>Ga0307376_10003927_pt1 | contig 13760 bp, 34 predicted proteins | sample TR2MG_FD_202536 | JGI IMG/M metagenome (GOLD analysis project Ga0307376, IMG submission 202536) | Soil microbial communities from Risofladan, Vaasa, Finland - TR-2 | ecosystem: Environmental > Terrestrial > Soil > Coastal area > Acid sulfate soil | place: Finland: Risofladan, Vaasa | collected...
TCGTCATCAGCTATGAAACACCAGTCTATACCTCTTTGATGAAGAGCCTGTAACCCATAATTTCTCTCATCCGCCTCCATTTCCCACAGCTTGGTGATGATTTCAACCTTGTTGTCAGGATCCGGAAGAGTCCGGACTTTCCAATAGGTCTTCTGGAGGATGTCCTCTTCGGCCTTACCATTCCAAGGTCTCTTACTAATCAAAACCAAAAAAATGTCCATGAGGGGGTATAGCCTCTGTACTGATTCCAAAAGGAATCCTGAGTCTTCATATAGGCAGTAGACAGCTCCTATACTCATTGCTTTTCCAGTTCCAAAAAGCCCCTTCTAAATGCCCGTATGTTACCATCCCTATCTGTGACTTCTATTGTTCTGTTCTCAGTGACAACCTGAAAAATGTCTGGGTCCATTTTTGTTTCAAAGACTTCTCCGGTTTTGACATTACGAATCTTAATAGGATTCGCTTTAGGAGGTTTAACTTTTTTTCTCATTATTCCTCAAATATGCACATCTGTTTAGATGTCTTGAACTTGAGCATCGTTCTCGCTCTGACTTCGTGCTTCTTCCCTGTGGAGGGTACGACCACGTTACGAGCTTTTTTCTTTTGGGGGAAAAATGTTCCAAATCCATGCACTTCGACCCTTTTTCCCTTACGAAAACAGTCCTTTATTTCATCGATAAAGGCATTCATGACCCTTTCCACATCAATCTTCGACATTTCCAGTCGGCCGGAGATTCCATCAACCATATGTTGCTTTGATATGGATCTCATTTTTTCCTCCTGACTATCTCTATGACTTTTGGTCGTTGTACAAAATCTGAGACTTCATTGACCCTTTTACCACAAACAGTACAATCAAACTACCTGACTCATATTCCGACCACCGCGACCAAATCAGAACCTCTAACGAACACATCTCGGAGCAAGATCTTCGCAAGGTTCTGTTTGAAATCTCGTGGGTTCAGCTTGTACACAGGATGTTTCGATATGTAGTTGTTTACCACATTAGCCAATATTCCCCTGAGTCTCTCAGTATCCGAGTTGACATTGGTTTCAGCAAACTCCGTGACATTGAATTCTTCGAGATAAAACGCACCCCTCCGATAGGCAATCTTCCCATCAAATGCCACATAGCCTTTTATCTCCTTTTCCAGCCAATTACCCTTGAATTCCAACCTCATCCCTATATTATTTTCCACGAAATAAATTTGAGGATCGTGGAGGGTCAGACGTGCTACCAAGGCGTTTTTGTCATAGGGAAACTTGGCATTCACCATCTCCTGAATTTCTTCCCTGGAAATGACTATTTCTTTTTGGAATGTGCCTCCGCATCCAATGAGCAGGAAAAGAGCTATTATCATCAATATTTTCATGCTTTTTTCTTCTCCCGTTTGGCTGATTCTTTCAGCCGGGGTTCCAAGATGGTGCTCCGATACTCTTTTTGGTTATAGAGATACATTTGCACGGCGCCAATGAGAGCTTGACCTATTTCCAAGGCTTCACATGGAGTCATGTACATGGATGTCGTTTTGCCCTCAATTTGCGTGAGGTCCAATCGAACTTTATCCATCAAAGGCTGACCCATATCCTCCGGAAATACCGTGATCCGAATCTGGTCATTGACCTCCGCCATTATAGGCTCATTAAGAAGCGGGGGAAGCTTCTTTATTTTCGCCATTATTTTTCTCCTTATAACAACAGTTGATAAGCTCCCTTTGCTCAAGCCGATCAAGGACGTCTGAGGACGACCACCCTTGGAGCAGTTCCTTCAGGTCTCCCCAGGTCAGGTTGACCTTATCGGTTGACAATCTCATATTTGTCTGCCTTTCAGAAAAGTTTCTCTTCTACCATGCCGGGTGCAATCACCCGTGACTTATCAGCTGGATCCGATTGTTCTTGAGATTCCTCCAGTTCCCTTGGAATGAAATATTGCCTTCCGGTGAGATGGCAATATTTGGTCCAATTACCCTCCCCGGGCACCCTGGACCCGGGGTCAGTGAGGTACTGTTGGATGCCCTTAAGAGCAGCGTCTATACTGTCTATCTGAGCCACCGCCTCTGCCTCGGCTGTCATGGGCTTACGTATGCCCTCATCCTGATGATGAGACACTATAATGTGCTTCAGGAGCATCACAGTCCTGCGAAGGCTTCCGTCAGGATCCTCTCCGGGCAAACCCAAATATCGCCCGCAACCGAAGACCATCAGGTGAGTAAGTATTTCCACCCCGAGAGTGGTGTGGTGGAGGAGCCGTCCTTGGTCTGACATTTCTATGACAATGTTCCAGTCATAGGTGTGGATTTTTCCAATATCGTGTACCAAACACCCGGTAAGCACAATGTCCCTGTCCAGAATTGGACGATTCTTGCATATGTTTTCAGCTATTTTGATCATGGAAGAGGTGTGCTCCAAAAGACCCCCCAGATAGGCATGGTGAATTATGTCCCCGACGCCTCCAGGGCAGGTGTAAAATTTCTTGAGCAATTCATGGTGCATGCTTTTTCCCGGTTCCGTAATGGCGCTCCATATTGACTGACACACAGGATTATTGATAGTCGGTGCGGTGTCCTTGAGGAACTGGGCATGATCTTCAATAGAGTCCTTATCCAAAGAAGGCATGAAATCCGATGGGTCGAATATCTCTTCTTTAACTGCGGTTTTGATGACAATTTGAGGATTGTCATTATACCTGGTGGCTTCCCCAGTTATCTTGAAGACTTGCTTGTTCTTAAGGCATTCCTTCAGAATATCCGCTCGATCCCATACAACGCCCCTAATAGTGCCAGTACGATCGCTCAACTCACACTGCAGGAAGAAGCCTGACTTGGCTTTGAAAGTCTTTTCCTCGATTTTAGATATGATGTATGTCCCTTTTATAGGTAGGTTCCTCAATGATGCTTCTTTAAGTTCCTCAACGTTCATTCTATTCTCCTTTTAACAGGTCGTAACGGCTCTTGGGTTTTTCCTTCGGTTTCTCCGGAAAAGGGGGACTTTTTAATACTCTGTTGCCTTGTATCCCTGTCTCACCCGGAAGGACTCGTCGAGTGGCTTCTTCAAAAATATTCAACGCCTCTTGTAGGTCTTGCCACCGCCTCGAGGAAGCGCGACTAGAACTTGCCAAACTTTGGAACGCGTCCTGCGTACAGGTCATAGTCGTGGTTGCTACCCTAGCGTCGCCAGTTTCCCCATGGTGGGTTTTTTTGTTCAGTTTTTTCGCGATCCACTTTTTGCAATTATCCCACCATAAGTAGGTCGAATTCAAACAAACCCCGATCCACAAGAGCAAGAATAAAATTATAACCACAAAGGTAAACACTAGCATCTTAGTCAACCCTTTGCAGGGAGTCATAGAGAACTCCCTTATAGACATAGCTCAGCCGGTCAAACTCTTTTCTCACCGTTGTACGGTACTGTCCTATGTCTTTTCTCCCGGTGTCAAACCCTGGCCCCCCTAGATAGACCTTCACTCCATCATCGAGACCCTTTTCTTTGATGGCCTCTGATAGATACGTGAATCCTATTATCTGGCACAGTAAATCGTTCCATAGGGTTATGGCTGGTTCATAAATTATACCTATTTTATCAGCCACCTCTTTGCCGGTGTTTTCCATTACCTGGGCTATGCCTCTGGCACCCATATTGCTTTTCAGAGTGGGGTTAAAATTGGATTCTATCCTTATGATAGACGGATATATTTCCCAAGGAATCCCATATTTGGTAGCAAAGTCATCGTAGAGAATGCAGTAATAATGAGCTTCAAACTCCGACACATCGAAGCACACCTGCATAGCCTCTTCCATGAGAAATATCCGTTTCTCTTTCTCTTTAAACTCCTTGAGATGTCCCACCTCGGCTTGGAGTTTTTTTATCTTATTGACCTGAATTCTACGATTGTATTCAAAAGCCCCCAGTAGTAGCGTGGCGACGGTCAAAAAAACTACCAAAAATATTTTCACTTCTGCCTCCTCAAAGAAAAATCAATTGAATATGCAGTATTAAAATCATCAAAGTCACAATAACCAAAATTATGATCAAAGCCTGGGGTAAGAATTTAAGAAAGAAGTTCATCATCACTGGGTTCCTCTTTCTCAGCCTTCTCAATCTTTCCCATAGTCTGCCCGACATCTCGAGTCGTTGCAATATTACCCAGGAGTCTGTCCGCTACTCTCTTGTCAGTCTTGGAGGCCTTTTTATAGGCACAGCCCTTAACCCATCGTTTCGTTTTACCATCAACCGCCGCATAGCACTCCTTGGCATCAGGCAACGTATCTATGAAATCCGACACAGTTGTATTGGTGATTCTTCCGCACCTTATGCACTTCAGAACTGCCATGAACCCTGTTCTCCCTTCTATAAATTATAAGGTTGTTGGAAAGCATGTTAAACCATTATTGTAACTTGATTAGAGTAGGTCTTCCGTTTTCGTTGATGTTTCAATCCACGCACCCGCACGGGTGCGACGAATCCTTATGAATGCATTGAGCCGGGGTTTGAAGGTATCCCCAAATCGGGGGAAAGATTCCAGCCCATCATCCCATATATCATAGACAGGATCTGCCCCACGAATCAAGGCTACACTGACCACCTTATTTTTTCTGTTGGTAACAACGGTCATACGGCCTCCTTTGCCAGATCATAGCGGGTTTTTCTGATAACGGGGTTTTTCACTTTAACTGTACATGTTATGGGAACCCTGATGATAGTGCTATGATTTTCTGTTATCTTTTTGAGAGTCTTAGTAGCCTCGCCATAATCCTCAAAAAATATTTTATATTCCATGACAGGATAATTCATTCCTGATAGATGCCAACCTACTTTTACAGGGTCTCTTACTTGTCCGGGCATATTTTCTCTATGATCTCGTTGACGAAATCTTTGATTCTTTGAGCTTCTTCCCGACTCCCTGTTGGCAGAGAAATGTACAGGGATTCAAACTCATCGTTATTATCTGAAAAATTAACCAGCTCGACTCCGAGAAAGTCATAGCTGTCCGCAATTCTGCATCTCATTCTCGGCATAGTTCTTCCCACCTGCTAAGATACTTCCTTTGGATGACTTCATCATACTGGCCTGAAAGCACCCTCTGAACTTGCCATTGCCATAACCTGTGATGCTCTGTGGCACCCCATCTCCTAATGGCCATGAGATGATTCGGACTCCGGTAGCCCTTATTGGACCGAAGGTGATACCGAGAAAATTCGTCCCCATATTTGTCTGAAATCATCCTGTCACGATAATCCTTGGCAATGATAGAAGCCACAGCTATGCCGTACACCTTCGAGTCGCCTTTAATGACCGGATAGGAGGGCATAGAAACGCCCTTAATAGAATACTTGCCATCTACGAACACCGCCCCCGGTTTGAGCTGAAAGCCCTCTACGGCGCGTCTCATGGCCAATTCATCTGCCTTGTTAATATTGGCCAACTTATTTAGCTCGGCAGTAGAAACTATCCCGAAGGAGAAAGAGACACATTTCCATAAAAGTTTGGCCAAGTAACGAATGTGTTCATGTTTGAGTTTCTTGGAATCATTGACATCATGGAGCCTGATATCATCATTCAGAACCACGGCACATGACACCAATTCTCCAAATAAGGCTCCGTTACCTACGGAATCAACGAATGCCGGTCGTTTATGCTCTGCAACAAGATGCTTTATGAATGGGTCTTCAATCATGAAATATTTTGACCCTCCGTCATTGCCCTTATCTCATGGTTGAGACGAGCCCTATATGTAATTTCATTGAACTTTTGTTCTTCCTGTTTAAGGAAATACTCATACCGATGGTATGTTCTCAGGAACAGTCCTATACCTATAAACACGAACGAGATCCCGAGAGCCAAAAAGAAAGAAATCCCAATAATTAACGCCCCCGTTAGCCACATCACGACAAGGTTGAAAAAAGAACATATACCAACCATAAAAAAGGTTTGGATGCGAGACAACCACAATCGATACTCAGCCTTTGCAGAAAACTCCACCAAGAAATAGATATCCTCTTTCTTGAACCAATATATCTCAGGTTCACCCATCTTGTTCCTCCATCAGCCTCCTGAGAGCTTTTTCCTGGCATCTATTTTTGCAGTCCAATCCGAATTCCGGATTGTGAAGTGCTATGGGTTCTCCGCAGAACTCACATGTGAGCGTAACATCATCCCCATTAAAGGTTCTTTTAATTATGCCATCAGAGCGCTGCACAATAATAGTCCATCCACCTTTCTATCCAATAGTCGTTACGTTCTATGTAACATTCAAAGCATGATTCCACGAGATTGGATTCCTCCTCAACGTACGCCGTGCATAATCTTCTTCTCTTGACCTCAGGTTTCATTTCTCCGCAATGGCCACACAGGGATTTTTTAAGTTCTACACCCTTTAGGATATCATATCGATTCATCTTTATGCCTATCGTATGCCGTGGGGACATGGGGTCTTTCCAAACCTTTAATTAAACGCACGCAGTTATCGCATATTGGATTTTGGGCATGCGTCCATTTCGTGTAATTACCGCAAACACAACACCTTTCCATTGTAATAAATTTCCATAGGTTAACAAAAAATTGCTTCATGCTTTCCCTCCGATCTAATCGTATAACTGTACTATATTCACAGCACTTACAACTTTACCTAAGGGAGTTTGTGCATTGTTTTCAACCCATACATACTTTTGTGCATGTATAGTACCAGTGAATCCGAATTCATGCATTATCATTTCAACTGCCATTGGATTGGGTAATTTTTCGGCACTGTTTACTGAAACGGACAAATGCCGACACCACCCCATCGGATGTTCCTCGATGCTATAGACACACCGATAATCGGATTGTAAATGACATGCAAAGTCTGCCCAATCACCGGGTGAACCAAGGAGTTCCCCCGACACTCTTTTCTTCATTGTTTCCAAATCAAATCGATGCGCTTCCGCGAAATCAATAACCTGTTTGATTTCGCGCATTGCTTCTCCATTTAGATTAAGCACATTCATACACACAACTTCATTTCAAATTGGGTGTGCGGTACGCTCATCCCTACACTAATGGTCACCCGCCATGGCCCATTGCTTGTTGTATTTCTCGATGGCTTCCCCAGCCTCGGCCATGCTGATGAACCCCGGGACGGCTCTGTAGCAAGCCTGAGCAAACTCGGCTGGGGTGCCGTGTACCTGAGCCAGTTCTCTCTGTTTCAGAGTTATTCCATCCCCCAAGACTTTCGTATCTCGAACACCAATGAGTTGGCTTCCACGTCTTTGCTCTGTCTCCTGAGTTTTTCGACTTTTTTCCATCTTTTATCCTTCCAATAGTCCGGACTACACTCCCGTTTCTCGAATCCGTCCAATTTATTCCAGCTATCCATTTATGAGATCATCCTTGCTATATGTAGTTTGTATCACCGGAAACTCCGTCATGATGAATCGCATGGCTCGCTTCATCAACCGAAGGTCTTTATACACCTTAAGCTCCACCAAGAAAAAGGGTCGCTTTATTCCAACATCATCTATGGACACGAAAAGCCCATCGGGGTAATTCCTGGCAATGGTGCGTTTGAATTTGATGACCTTTTTGGTGTTTTTTATGTACATTTTCCCAACCACCAGGAATTTCTTCGCTAAAGCTTCAAGACTCAGCCCATTTTTGAAATTAACCATGGAGAAATCACGTTTGCTATCAAGAATGAGATAATACTTATGCTTTTCTTGGGGAAAAAATCTAAACTGGCTGACCTGAGATTTTGCAATTTCTGCTATCCGGCGGTACACGATTTGTATGGTATTAACATTTTCGCCCCCAACTGTCCGGTACCTCATGCGGAAACTGACTGTTCTGCCTGAATAACCTGGTAACTTAGTCTCATAGTAATGATCCTCGTATGACCCCTCTTCTTTTATCGTCAGGCCATACTCCTCACTCATGCGTTGAAGAACCTCTACAGGTTTCTTTTCAGAACTGATGAAAAAGCGACATTCGTAATATTTCTCTTTTTTGAAACCAATACTGCTCAACCATAAACGCTTCAGAAAGTATCGGATTTCGTTGATCGCAACCTCCCCACCTGCAACGCAGAAGAGCGCTATGATAAAGCTGCCCGTGGCTAAGAGCCATGGGGGTGTTGCAGGATATAATCTCACACCTGTAATCATGAACACCACATACAAGGGATCATGGACGAGTATGTCTTCCAGAAGACTGACCGAGCCGGTCTTGAGGGCTCCGATGAAATAATGGAGAAAAGGCTTTCTCTTTTCTGGGGGCGTACCATTATACACATCAAGGGCATCTTTGATGTGTGCTGGGAAAAATCCGGCTTTCTCAACCACAGGGCCGGCAAGGGCTATAGCCATGGCATAGAACCAAACCTCTTTATGCCCTCCAAGGATCCCTGAGATGATAGTGGTACCTACTACGTTCATAACCATGGCAATCATCTCATCCCGACCAAACCGCTTGAACACGTCCCAGAACGGATTGGCAGGAATACGGATGGGATGCTTAATTAATTCGTTGTTCATCGATTCCTCGCACATCTTGACAGCCACGCCACAATCAGTGGTGCTCTACACAAACCACCAAAACGTCATACCCCTTGGCGTCTGTTCAATAATGCCTTTACGTTTCCACGCCCTGATAGTCTTGTCAACCCTACCGTGGAAATAGATTTCTTCATCATCCCAACCTTCGAGCTTGGCCATTGCCTCCGCCAAATCTTTTCGACGCCATTCGGGTGACAAAACTGTCCTATAATCGTTTATTGTTTTCATACTCACCTCGGTGTTGGTGCGTTGTTATCAAAAAGCACCTCGTCGGCCAGTATCTCTGTAATACCAGTATGCTTGTTTAGTTGCTCTCTACCAACATACACCCGCCCACACGATGGACATGGATTAGTGGTAATACCTTCGCCAATCCACCCCTTCTGTTTGCCACACCTACACAAGAATTCTGTTTGAATATCACTGGCCATATAATTCCTTTATGACAATTGCACACATAGTGGACGGGTTCGTTTCCTCAAGGGGTTTAGGGTTCATTTTTGTTCATAACTGGCTGGCCATTCCCTTTCAGGTACACGCTCCCTACAGAAAGACCACCTCTGGGGAAGGGGGAGGATTTGGAGCACCCTTAGAATTGATACGATCAACTTCTTCGTGAATGCATTTTATTAGTCTGTCTTCTATTTCATCAAAATTGATCTTACCCAGCACAGCGGAATAGAGTATAACAAAATTTCTTTCTCGTTTGAACGTGTTGGGAGAGGGACGGGAAGACCTCAACACGTTGCTCTCAAAACCTGCATCGATAATTAACATAGTTTACTCCCTCATAGTTCAGGTTCATCTGTCCACAAAAAATGCTGTGCTATGCGGTACGCTCATCCCCCCACCCCACCATAGGAATATAAAGCTCCGACGACTTTCCGTTTTAGCCTTCTCTTTTTTACCCATTTCTTCATCCTTTTTCATTGACCCCTCCCACAACATTTCTTGTATTTCTTCCCAGATCCGCAAGGGCACGGGTCATTTCTCCCCGCATCCAGCGTAACCTCTCTAAATTCGGTATAAGCTCCTCCATGAATGATGTCCCATTTTGAAATTTTCTCATAAACGGTAGTGTTCTTCACCCAAGCGGGGATTTCCCCTCGACATACCTTCATGAGTAGGGTTGCCAGTTCTGGATCTGTTTCCTCAAGGGGTTTAAGGTTCATTTGTCCCAATATTCCTTTATGGCCTCGACTATTCCTTCCTCAGAACAGCCCTGCTTCTGTAACTGTTCACGGATGCATGCCGCGTTGGTGGACAGCATGACACTTTTGGTCGCTGTGTCATAACACACATATCTCTGCTCATATGCCGTCTGGATGCCTGGCCAATGGCCTTCCCATTTCTCTTCCCCGCATTCCCCACAGTCACACTGAATGCGTTGCATTCCGGTCTTCAGGCAATGAGCCGTATCACAACCATCAATGTGGGGCTCTCCTATGCTGGCCTGACAGTCGGGGCACCGTTCAGCCTCATCCTCTTTCAGGAGCATATCCAGCATCCATTGGGGAGGGTTCTCAATTTGATAAAACATTCTAATTCCTATAAGGTCATCGGAAGCAACTATTTCATATAGAGTTTCAACGGCTTCTTCCCTTTTTACTAGGATTATTGGCCTTAACCGTACGTGCAGTTTTAGCCGGCCGTTGTCCATGACTGGCCTTAACTGTTTTCATGGGTTTATTTGACATTTGATTTCCCTCATTCCTTCCTGGCTATCTGGTATCGGCTTACCCGGGTTGATTCAGGTACAAGCTGGACATTTTGATTTTCTCTTTGGGGTAACACAGGGTATCCACTCAAACTGGTCCAGTAATTCTTGGAGGCCTCTTCAAGCGTTTCTTTCATGAAAGAATCAAGAGTGGGTCTGTTATCTTCCCTAAACTCCTCACCATGAGCTTGGTATATCTCATGAAAAAGATTTTGGATTTCTCTCTGATTACCTTGGATGATGATTTGACGGAGCTGTTTGCGAATTGTTTTCGCTTTTCTCATATTTCCCCACTTACATTGTTCTCACCTGTTTGGCAACTCATGAGATGGCCACGTGTTTGACCGTCAAGATCCGTTTCTAAATGATTTATGTGAATCTTATGCCTTTCGATAGTAAGATGATCACCAACAAGAAATCTTATACTGCAACCATACAACCCTATTGCTTCTACTATTCCAGGTGTACCAATATTCAATATGATAGACCCGTCAGGAATCGGTATAACATAGGGAGTTTTCAATTTAATGAGTGTACCTTTAGTTATGTTCATACAATCCTAACTTCTTTCTTGGCTCACATCGTGCACCGTTACGAACCACGACCCAATAACAGTGAACACTCTTAGCATGGTGGGCTCGGATCCATCGACCGCTTTTCAGGTTTCCCCCGCAGGGATCCAGTTTAATTATTAAATCGCAGGGGGTCATCTTGGCCATCCTGACCCTATCGTTGAACAGATGCAGATTCCATTGGTACTTGTGGTTATGGATGTAATCTTTAATCTTAGCAAATATAAGCCCATCAGGGACAAGGACACGCCGAGCCTCCTCCAGGAAGGGGGGGTGGAGTTCTGCCACGTTATCGGCCTTCGTAGAGCTCTTCAGGCCATAATCCACGGCATAGTGGGCTATGGACTTCGGGCTGGCCGCTGCCTGGGGTAGATGGGGCGGATCGTAGACGATCACGTCCACGGAAGTGTCTTGAACAGGGAGCCTGTCCCAAGTGCATACTGTTTGGGGAGATACAGAGAAATCGGCATCAAAATACAATACCTTAGTCTCAGATCTGGCTGTTACACCCCGCCACATGCGCCGAGCGTTACAGGTGACGTCGACGATCAGCTTCGCATTCGGAGCATAGAAGTTGATCATCTCCGGGAGGAGCTGACAGTCTTTGCCATGAAAGACAGATTCCATTCATTCTTCCTTGGCTATTTGGTATCGGGTTACCCGGTCTGATTCAGGTACAGGGGGGTGGCTCCCTCCCAGCTGGATCCTACGGGAATTCCCGTTATTTAAGTAGTTCCATCCGGATTCTATGGTGGCTGTTTTTATCTCCTCAATCAATTTGAGCCGGATATCATCAGAATTGCTGATATCGACTGATTCAAGCCAGTAATGTACCAGATGATACAAGACATTATCATGCAGGTCTATCCCATCTTCAGAACATCTATTAGGTATGGGTACCGTGGTACTGGCTATAACTCCGCATACCCCGAAAGGTTGCGAACTATAAAGATGGCTCAACTCAACTTCACCATAATACGGATCCTCAGTAACTACCAAGCTCATAAAAAGTCTCCCCGATCATGTTGGTACTTTGTCAGGCTCTCCGGAGAATCGGTTCTTGAGAAACTCAAGTCTTTTGACTACACCTTCGGTGCCACCCCCAAGATCTGGAGCCCCTATGTCCGAGCATAGCTGGTGGCACAGAGCTACATCTCGTCCCAGTTCCATCAGATGGAGAGCGGTCTCCTTGAACTGCCTGCCGGTCATGTACACCTTGTCCTCATCGGTTACGAGACTTACGGCGGTGACCATCTCATCGATGGTGTTTACTACAAATAAGGTATCACTCATTAAGATTTCCTTTTTCAATCATCTATATCAATCTCTGGGTTATGGCTTGGACATCAGAATCGATACGGTTAATGTCTTGAACAGCTTTATTGAGTTCTTCACTTACCGTGTCCAGCAACCTGATCTGATTTGACATTAAGAGTTATATCCATCTTTTATATGGTATTAGTTGCGTAGAACTCAGGCCAGAGAAATTTCAGGAATATCAGCAACAATGTCAAGTGGAATGTATTATCCACTACCACATATACCAAGAGATTTATCATACCAACAACGGTGACCTTCTCCCCCGGTGCGGGTATCGTCCGGTGAAGTAGCTTCTCTACCCACCATTTCACCAGATTGTAGCGGTTGATGACAAAGTGGCTTACGAAGACCGCAGAAAAAATCTTAAAAACCAAAATCTTCTCTTTGTCCCCCAAAGGTTGTCCAAAACGTGGTAAAAGATATAGCGCCATCACAATGCATATGGAGTATAGCAGGCAATGGACGGTACACACATATAAACCCCATCCGTTCCGGCTTTTCTTATCCCAAGCCTGCTCATGGGTCTGGGTACAGTAATCCCCCCACAGGTGTCCCATTAATAGCATGAAAAAATTCATAGTCTTTCCCCTGTTGATATTTTTTTCTTAGTCATGGCGAAGCGTCGCCTGTGAGCCTGAATGATTCTACCACGTCGCCACAGGAGCATTCATGCGCAGGTTTCCAGCCAAACTTGTTGAGATATCGAAGTATACAGTTATACTCCTCCTGCTCATATTGACCTTCCCACATTTTCGGAGTTTGTTCATAACCATGGCCTACGGCGAACCACTGGAGTCGACCCATGTCCCGTATGAACTGGTTATGTTTCGTCGTATTCACAGGTGGAACCTGAAATCGAAGTGACAGATTAGTTCCGTCAGGGTTTATGTTCATTCCTGCCAGATAAAAAAGTGGTTCTTCTTTTGTCATAATCAGATACCGTCTAAAGAACCCATGAGATCCTTCCCTTTCAGAATATGGTACTTTCTGTTCTTATCCACAAAAACAAGAATATCAGGGTCATCAACTTGGCACGCCTCAAACCGAAAGTTTCCCCGGTCAGGGTCTTTCGAGGGGTCAATCAGGTCATGGACTCCGAAAACGAACTTTGCCAACCTGCCAGCGGTATGAATGTCTTTCACGGAATTTTTAATCTTGTCATGACCGTACCGAAGGATCTCATAACATGGAGAAATAACTACATACTGTCTCATCTTAAGCTCCCTGTTGTTTTCATGAACCTTGCCATCGAAAGGTCTTCATTACTATTGACGGCCGTTCCAGTTTCTTACTGAGTTCCGGAAAGTCTTCTTGGAACTGGTTCCACATCTCGGTCTCGCCCCATATGCTGGTAGATATAATGGCATTGTTCACTTCGCCCCGGGTATCGAAGGGGCTTCCCCACCATGCAAGGATAGTGATATCCAGAGCAGGAAGATGGGTGAGGGCCCCTTTTCCCACGGCTTCGGGGAGAGGTAGAAACATAGATGACCCATCCAGCTGAGCTGAGGGAGGTATCCTTAGTTTCTGTTTTTTAATATCCCTGTCAGACAGCAATTGTTTTCCAGGGAGCCAAAGATAATGTCCAGGCTCTCCCCAACAGCCATAGAAAGCAATCATGGAGCC
>Ga0307376_10003929_pt1 | contig 13756 bp, 9 predicted proteins | sample TR2MG_FD_202536 | JGI IMG/M metagenome (GOLD analysis project Ga0307376, IMG submission 202536) | Soil microbial communities from Risofladan, Vaasa, Finland - TR-2 | ecosystem: Environmental > Terrestrial > Soil > Coastal area > Acid sulfate soil | place: Finland: Risofladan, Vaasa | collected...
GCGCGCCGACTGCCCCCTCTTCTCCCTCACCGCCATCGGCGGCACCGGCAAATCCGCCCTCGCCTGGGCCTGGGTCCAGCGCGACGTCCTCGGCAGGACCTTGGCCGATGCTGACGCCGACTCACCCGAGGACGCCAACGCCTGCCGCCTCCCCGAGGCCTCCCTCCCCGAAGGCATCCTCTGGTGGTCCTTCTACGAGCGCGAGTCCACCTTCTCTGCCTTCCTCGATGAAGCCCTCACCTACACCAGCGCCGGCCGGCTCGACCCCGCCGGCATCCAGTCCGAGCACGACAGAGTCAGGGCACTTCTGAACCTCCTCCAGAACCGCCGCTTTCTCCTCGTCCTCGACGGCTTCGAGCGCCAGCTCCGCGCCTACACCTCCCTGAATGCCCCCTACCAGGGCGACGCCGTCGAAGAGGACGAGCGCGGCGACTTCCGCTCCTGCCCCGACCCCAACCTCGCCCGCTTCCTCCAGGACACGGCCGCCCTTTCCATCCAGAGCCGCCTCCTCCTCACCACCCGCCTCTTCCCCCGCGAGTTGGACGACCGTGCCGGCTGCGAGAGCACTACGCTCCAGGACATGGACCCCGCCGAGGCCGTCGCCTTCTTCCATGCCCACGACATCAAAGGCGCCCGCGCCGAGATCCAGACCGCCTGCGCCCCCTACGGCTACCACCCCTTCTCCCTCCGCCTCCTCGCCGGCCTCATTGCGAGGGACGCCCAAGACCCGCGCGACATCAAAGCGGCAAAGCGCTATGCCGTCGTTCCCGCCCTCAAGGGCAAGGAGCGGCACCACATCCTCCAGGTCGCCTACGACACCCTCGACGAGAAGAACCAGACGCTCCTCAGCCAGATCGCTGCCTTCCGCAGCCCCATGGCCTACGACGCCATCGCCCACCTCAATCCCTACGGAACAGAGGAAGAGTTCGACGCCGCGCTCCAGGACCTCATAGACCGCGGCCTCCTCCTCCACGATCTCCAAGACAACCGCTACGACCTCCACCCTGTCGTCCGCCAATACGCCTACGACCGCCTCGCCGACAAGGAGGGCACCCACACGCGCCTCCGCGACTACTTCGCCACCATCCCCGAGCCCGACAAGATCGAATCCCTCGACGACCTCGCCCCCGTCATTGAGCTCTATCATCATACGGTCAATGCCGGGCGCTACGACGACGCGCAATCCCTGTTCCGCGACAGGATCGCTCAGCCCCTATACTACCGCTTCGGCGCCTACCAAACGCGCATCGACCTCCTCCGCGCCCTCTTCCCCGATGGGGAAGACAACCCACCACGACTTGAGAGCGAGGCCGCGCAGGCATGGACGCTGAACGTGCTGTCTGGAGCGTACTACTCCTCCGGCCAGCCCCAGCGCGCGGAGCCAATTGCTGCCAGAAACCTAGCACTGTGGGAGAAGCGAGGGGTCAAGAAGGAGGTCGCCATCTCCGTGGGCAACCTCGCAAAGCTGCAGCTCGACCTTGGCAAGTTGGCGGCGTCGGAGCAGAGCCTCCGCCGCCGCATCGAGCTGTCCCGCGAGCCCAGAGAAGCGTTCTGCGAAGCTCTCGGCCGCCAGGACCTCGGCCTCCTGCTATCCCGCCAAGGCGCATTCGACGAGGCCGCTCAGGAACTCGACGCGGCATTCACGGCGTTTGACAAGTTAAAAGCAACACAAGGCCAGGGCCTCGTCTCAGCCTACCGTGCCCTCCGCGCTCTCCTCATGGGAGATGCCGGCCCGGCTCTCGAGGCTGCCCGCCGCGCGCGATCTCTGGCAGAGGAGCGGGTCAGGCAGGGGAAGCCGAACGAGCGAGATCAGATCAGCGCCGAATGGCTCATCGGCGCCTCCCTCGTCGCTCTCGCCGCAGACGACGAAAGCAAGCGCTCAGACCACCTGAACGAGGCCGAATCCCACCTACTGGACGCCCTCACCCGCTGCCGCCGCATCAACATGGTGGACCACGAGCCCGACATCCTCCTCGCCTTATCCAAGTGGCACCACCTCAAGGGCGACAACGCAGAGGCCCGCAAGCGCGCCGACGAAGCCCTCTCCATCGCCGACCGCTGCGAGTACCGCCTCAAGGAGGCCGACTGCCACAACTTCCTCGCCGCCCTCGACCAGCAGGAAGGCAACACCGAGTCTGCCATCCACCACGCCCGCACCGCCCACAAGCGCGCCTGGTGCGACGGCCCGCCCCACTGCTACAAACCCGCCCTTGACCAAGCCACCCATCTCCTCCAATCCCTCAACACCGACCCCCCACCCCTCCCCTAACCCGGCCGATATGTGGGGCAGGAGCTAGCCTCCTGCCCAGGCCGCCACCGCGAACGCTCCCACCATGTCTTGGCCGTTGGGGAGGGGGAAGAATCGTGTATTGGCGTTCCGGGACGTAAGTGCCGGAACGCCAACCTTCAGGGGAGGAGCTTGTCCTGAGGCGAAGCCGAACGGATCCCTCCCCCCTCGAAGTGGCTAGGCCCGCAGGGCCGCCATCCCGGTCGCCGAAGGCGACCTAGGGACGCATTCACCGTAACTCAATGCTGATCTATGAGAGGGGCTTGGGGAGATGGACGGACTCCATCTCCCCACCATCCTCGCCCGCCCGGCACCACAGTGCCGGGCGCCTAATCTGCGCCATCTGCGTAATCTGCGGTTCCCTTCTTCCGTTGCCTTCCCGTCCCGCCTCGCGCCCACTGCCACAAGGACACACCTCCCCCCTGTTGAACCTGGACTCCATGAGAGGAAGACTGACATGACGAAGCTCGCCCCCATCTGGCTCGCCCTTGCCGCCCTCTGCCTTTTCCCGCCGCCGGCCCAGGCGAAAGAGGAAATCCTCCTGGAGCGCGACAGCTCCTACCACCGCCTCTTCGTCGCCCAAGACGACCGCTACCGCTGGCTCCGCGCCGACAACATCTGGCACACCGAGATGGACCGCAGAGACCCTCAAGGCCGCGGCCTCCCCTACTCCGACTACGTCGACCTCGCCTTCCTCTTCAACCCCAACATTCGCCGCGTCCTCGTCATCGGCCTCGGCGGCGGCACCGTCCCCAAGCGATTCGTCAGGGACTACCCCTCCGTGACGGTCGACGCCGTAGAGATCGACCCCGCCGTCATCCGCATCGCCAAGCGCTACTTCTACGTCGAGGAAGGCCCCCGCCTCAAGCTCCACGAGGCCGACGGCCGCCCGTTCCTCCGCCGGACCAAGGAGAAGTGGGACCTCATACTCCTCGACGCCTACTACGCCGACACCGTCCCCTTCTCCCTCACCACGCGCGAGTTCTTCACCATTGCCAAGGCCCACCTCAATCCCGGCGGCGTCCTCTGCAACAACGTCATCGGTCAGGTCGGCGGCCCGAGAAGCGCTTTCTTCCGCTCCGTCTACCGCACCATGGACGAGGTCTTCCCTCAAGTCCATGCCTTCAAGGTGGCCGACAGCGGCACTGCCTGGCTCAACATCGAGGTCTTCGGCATCAACGGGAACGCGCGGCTCACGCCCGCGGAGCTGCGAAACCGCGCGGCCGACTTGAAGGGCAAGCTCATCAAAGACGATGGGCTGCTCGCGCGGCTGAACGGCTACATCCCCGGCCCCCTACCGACCCAAGACGTGCCGACCCTGACCGACGACTACGCCCCGGTGGACAAGCTCATTCACCTGTGGTAGCCCCCGCCCGTGCGGTTGGTATCCGACCGGCCGTGCGTTGTGTAGCTCCTCCGCCGTACCGTTCGCAGCCGCCGCCCGTGCCGTTGCAGGCCGCCGCCCGTGCCCTTCGCAGCCGCCGGGGTATGCCTTTCGTGCCGGCCGTGCCGTTTTCTGGCGCCCCTACTCGACCTCTCGCCGTGTTTTCACCTTCGCGGGATCGATCTCGATCCCCAGCCCCGGAACCTCAGGAGGCGCCAGAACCCCCCTCACAGGCTCCAGGAACCCCTTCATGAACCGCTGCTTGCTCCGCTGGTGCAAGATCAAAAACTCCACCTGCGGCACCACCTCATGCGGCAGCGCCGCCGCAACATGCAGCGCCGCGTGCAGCGAATGCCCGTGCGGACAGACCGGCACATCGTAGGCCGAGCACACCGCCGCGATCTTCACCAGCTCGCTGATCCCCCCACACCAGTCGGGATCGGCCTGGATGACATCCGCCGCCCCCGCCTCCAGTATCTGCTTCACCTGCCACCGCGTGTAAAGATGCTCCCCCGTGGCGACGGGCACTCCCGCGCGCTCTCGAATCGTCCGCAGCGCGTCGACGCGGTCCACCGGCACCGGCTCCTCCAGCCAGGCGGGACGGAACGGCGCGATCCGCCTTCCGACGTCCACGGCATAGGGCACATCCCACGAGTTGAATGCATCGAACATGAGGGCGACGTCCTCCCCCAGGGCTTCCCGCAGCACCCGCACCACCTCGATGTTCTTCGATGCCCCCTCCCCCCCGTGCGCCGGCCCGTACTTGAAGAACCACTTCTGCGCCCGATACCCCAGCTCTCGGTACTCCCGCGCCCGCTTCGCCAGCGCCTCCGGCTCCAGTGAGAACCCGAGCATGCTGGCATACGCCCAAACCGGCTCCTGCGTCGGCCCCCCGAGCAGCCGGTACACGGGCTGCCCCAGTACCTTTCCCTTCAGGTCCCACAGCGCGCAGTCCAGCGCGCTCATCGCCATCATGTAATAGCCCGACCGGCTGTGGCGCTCCCGGCGCAGCAGCAGATCCCAGATCTTCTTGACGGCGAGCGGATCGCGCCCGATCACAAACTCCCGCATCTCCCGCCGAAGGATGATGGCATGCCCGCCGTCCACGGGCCCGAACAGCCCCGTCGGCCCCTCCTCCGTTCTCACTTCGAGATAGACGTCGCTGTGCTCCACGACATCGCCGGGCTTGTGGGCCGGCTCCCGCCGGGCGGACTCGCCGAACTCGCGATAGATGCCCAGGGGCCGCGACATGGACTCCTGCCCCTGCGATTCCTCCACCGGAAACTCGCCCCTCACCTCGATAAGAACGAGATCGGATATCTTCACTGCCACCATCCTCCTGGGTCTCCACGACTCTTCCATCCCTCGCTTACGCCGCCCATTCCGGATCTCCTATCTCCCGCACGCGGCCCCCGAATGGTATGCCGGCAGCCCGCCATGGAAGACATAGATAGGGACTGCCATTCATGGTGCGCATGATCGCCCTTCTGCTCCTCATAGTCCTCACCGCGTGCGCGGCCGCCGCGAGCACTCCCTCGCGCGACTTCGCCGCCATCGACGCCCACGCGCGGTCGGCGCCGGAGTCGGCCGCCCGTTCCATTGACTCCCTGGCTAACTACCTCACGACGTCGTCCCGGGACGACCGCGAGAAGGCGCGTGCCATCTTCTGCTGGATCGCACACAACATCACCTACGACATCTCGCTTCTCGCCGCCAAGCCCGACCCCCAGACCACGCTCGACCGCCGCCGCGCCGTGTGTGCCGGATACGCCGTTCTCTTCAGGGCCCTCGCCCAGGCGGCCGGGCTGAAGGCGGAGATCATCCGCGGCGGCTCGAAGGCGCCCGGGCCGGCGGCCGCCATCGGCCCCGATGGTCTCCTCAACCACGACTGGAATGCCGTCGAGATCGAGGGCGCCTGGGGCCTCGTAGACTGCACCTGGGGAGCGGGGAGACTCGACGAGCGCGGGCGCTTCTCGAAACGCTACACCGACCACTATTTCCTCACCCCGCCGGACCTCTTCGCCTACGATCACCTCCCCCATGACCCGCGGTGGCAGCTCCTCGATCCGCCGCTCTCCAAGGAGACATATCTCCGGCGCGTCAAGGTGCAGCCGGCCTTCTTCGAGTGCGGCTTGAGGCTCCTCACCCACGGCGAAGCCGACATCGACGCCGGCAGCTCTCTCTCCGTGCGCCTCGGCGCTCCCCCCGAGGTCCTCGTCGTGGCGGCGCTCTCTCAGAACGGCGCCGACCTGACGGACGGCTACACCTTCGCCCAGCGCGCGGAAGGCGGCTTCATCATCGACGTCGTCTTCCCGTCGGCGGGCGACTACACCCTGGTTGCCTTCGCCCGCGAGCGCGGCCCCCTCCGCGCCGAATACGACAGCGCCGTCGAGTACTCCATCCATGCCCGGAGCGGCACCGACCGCGTCTTCCCCAGGATGTACGCCTCCTTCCAGGAGCGAGACTGCCATCTGGACGCCCCCTTCGACGGCATCCTTCCCGCCGGCAGGCCGGTCGAGTTCCGCGCCCGAGTCCCCGGCGCCGAAGACGTCGTGGTGGGAATCAACGGCCTCGCCCGACACCTCCCCGCCCGCGACGGCGTGTTCTCCGGCAGCGTTGTTCCCGAGCAAGGCCAGGCGACCCTGTTCGCCAGGTTCCCGGGGCGCACCAAGTACGAGGGGTTGCTTCAGTATCGCGTTCGCTGAGCGAATCCCGGCTCACTCCCCCGTCGTGCAGAACTCGCCGAGCGGCCTCTCCGCCCTGACTTTGCGGACGCTCCCGCCGGCATTCAGGACGATCACCCACCCCTTCGCATTCAAGCCCCACACGGCCGCATCCAACTCCGGAATCCAGCGCTTCGCCCAGTGCCAGTGGCACATTGCGAGTGGAGTCGAGTCCCCGTACTTCCCCTCACCATAGCGCGGCGGGCGTCCCCACCACCCCAGCTCCGCCGCGTACTTCCAGTTCGGTATGTAGGTGTAGCTGACACCGGAGGCGAGATGGCGGCTCCCCTCCATGTACTCGTCGCCGCCATGCCGCCTGTCGCCTGGGTCCGAAGGGCACACGAACACCGCCGCGTTCGATAGGTGTGCCGGATAGACGGCCGACAGGCGGGGCGCCAGTCCGCCATTATCCTCCACGTACATGCGCATCGCCAGGCCGATCTGGCGAAGCTGGTTGATGCAGGTCGCCTGCCTCGCGGCACCTCGGGCTTTCGCCAGGATGGGCAGGACCAGCGCCACCAGAACCGCGATGATCCCCACCACGACGAGGATCTCGACGAGCGTGAATGCGGCTGTCTTGAGCGGCCTTCTCTGCATCGAGGCCACTATATCCCCGGCCGACCCTCTCCCACAAGATGCGGCCGCTCATATGCCGGCCGAGCCGCACCCACCTCCGTTGATAAATGCCTCAGGTCCGACGGAATGCGGCCTCCCCCATACTCAGTCGCCCTGGCCCTCGTCCGCAGGCGCCTCTTCCTCCCCGCTCGCCTCGCCCACGGCGGGTTCCGCCTCGGCCGCCTTCTTCCGAGCCGGCAGAGCAAGGAGAATCAGGAGACCGACTGCAGCGAACAGTCCGAGCACGACCCCCGTGAGACCCGAATAGCCCTTCGACAGGGCGTACAGCCGATGGCCCTGGCACCAGAGAAAGGCGGCGATGAGCCCCACGACGACCAGAACCCCGACGATGGCACGCACGTTGACAGCGAACGAAAGCGAGTCGATGAACGCACCCAAGTTCGCGCCGAACAGCGCCATTCCCACCGCGAGGATCCCCCCCACGAGAATCAGAATCACGCCGTGCCCGCCTCCAGACGAAACTTGACGCTCTTCACTCATCGTCCTCTCCTCCCGCTTGGTCTCAAACACAGCTTCCCCTTGTGCTTCCCTTGTCCTTCCCGTCTCCTTCGCGCTGGCGCCCCCAGCCTCTCCCGCGCCATCCTCCGGAACCGCCCTCGGGGCGGCCCCGAGCTGCGCCACCAGGATGCCGACAACGATGAGCGCGCCCCCCGCCAGTCCGCCCACACCCAGCACCTCGTGCTGAATGATCCAGGCGAAAAGCGCGGCGAAGACAGGCTCGGCCGTGAAGATCACCGCCACGTGCGTAGCGCTCGTCCGGCGCTGCGCCCACATCTGCACGCTGAACGCCACCGCCGTGGCGACCACGCCCGTTATCGCCAGAGCGGAGATCGTCCATGCAGTGAGCGGGAGGCGCGGCCCCTCCCAGACGGCCATCAGCGCGGTGCAGACAGCGGCCGTCGTCACGATCTGACAGAACGCCAGCGGGACCGGATCGTGGCGCGGGGCGGCGCGCTCCGTCGTCACGATGTGCAGCGCAAAGGCGACGGCACACCCGAGAGTCAGCAGGTCACCCGGATTCATGCCGCCGGCACGAGGCGCGGTCAGCAGGTAGAGCCCCGAGGCGGCAAGGACGACGGCCGCGGCCGAGGTGATGCGAGGGCGCACGCGGGAGACGGCGAGAGAGAGTACGGGCACCAGCACGACGCTCAGCCCTGTGATAAACCCGGAACGTGAAGCGGTCGTGTACAGCAAGCCGACCGTCTGGAGCGCGTAGCCGACCGTCAGCCATATCCCGAGGAGCGCGCCGAACCGCACCACACCGCGGTCCAGGCGAAGCACGCGGCGGGGGAAGGCCGCCCCAAGAACCACCGCGGCGAGGGCGAAGCGCGCCGCCAGAAACGAGAACGGCCCCGCCGCGCCGAGCGCACGCTGCACCGCGGCGAACGTAAGACCCCACACCGCGGCAACGGCAAGCAGGGCGAGGTCGGCGCCAATAGAGAACCGCTCGGACTTCACCAATCAGGCACCTTCACCCCCAACGGGCGGAACACCTTCGAGGAAGCCCACGCCCCTCCCATCGAGCAAGGCCGCTCCTCACGCGTCCAGCCGATACAGCTCCCTCGGATTCTCCCACAGCCACTTGCGCGCCAGCCCCAGCGCCTCCTCCTCCTCCATACAGCCGCGCTCGATGCGCGCCGCCAAAACGCGGGAGATATCCTCCCGCGCCATCACCAGATGCCCGTAGACCTTCTCCACCGGCAGGTTGTAGTCGCCCCCAAACCCAATCACCTTATTCATCGGCACCATGTCGATCACTTCGTCGAGAGCATCCATGGCGAAGCGCTGCGAGATGATGTGCGTCCAGCAGAAGTTGAGCCACACGTTGTGGAAGCCCTTCCCCAGCATGATCGACTCCCGGACCCACGGGTAGCCGAGGTGGTACATATCGAACCGCACCTTCGGATGCCGTTCGAGAATCGGGATCATATGCAGCGGGTCCAGCGTGCGGAAATCCCCCCAGTAACCCGTGTGAACGCAGACGACCAGCTCCTGCTCGCCGGCGTACCGAATCAGCTCGTCTACGACATAGTCGCGCAGCGGGTTGCACACCGGAAGCGACTCCGTCGCACCCGTGCGGAGCCGCTCGAAAGACTCCTCTGCCACCGCCCGACTCGGCGCCCTATACGGGTTCGACATCATCTTCAGGCCGACCGCGCCCTCCGACTTCACGCCCCTGACATAGGCCCGCCCGGCGTCGAGGAAATCATCCAAGCTGCGGATTTCCTGCGCGCTGTCTCCATACCCCCGGCTCAGCTCCTCCCACGTCTCGATCTCCCACATGTTCGGCAGCAGAGGCATCACCGGCGTCAGCAGCGGCGTTCCCAGGTCGGTGCGGCGGCACTGCGTTAGGGCCGTGCGGATGTGACACGCCTCCCCCAGGACCTTCTCGTACAGCCCCGGTTTGTTCGCCGCCGCCATTCTCTCCGAAATACCGATATAGGTCTCGTCGCTGATGTCATCGGCGCCGTAGAACTTCTTTACGGCGATCCGCGCCGCCCGCGCGTAAGACCCCCAGCGGATCTGCTCCCAGTAGGGCGCGAACAAGCGCCACCGGCGGTCGAGCGCGACGTCCGCGTCTCCCATTTCCTTGAGCTCCGCTTCCGACATGCCGGCGACCCTCAGATCGCCCTGCGTGTAGTGAGAGAAGAACGTCAGGACATCGATCTTCGTCTCGAGGCGAACGCTCTCGGGGAAGATATGCTCGTGCGCGTCGATGATCTCCATCTGCTCCAGCGCCGCGACCAGCCTGCCTTCCAGCGCGGATAGCTTCACCATCCTCCTCCAGTCCGGCCTGCCCTCAGAGATTCGCAGCCATCGCGACCACCTCCTGCCGATCCGCCGCCAAAGCGTCGCGTTGGTTGGCGAGATAGGGCGGGCAAAGCATTCAGGCGCATGTCGGGCAGAGGGGATTCCGCCGCACGCGGGGAACTGGCATCCCGGCGGTTCTCTCAATGCAACGACCACTCAGGTTCGAAGGCGCCGGGCTGCTCCTCTTCTACCTCGGTATTGGGGCAATCAGCGCGCTCGTCTGGGCGCGCCTCGCCGATCTCTCCGCCCTCCCATCGTGGCATGCCGACATGATCGGCGGCTCCGCACCCGCGCCCAATCAGTACCGCCCGCTCACCCCTTGGCTCGCCCACCTGCTGATGCTCCTCATCCCTGCAGGGGGCGCGATGGCGGAGTACATCCACAAGCTGTACGCCGTGCCGCGGGAGGTGGCGGGAATCGTCGCGGCCTACGTCGCTCTTCGCACCATAAGCACTGCTCTCATATTCATCTCTTTCGATCGCTACCTCCGAACGTGGTTCGCTCCCCCGGCCGCAGCCGCGGGCTCTCTCTGCCTCGCCGCCGTTCTTCCCTTCACCTATCTGCACGTCGTCCAGGAGAGCGATCCCATCAACCTGCTCGTCTTCGTCCTGGCCTTCTGGGCGCTCGCCGAAAAGAAGGACCTTCTCCTGATACCGCTCGTGTTCCTCGGCACGCTCAACCGAGAGACGGTCGCCTTGATACCCGCCCTCTACCTCGTAGCCCGCCTGGGTCGGCGGCCGCTCGCCGAAGTGCTTTGGAAGGCGGCCGCCATCGGCGCCGCCTGGGCGGCCGTCTACCTCCCCCTCGTCTATCTCGTCTATGGCCGAAGAGAATACTACTGCGATGTCATCCTGCTCTCGTCCAACCTTTCCTCCTGGGTGCCGACCGCCCAGGTGCTGCTCTTGTTCGGCGCCATGTGGGTGCTGGCGGTGGTGGGTGCCAGGCGAGGGCCGCTCCTTTTGCGACGTGCCTTGTGGTTGCTTCCTCCCTATCTGATGCTCCACTATGTCGTGGCTCTGGTGATCGAAGTCCGCCTGTTCCTCCCCTACGCCCCTGTCATCATCCCGTTGTCGTGGTGGGTGCTGTTCCCGCAGGCTCTGCTCCAGCGACCTGAGTCCGGCACCAAGAGACGAAACAGCTAGAAGCAGTCGCAGAGCTCAGGGGCCGGATCGCAGACGAGTTGTTCGGGCTGCTGATGTCGGGTCGGGAGAGCCATTTCGCGGTAACTGAGACTGCTATCGGCAGCGGATGTCACTACAATTGCTGCTCGCGCGCCCTGGCTGCGTAGTTTCGAAATGGCTTCCAGCGCCCGGCCGCAGTCGCGCCCCTCACGCCACCGCCCCTCCTGGCGACAGCCACCTCCCCTGTCTCCAAGCGAGGGCAGTCCCCTTGGTACGCCTTCCCACCCAATCGGTGAGGCATGTGCGACGTTATTGACATCCTTAACCCGCTCCGCGGAATGGCAGACCATAGGATCGCAGAAAATGGAAACTACCCGGATCTTGAGTCAGGAAACGAACATTGCCCGCGTCCACTTGCAGTACATTCCGGTCAAGGATATGGTAACTGCTGCCAGGCAGACGTCCCCACGGAAGGCCGCCTGTCGACTGATCGTGATGTCCGGTTTAGGCCGGCCCCAAAGGGGCGTCGGATCCTATCGTGCTGGCGGAGAGGGGCCCGGGAATGAGTTGGCGCTCCCTTCCTCTCCGGCGACCCGGCTGCACGGGCGCTCCAGGCAGCGCTGTGTCCCTCCGATACTATTCACTGACGAGGGGATGTGATAGGCCGCACCGCAGATCTGTTGGACATGGAGGCGACGCGTCCGGTCGTGCTCGGTCCATGATCGAGCACTCACGGAAACCTATTCAGAGGAGGTGGACGGTGAACAAGTCCGTTCCAACGTTGTTGGGGATCGTGATCATCCTGCTGGTCGTGCTGCTCGTGGTCGTCATCTACCAGTACAAGCTGACGCAGAGACTCGCCCTCGGCGAGCGAGTGGTCGGAACGATTGGCGGCGAGGCGCTGACAGGCGTCGAAGCCCCCAAGGAAGACATCGGAGTCAGCGAGGTGCTCGGCGCCCGGGAGCCGGAGGCCGAGCCGCAGCGGTTGTCGCCCGAGCAGCTAGCGACATCCCAGGAGCGTCGCCAGACCCGCGAGGCCACCCGAGAGGCGCGCCAGGAGCAGCGAAAGACGGAGCCCGGCGCGGGAGAGTAGCGGCTCCGCCGAGCGAAACGACTGTCAACCCAGAGCACGCAGGGGGCCCGGCCCAGGCCGGGCCTTTGCGCGCGGACCGCGCCCGGAAGAGGCATCATCGAATAGCCGGTTGACGGCCTGACAGCCCATATCGCTATCTCACGCCTGAAAAAGCGAACAACTCCGCGACAGAGCATTGCCCTGCGCAGAGCTGTTCCGGCGGCTTCACGCTGATTGAGTTGCTGGTCGGTACCAACCGCCGCATCTGTTTACCATACTTCGAACGGCACGTCGCCGCCGAATTTCGGAGATCGTGTCCCAAATACACACATTTGTCCAGTGGGGAGCCGGGACCCGCCCCCCACAAGCGAATCCCGCCATCCCTTCTGGCGGTCCCAACGGAATCTTCCCATCCCCTTCATCATCCTGAAGCAATTCTGCGGAATACTAGGAGTCAGATAGCACCAGCAGCTCAATCAGCGTGAATCCCGAGACCGCCCGGCATCACCGCCGGGCGGTCGCCCTTCGCCCGACCCCCTGTCGCCGCACGCTCCCGCTGCGCCGTCCCAACGCCACTGCCGTCACCCTCCGCCCCCGGCCACTGGCAGGACGTCGCCCAACATCGTCGAACTGATATGGCAAGCCAGTCCGTTCCGGCAGGGATTAGCGAGGCAATTGGCGGAGGCCGATGGAGCTACCGTCTCACAAGGACCCGCTGGGTGTCGACTCGGTAAGGCGAGCCAAGCTGTACGACTTTCGCCTGTCCGCCGCCTCACCTCTCTATGTAGACAGCAACCTCTTCCACTACGAGACACCGCTCGAGATAGAAGTGCATGCCGGCATCGAGGTCGGCATCCTGCTCGCCGGCGCCGAAGAACATCAGCTCGACGACTGGGTGTGCAGTGCCTTGCCCGGGGATGTATGGCTTACCGCGACGTGGGAGCCGCACGGCTGGAGGGTCGCAGCGCCGAACACCCAGGACGTGCTCGTAATCTTCCTTCCCGAGTTCTTGGGCGAGGAGCAGCTCGGAAACCTCTCCTGGCTCGACCTCTTTGCCGTCCCACCCAACCAACGGCCGCGGGTCACGACCCCGGAGATGCGGGAACGCATCATCGCGCTGGGGTATGAGCTGCGCCAGGAGGTGTCCGAGCAGCACCCGGGCTGGGAAACCGCGGTCCGCCTAGGCCTCTTGAACCTGCTGCTCACGCTGAGTCGCGAATGGCGGCCTCCCGCCCGATCGCACGTGCGATCTCGCCTCCGGGCCGCCAGCCTTCCTCGGATCATACCTGCACTCAACCTGGTTCAGTCCCGCCCCGCGCGCCGGGTATCGGTGGCCGATGCGGCGAAGGCCTGTGGGCTCGGCCGGGCGCAGTTCTGCTTGATCTTCCAGGACGCCATGGGCATGAGCTTCGGCCGCTTTCGCCGGCGGTCCCGCTTGGGCTATGTGGCGGAGCTGCTCCTCTCGACCGATCTCACCATCGGCGCCATTGCCCAGCAGACGGGGTTCGCGGACTCCAGCCACATGCACCGAACCTTCGTGAATCACTATAGCTGCACCCCCGGCGAGTACCGCACGCAGAACCGCCCGAAACCGAGACGCCGCTAGAGCGCATTTCATAACCCTCACTCGCCGGGCTGTCCGCTACCGACGTTCGCGCAATGAAGTAACATTGCGCGAACGTCTTTCTTCAGGCATTCCCTGGCTTTCTGATGGATGTCGCC
>Ga0307376_10003931_pt1 | contig 13751 bp, 20 predicted proteins | sample TR2MG_FD_202536 | JGI IMG/M metagenome (GOLD analysis project Ga0307376, IMG submission 202536) | Soil microbial communities from Risofladan, Vaasa, Finland - TR-2 | ecosystem: Environmental > Terrestrial > Soil > Coastal area > Acid sulfate soil | place: Finland: Risofladan, Vaasa | collected...
CCCCAGTCGAGGCGGTGATAGACCCGGCTCTCGTTGTGGTGGAGGGGGACGAATTTATTCAGTTCCTCATAAAATCCATCGGTGGGATAGGTGGGATGGGAACCCTCGCCATCGTCGGTTGTGTCGCTCAAGTAATCCAAAAAGGACTACAAGTGAAGTGGCTTGGCAAAATGGCTGGCGAATGGAAGTACATTTCCATTTATGCACTGAATATAATCGGTGGTGTTTCGGCTTTAATGCTGGGGGTCGGGATTGAACAACCCCTCACGTTCCTTCCGGCACTCGTACATGCGCACACCCTAGCAGCATTCTCACTCTTCGGGCACCAAGGCTATAAACAATATATGGAAAGAAAAAAGAGACTCGCTGTTTCTACGTAGAAATGAAGATCGTTGTAAAGCGTTGTAAAGCGTTGTAAAGCGATTCCCAATGGTTGAAATAGCTATAAGGAATGCCTTTTCTAGAATCGATTGCACACCGGAGATTCATCAATCAATTCGGAAACTTTTGAGCTTTGAGATCCCCGGATCTGGTTTCGCCCAGCGGGCCAACCCCCAATGGTGCTGGGATGGCAGGACCTACCTGCTCAAAAAGAATGGGACCTTCCCTACCGGGTTGCTGCTGCGTGTCGAGAACTACCTCACAGAAAATAAAATTGAATTTAGGACGAGAGACCAGCGAGACGTTCCACGTTCCAACGAGAAGAGGTTTTCAATAAACCCATCCTGGGAGCCGAGGGATTATCAGTTACGCGCTGTCAGCGCCACTCAGGAGAATCATAGGGGGGTTATAAACCTCGGGACTGGTGGTGGGAAAACATTCCTGGCAGCATTAATTATGCGATCCCGTGGCCTCGATACTCTTTACGTGACGCCAGACACCGGGCTCCGAGAGCAGGCCTTGGACGACTTCACTGATTATTTCAAAAATCCTGGATCTTTACTGAGTAAAGATGTGGCCAGCGACTATCCAATCGTAGTTTCGAACATCCAGTCACTCGCCAAAAAGAAGCCAGAGTTTTTCCACAGATTCGGGATGCTGATAACCGATGAGTTCCATCATTCCAGCGCGGCTTCTTACCAGAAGCTCAATCACCTTGTAGAAAATGCCTACTATCGGTATGGGCAGACTGGGACATTTTTGCGCACCGATGGGACCGAAATGACGATGCACGGGGTGTTGAGTGAGGTAATTTTTACAAAAACTACCAGCGAACTAATAGAAGAGGATTGGCTTGTAAGGCCACATATCACCATATATCGCTACCAGCTTAATAACTGGTCGCGCCTAAGTTATAGGGCAGCTTACGATAAGATAATTTCCGATGTCGCGTTCAATACTTTGGTTTCTAGAATTGCTCAAAAGAAAATTGATGAAGGGAAGCAGACTCTTATCCTGATTAGACGTAAAGACCACGGGGAGCTTCTGAATAAAATGATCGAAGGTTCCCATTACATTTGTGGAGACGATCCGATAGAGCATCGGAAAACGGTTAAAAGAAATTTTATTCAGAAAAAAATCAGATGTTTAATAGCTACCGGGGTCCTTGGGGAAGGCCAAAATATCACTTCTATTGACGTATTGGTTAACGCCAGACTTGAGAAAACCGAAATCCAAACGACGCAGGGGATTGGCAGGGCGCTCCGTAAAGAGTTCGGTAAAACGATGGCTGAAGTATTCGATTTTTTAATTGTAGGTCAGAAGCATTTGTCCGCCCATAGTGTTGAAAGAATAGGTAGTTATAAAAAAGAACCCGCCTTCAAAATTTCTGTAGTCCGAGCCCCACAATAAATATTTGACGAATCCGATGAGGTGATGGCACATATGCTGTCACATGGTTTTTGGGGAGGATGGGATGAAGAAGGCTTTTTCGCCAGAGATAGATCGGGCTATCAATTACATCGTTAATGGTTTTTATTCGAAGCAGCAAAATAAATACAATCGACATTTGAACAACACTAGGGAAGATCTCCTGTCGGAAGCCCATCTGGCGGCGGTGATCGCTATCCGCAAATATGACGCTGCGAAAAAATGTAAAATACAACACTACATCGCCGCTTGTGTAAGGAATCATTTAACAAGTCTCCTTAGAAAATCTTTTGCAGAAAAAAATCCAGAATGCTTGTCATCAGAGATGGACAGTATTCCGAGAAGTCCTCAACACAGAGAAGACATCATTCTTGAAGCCGCAGCTAATCGTTTACTAACGAAAAAAGAATACGAGATATTCTCTAAGATTGTTGTTGGTGACTACACTTCGGCAGATATCGTTAAAGAATATAAAAAAGAAAACCAAACAAGCGAATCAAGCGCCAGGAGGAGAGTTAGAGAATGTTTTTCCCACATCTTGCAGAAATTAAACTTGTTCGAGACGAACCAACTATCATCCTATCAAAGCGTATAGAGCTGGCCAAGAGACGTAACGCGGTATTGGCGGAAAGGATTGTGGTCGGAGACTATTTAAAGAGTCCTAAAAAGAATAAAGATTCAACTGAAAGAATAAGAAAACTTATTGAATTTGATCAGAGATTTGACTCTACAAGGAGTTTCATGGGTATCTGGAACAACTGGAGATATTTCTATTTTGAACGATCTCCAATAATGCCCAAAAATAAAGGGCAGCTCACTTGTATCGAAAATATTTTAGACTTGGTGAAAGAGAACGATATGGATTTGAATATCTTCGTAGGCACAGTCCATTGTGCTCATTTAAAAAGAAGATTCATGCCTGGATTCAGCACGGCGCTTGCCTACGGGACCGACTGCTACGAGAAGATGTATGGCAAAGTAATGTCAGACCTAGACCGGGTAGAATACGAGTCCGGGGCGTTGCGATAGATGCCAAAGACAGAATTTACGTTTGGTTCTGCCTTCCAGGATTCGATGTTGTCGTTAATGATAACGGATTTGAATTTCACCAATAAGGTTTTAAAATTTGTACCAGAAGAGAGACTCTATTCAGAAGCTCACAAATTTCTATTTAAAGAAATTAAAATCAAATTTGAAAAAGAAGGAATGATCCCATCATTCGTTGAGATAGAAGATAAAATTAAATTCACAGAAAGACATAAAAGAAGAATGTTGAAAAACTTTTCTTCTAATATTTACAATCTGAAAGTCTGCGATTCTGAATTCATTAAAGAAGCCCTGACTAAATACGCTAGGAAAAACGCTTTCATAGAAATATTTCAAAGTGGCCAGGTCTTTTGGAACGCCAGACGCCACGATGAAGCATACTCTTTTGTCATGGAGGGGATTAATGACCTGTATGGGATTAGTTTCAAAGACGATATGTCCATTGGGATTGAAGATTTTGAGGACATAAGGCAGCGGTACGTTAAGAAGACTCTGATGGAGAGCCATCGGATGCCAACCGGGATCGATGCCCTTGATGAGATTCTAAATGGAGGTCTTGAAAAAGGAGAGCTTGGAATCCTATTGGCGGAACCCAAGAAGGGGAAATCGATTGGTCTGATTCACATGGGATGTGCCACACTTCTCTCTGGCGAGGGCAGGGTCTCCCACTTTGTCCTAGAGGGCCTTACCGAGCAGACAACGATGCGGTATCAGGCAAGGCTTGCCAGAATAGATTACAACCGAATTAAAAACGATCAGCTAACCAGCGAAGAGATTCACAAACTCGCCGAAATCGGTAAGAAGTACATGAAGAATCTCGAAGTGGTTCCAATGAATTCGCACTGGAACTATACGGTTCTCGATGTCGAAGCGAAGGTGAAAGAAGCCGAAAGACGCGGGATGAGGCCGGATCTAGTTGTAATAGATTACGGGGACCTTCTTAAGAGCCACGAAAAACACGACAATATCAGGCACGAACAAACTTCGGTTTATCGTCATCTGAAACAAATGGCGATGATCCACTCGGTGGCAGTATGGACAGCCTCTCAATCCCAACGTCCGAAGGATGAGCCAGAACATGCCTATCTACTTAGAGCAAAAAATGTAAGTGAGAGTTATGAGAAGGTTAGGATCGCAGATCTAGTGGCCACATTAAATCAAACCCCCAGAGAGAAGAAGATGGGGATTTTAAGATTCCATATAGACATTTACAGGTCTAACGAAGATGGCAGGACTATCAGACTAATTGTGAACTTCAAGAAAATGATATTCCATTCAAAGCTGTACGGGTGTATCGGGGATTACAAATTCCAGATCCCGTCTTGGTTGGAAAGAAAGAAGAGAAAATAATGGCTAGTGAATACGTAGAATCAATTATTGATAAAGAATTGTTTGGGGTTGAAGAGGATGAGTGAGTCCTTCCCCAATTTCCATATTGAGAATTTCTTAAAAGAATATCAATTAGATTTTAAAATTCATGATTCCGGTTCTCATAAGGAATATGCGATATGTTGTCCTGAATGTGTGAATCGTGGTGAGCCCAGGCTAGACTATAGATTCAGGCTTTGGATAAATTCAAAAAATGGAGTTTTCTATTGTTACAACTGTGATTGGTCTGGGCAGCTCTCTAGATTTGTAGAGTCCGTTTGCAACGTAGATTTGTATGGAGCTTTGAAGATTTTAAGGGGCAGGCCCCTCAACCCGCTGGAGCATCTTAGCATTAGATTAGATTCTGGGGATCTCGGGTGGTACGAGGAGGTCTTGGGACCAGAAGAAAATTTGAAAGAGCTGGAATTCCCATTCGGGTATCAACCTATAAAGTCAGAGCATGAATATCTGAAAAAAAGGGGAATCCCACTTTCTTATGCCATGGCCAACGAATGGGGCTTCTCGGATGTCGGCTACTGTAAGGGCCGAATCATAGTCCCCACTTTCATGGACAATAAGATGGTATTTTGGCAGGCCAGGGCCACCTGGGAGGGGTCTGGTAAGGACTTTAAGAAGGTGTTGAATCCCAAGGGTGTCTCGGCCAGATCGGTACTCTACAACTACGATAAGGCAAAAGAATTTGAACAAATAATAATCGTAGAGGGCTTCATGGACGCGGCCAAAACTGGGGATAATGTAGTAGCCACCAATGGCAAGGCGCTACATTCCCAGCAGGTAGATTGGCTCAGAAAGACAGAAGCCAAGGAGGTGGTCCTACTTTGGGACGCTGACGCCTGGACAGATCAGAAATACTATAGAGATGGGAAAAATAAAGGGAAATTGAAGCATCCAAGCTCAATCGAAAGAGCAGCGGCTTTATTGAAAATGTTTTTTAAGGTTAGAGCTGTTAGAATGCCGGAAGGGATTGATCCTGGGAAATTGCCAATGAGGCATCCTATTTTTGAAAAAATAATTAATAATGCGAGAGAAATATGAATTGGTTTGGAAGAATAAAAGATCGAATTCAAGGCAAAGCTCCGAAAGGTGCTAAGAGATCAAGTGAGTGGCCGAAGGTTAGAGTGAGCCATCTAGAAAGACACCCTAGATGCTGTATTTGCGGATTGAAATCTAAGACCCAAGTTCATCACCTCATCCCGTTTCACATAGCTCCAGACTTAGAATTAGAGCCAAGCAACTTGATGACTCTTTGTGAAAATAAAAAGTGGGGAATCAACTGCCATCTTTTGATTGGCCATCTTGGGAATTATAGAAAAGTGAATCCATCGATTACGGCGGACGCTCTTTTCATGCAGGCGAAATTAGGGAATTGGAAAAAATGAACCTTTTGTTATCCTCAATGGAATGTTTCTCCATCTTTCCCACCTTTAATCAATTTGAATTTTTCTCTTCTAATCCTGGGCATAACATTTTTGATAATTTTATCTCTCATTTCTTTTGGGATCGATAAACCTTCTGGTGGGAGCAGCTCTGAGAATCGTCCACCGAACGAAATAGCATCATCCAAGGGATGTTCTAGCAATTTGTCATCACTGATTTCGTATGTAAACCCTAAAACTTTATTTCTAGACACTGCATTCAACATAACAACTTCGATTTTATTTGGGTCCTTGCTAGGCCTAGGTTGTATGTCTGGGATGTTATCCGCTGACAGTCGCGACATCCAAGCCTCTGCGATAGTCACATACATTTTAACATCCATGCAGGCGAAGATTGCTGTAACCATCATGAGAGATCTGTGCTTCTCCTCGTCATTCCTAAATAGCAATGGGATATGAATGACCTCGTTGTCGTCGGTGTATCCGATCACTGTTACACTGGGCTCCGGTCTGGCGTCACCCCAAGCTCTTTCCACTGAAGTTTTTGCGTGTTCTAAAATTTCTTCTAATTCCATTATTCTCTCCCAATCGTCCTTTTTTTTATCAAAGATTCTAAATGGAGTTTCAACTTATGGATGGCGTCACATGCTAGAGAAATCTCTTCACTTCTAGCATCTTTTAATTTGCTCCACCCATAAAAATCATGCTTCTCCGTTCGGCATCGATACCGTGGTCCCGGCCAGTCACATATCTTTTGAGGATTGCACCCAGAAGCGACCTTATGTTTTTCCAGTTGGTGGTGAGTATTATATTGATAAAGCGTTTTGGGCTTCATTTATCTCCCCCACAAAGTACGCAAGTCTTACCGGCTTCATGCTCTTCGACTCGCGCCACATTAGAAACTGTTCTGGCAAACGATATGGCTTGATCCCAGTTATAAAATTTTGCTTTTACAATTCTATCTGGCGTGGTGGTTCTAGACATTGGGTAATCCACAACCACGAATTCCATCTTAGGCTTGGAAAAAGTCATTTGAGCGCATTTTTTACAAAATTTCATCAAAGATCCTTCGCTTTCAGCATGGCTTTCTGAATTTTTTCCTCTAGAGACAGCTCTGGCTCCTCTTTCTTAAAACCCACCCCTACTGCATTGATGGCCCCAGTCGAGGTCCCGAGAGCCAATCCTCTCAATTCCGCCATGAAATCACTTGGGTCCAGCGCCACACTGCCAGCACCATCCATCAAGGATTTGAAGTTGGCTTTTGTTTTCTCTAGTCGATCTTTGATCAGCTCATATTTGCTTTTTAAATTGTCTTTGTGGACTTCGAGTTTGGTGAAAATTTCTTCAGCCTCTTTTACCTTTCCTTCTAGCTGTCGGCGAGTTAGCATCCCTTTCCTCATCTTTTCTGCTACTGCGGCCATGATCTCTGCGATTTCCCCCCCGATATCTTCGGAGGCAGCGTGTTCAAGTGATTCCACAGTCCCATTGTCATCGTAAATTGGGACACGATGAAGGCGGCAATCTGGGAAGGCTCGGAATAAAGATTCCAATCTCGTAAAATCTTCAGAGAAGGTTTTATCAATGAAATAAATTCCACCACTCTTACGCATAGCGATCCCGGCATACTGGCGCTTAACTATACGAAGGATAAGACTTCGAAGCTGGCTGGAGTCCAGGGACTCTCTAGCGTCAGAGTACAGCTCTTTAATTTTTTCGTAAAAATCGCAGGGGACATTCGAGGTTGTACTGCCGGTGACTTTGTCCAGGGAGATAATCAATTCTTTGTCCAGGGAGATGTCGCTACCATTGACGTGCTCTGAAAAAACCCCAAATTGGACATTGCCAACGCGATCATTAAATTTGCGATACATCCTCTCTCTGCCCTTGGTGAGCTTTTTAATAGCCCGAAGCATCGCAGCCCGATATTGATTACGTGGAACCAAATGTCCGAAGCCCAGAGTCTCGATCTCTTCTCGATCCACGTCCATCTCTGGAATTTCCCAGAAAATTAATTCGCCTTTTTTATTTGGCATTGGCCAACTCCTTGAGCGGGGTACGTCTTAGCAGCCCGGACAGCGAACTCACAGATTCCATTGGAGATCTCATGTTCCAGGCAATAGGCCCGAATAGCGTCGGCGGCGTCCATCTCAGGCTCGGCGCAGGCTAGAGATTCTTCAATAATCATGGCTACTTCTTTCATCATTCCCATTGGCGTCTCCTATACCTCTATTGTACCACACAGTGTGGTACATTACCACACTATTTTCGCCACCTTTTCTAGCCAAAGACCCCTCATATTCCCCCCAGGTCTTCGTATTCAAACCAAATATCATTCCTCTCATCGCTGGTCAGATGACTAGTAACCATGAGAATAAGTTCCCCAGTTTTCCGGTTCATCAAAACCTTTGGTCTAATCTTGAGTTTCCCCGTACCCACGCAATAAGGACATTTCTTAGATATTGATTCCGGCCTCTCTCTCGCTATATATTTCATTTCTTACTTACTTCTCCACTTTGAGCGATTCGATCTAGCTCCGGTCTCTAAATCTTCTTTTAGTTTTTCGGTAGTGATAGTCTCAGGAGACACATCATCTCTGAATCGATGGAATGTGGCGTGTCTAAGTCTGCCAATACCATTGGTACAGCTCTTCCCTTTTTGAATCTCATGAGCAAAAATATCTATCACCTTCCCCTTGTAGTCAGAGAAGTTGTCGCTCATTTTTTTTCTTAGAGCATCGTCAAAGCCAGAGCAAAATCCAATTTCCACTAGCCCACCATCTTTATAGATAGAAAGTGCCAGAGATCCGATTTGAGATTCGTATTTCGTTCCAGATTTCCCAGGCTTCCATCCACTAATTACGACCGAAACATCGTAGGACTTTTTCATCTTTGCCCAGCCACACCCATACCCTTGTCGAATATCCTTGATGATTAGGCCCTCACCGCCACCATTGACTATTGATTTGAAGTAGCTAGCTAGGTCGGTGGTGATTTGTGGGATCACTTTTATATTTTCATTTCCCATTCGTTTGGCGACTTCTAATAAAACCTTTCTTCGCTCTGTCAAAGGTAAGCCGCGAATATCATTTCCTCTAAAAATTGGGACATCGAAAATGTTGAAATTTAAAAAACCATTCTCTTCTTGTTTTTGGACAGCCAAGGCGGGACCAGAATTCATAATGGAATTGGTTCCAAGAAAATCGGTAGCCATTATTTCCCCGTCTATCACGGTGCCACTGAGCCCGTTGTAATCAATTCCAGTTATTTGAGGGACATTCTCGGTTCGATCTACATGCTTCCCGTCTTTCACAGAAATTCTTCGAGAAAGTAGGGCATTCCCGGCTTGTCTTTCGTATGGATCGCATCCCAAATAAAGCATGTAGCGACTGCCATCTAATTTTTCTTCTCCTATGAGATGCTTCAACTCCAAGTTGTCTGGGAGTCCGGCAGTGCATCTAGAAGGTGGAACTAAATATTTCATTTCATTCCCCGCAAATCTTTTTCAGTTCTTCTATAAAAGTGAGATGACCTTCTTCTGGCTTGGGTGTTTTTATTTTTAGTTTGCGTTTTGGTTTGCCATCATTTGAGAGCGTATAGCCTTTGCTTATTTTTTCTTGAATTTTGGTTAAGGCCTCCGACCCGCTTAGGCCCTGTTTAGTTTGGCCTACGGTGCCGATCCTCCCCCAAGCAGTCGTGTAGGTGCCGTGACCTTCGTCATAGTGAATGGCCCAGAATTTTCTGGAGTTAGTGCTCGCATTGATATACTGGTACACTCCCAAAAGAGATTCCAAAGATGGCTGTTCGCGATTATATGTAGATGGCATTATTCACCTCCCAGGATTTGTTCAAGATCTGATTCTGGTGATTTTTTTGATTTTACTTTTGCCATGGCCTTGGCGATTTTTTCCTCTGGGGATTCTTTCGGTGCTTTTTTTGCAATCTTTTTCACTTCTTTTTTCACAGGCTTTGACTCTATAATTTCATCGAATCTTGCGACTTCAACTTTATTGAATCTGGATTCAACTTTCTCTTTGAATTCCGCGTTGGCCCTCAATTCGATGAATTCGGTTGGGTCGGGTTTTTCGGTGCAAAGATCCCCTAGTCCCAGCTTCGCAAGGTCAGCGGCTGAAAATTTCGCAACCGCAAGAAGTGTTTCAATTGTTACCTTGCCCTCGTTTACTTTCTCGATAATTCCATCGGTGTCGATGTCGTAGGACTTTCGAATTTTCAGGTTGACGCTGCCATAATCACACTTCCAGGATTCGCTCAGGCTGATCTCGAACCCATCGGTGTTCGTTTCTAGATACTCCTTGATGCCTTTGCGGGCTCCTGATCCCATCTCTTTATAATGTTTTTCGAGACAAGACGATGTGAAACCCGCCAGTAGCATGTCGTCTAGAACCTCTGGAATTTGCAGAGTTTTTTCTTCTTTTTTTCTTTTAATTGCCATAATTCTCGACCTCCTGCGTCTAGTGTAACGCAATGTACCACGATAAATCTAGACAAATTTATTTTTTTTATCGCAATAGGCTGAGAGTCCATGGTATGTCCACACTGTGGTACATTTTGTGTGGTACATTGTAGTGCAATCGTGGTACAATACTAGGAAGGAGGATCGTATGTTGAAAATATTTTTTATAGTGCTCTCTCTTTCTAGCGTCTCTCACGCCGAGATTTTAGAATCTTTGGTGGGGACTGTGATAGTAAAAGTCGTGGACTCTATTCTTTATCCGCATCCGAAGGTCGAGCCAGGGCGAGTCCTAGTTGATGACAAGATGGCAATCCAAACTGAGATTAGACAAAAGGAAATCCTGACAGAACATAAGCCACTCTCAGTGGGAGAATTCAGACGTTTCGAATATATAAGCCCGCATTTTAGCGAACATAGTAGGGGAGAATTCCTTGGAAAACAAAGCAGCCAATGATTTGGTCGGAGTCCTCGCTAGGATTTTTGGCAAAAAAGAATATCACGAAGAACTCAAAAAGATTTTGGATCAAACGGAATTGACCAAAGAAGGAGAAAAAGCGATTTACTCTTTAATCCAGGACATCGCAGATACTGGCAACAAGCCGCCCCAATTGGAATAGTGTGGTACATTGTGGTACAATGTAGCTTGGAGTATTTTATGAAAGTATTTTTTAATGAAAAACAAACCGTATCAGATGGGAATGGTTTCTCCCCGAGTGCAGGGAAGCCGACCCTGGTTGTGGAGCAGTGGAAAAAATTAGTGAATGTCGAAATCGTTAATTTTGAACCAGCCACAAAAAAAGAACTCTGTCTGGCGCACCGAAATGAATTTGTTGAGGGTATTTTGAATTGTACGATATCGAATGGGTTTGGAAACTTTAAAGATAGTGTCGCCAAATCTCTTCCATGGACTACCGGCAGCATGATCGCCGCTGGCAGACACGCTTTAAGGACCGGAGAGCCAGGGGTCTCCCCCACGTCTGGGTTCCATCATGCAGGCTACGATAACTCTGGCGGGTTCTGTACTTTTAATGGACTCATGGTCACAGCATTGGTTCTGAAAGGAGAGGGGGCAGACAGGGTGGGAATTCTCGATCTCGATAACCATTATGGGAATGGAACAAATAATATTATTGATCGTCTCGATATCGACTTTGTGCCCCACTACACGTTCGGCGGAGAGCGTATCAATTCGCCGTCGATATGGCTTAACGAGTTGCCAGAAATTATAAAAAATAAATTCTCAGGATGCGATGTGGTTTTATTCCAAGCTGGTGCCGATGCTCATATCGAAGACCCGTTGGGTGGGAGTCTGACAACCGAAGAGTTAAGAACAAGGGATAGAATTGTTTTTGAGACACTTAGAGAGATGGATGTCCCAGTGGCTTGGAATTTAGCCGGGGGATATCAAAGTCCAATTGAAAAAGTTTTAGAGATTCATAACAACACCGCAATGGAATGCGTTCGTGCTTATGAAAAAAATAAAAAGGAGGCAGCATGAAGGATTCAGGATTTACTTTCAGATTAGAGGAGCGAGATAAAGAATATTTTAACTGGCTGACCAAAGAGATAGCCGAATCAACTGGACTCACAGTGACCAGGACCTGGGTCGTGACGGAAATGGTAAGACTGGGGATGCCTATTTTTGAGAAAAAATATTCAATTAAAAAGCCAAAGGAATATAAAGGTGCTGGCGAAAATCTCAGGAGAGACGGTCGTACAGTTGAGATGAAAGAAAAAAAGAAGAGAGCTTGACAATGTACCACACGACGTGGTACATTAGGGACATAGAAGGAGTTGTTTATGTCTCTAACATGCAAAATCTGTGGCCACGAAGAAATCACACCTAACGCCGATGGGAAGGTAGAGCTAGTCTCTCACATCGAGAGAGAGCACGATCTCGTGGCGTATCTGGCAGATTTTAATATCGTTGATGTAGGGGAGCTAGTGCTGGAGCCAAAAACAAAAATAGTGGCAAAAACAAAATCTGGGATGGTAGTGGTAGATGTCGCCGGGGTATCGCTGCCGGTGAATTTAAAGGCAAATCCATATGTTCCGAAAGTGAATGGGTCTTACATTTTTGGAGAGCATTCTAAGGACATCGCCCAAGACATTCTGGAAAATAAAAGGGTGCTCTTAGTGGGCCATACCGGATGCGGCAAAAGTAGTTGCGTCGAGCAAATCGCCGCACTGACTAGGAATGGGCTTCTCAGAGTTAACTTAAACGGACAGATAACGATTGGAGACCTCGTAGGATTCTGGACTGTTAAGGGTGGCGAAACAGTATGGGTCGATGGGCTTCTTCCGACTGCGATGCGAAATGGTTACTGGGTGAATTTGGACGAATTAGATTTTGGAGAGCCTGCAATTCTAAGTATTCTCAACCCAGTTTTGGAGCCCGGTGGGAAATTAACTTTAAAAGAGAAGGGCCACGAAGTAGTCGAGCCACATCCCAATTTCAGAATTTTCGCAACTGGGAATAGTATCGGTTGTATGCAGGACTACCGGGGAATGTACCAGGGAACCAATATAATGAATGAAGCATTTCTCGACCGCTGGAGAGTTTATAAAGTGGATTATATGGACGCGAAAGCTGAAGCAAAAGTCTTGTGTGGCCTAATGCCAAAGTTGAACGAAAGGATCGCTAGCAGAATCGTTGGAGTCGCGAATTTAATTCGAGAATCTTTTGAAAAAGAGGATATTACTTGCACTTTTTCCACGCGGAGAGTGATCGACTGGAGTGAGCAGATGCTTCGGCATCAAGATCCAGTGAAGGCGGCCCAATCTACTATATTCGCCAAAATTAGTCGGGAAGATGCCGAAATAATTAAGAATATCATCACCAGAGCCATGTACGAAGGCCCCACTTCTTAGATTGCATTGTACCACACGGTGTGGTACAATGAGATTGTAGGCTGAATTGGAGGCTTGATGTTCGAAACCGTAATGGAAAAATTAGCTCGGGTCTTAGCGAGACAGTATCACATCGAAGTAGTTTTTCAGGGTTCGCAGGCAAAAACTGACGGCAAAAAAATCTACTTGCCAGTCCTGGAAAAATTGAATGACGAGCTGAAACAAGATTTCCATGGGTATCTGGATCATGAAGTGGCTCATTGCAAATTCACCAAATTCGAAGAAATGGCCGAAACTAAAACTCGATTTCATCGGGAATTGTTGAACGGAGTCGAGGATATCCGTATCGAGCGGGAAATGAAAAAAGAATTCCCCGGAACTGTTTTGAATCTCAACCCACTCCGACAAAAACTTCGTAAGAAAGCATTTATGCCTGAGACTTGGGGGAAACTCCCCTGGCCTATCCGATTGATTTTTAATATCGCAGACGAAATGAACGGGGAGGCCGACCTCCACATTGATGACGATATCAAAAAATATATTGAGGTGACAGCTCCGCTTCGCTCTAAACTTAATGACTGCGCGAATACTACTGAATTGAGATTGTTAACTGAAAAAATATCCGACCTAATTGTCGAGAAACAACAAGAAGAAAAACAACAAGAAGAAGAACAAAAACAAGAAGAAGAACAAAAACAAAAACAAGAAGAAGATAAGAAAGATAAGAAAGATAAGAAAGATAAGAAAGATAAGAAAGATAAGAAAGATAAGAAAGATAAGAAAGATAAGAAAGATAAGAAAGATAAGAAG
>Ga0307376_10003932_pt1 | contig 13751 bp, 13 predicted proteins | sample TR2MG_FD_202536 | JGI IMG/M metagenome (GOLD analysis project Ga0307376, IMG submission 202536) | Soil microbial communities from Risofladan, Vaasa, Finland - TR-2 | ecosystem: Environmental > Terrestrial > Soil > Coastal area > Acid sulfate soil | place: Finland: Risofladan, Vaasa | collected...
GGGAATCCAGGAACCCGTCCAGCCTACTGGGTCAGGCAAGCCTGGGTGGCAGCCCCGCTGCCGAATACCGAGACTTCGCCCTTGCCAATGGATGGATGCCCTCCACCTCGGTGGAGGGAGGATTCACTAAGAAGTAGGTCACCACACTTCTTCCACCGGATTTAAGCACCCGGGAAATCTCCTCCATATAACGTTTGACATCCTCCGGCAACATGTGGGTGAAAACGGATGTCAAGAAAACGAGGTCAAAGGAACTATCGGCATAGGGGAAAACAAACTTTTTTGGATTTATCTGTCCCCCCGGCGTTGTAGTGGGAATTGTAGAGATCAACATGAATAAATCGAAAGTTCTTAAAGTGCTTATATGCTTGTTGGCACCACTGAACTGATTCCCTAATTACATCAAAGCCATCGTAACTGCCATATTCATTGAGATGCCTTGTCAAAGGTCTTGCCATTCTTCCTATGCCGCACCCAACGTCCAATACACGTTCGCTTGGAAGTAGATTCGCTCTAGACACAAGGTATATGTGCACCACATTATCGCCAACTGACGCAAACATTTCGTGGCTAGTGCTACCGTCTAAAATCATTTCTATGGGCGGGAGGAGATTATTAGCCGGAGTCATGTGGTTGTCATCCCCTAATCAATGTTGTTGGCTTCTGGAGTTTACTGGGACCTTTATAGTCAACGTACTTCCTATACCAAAGCCATGAGAAGCATATATCCGTCTGCCTCTCTCCATAATACACCTTTTATTATGGTGGTTCCTCTTGCTTCCCCGGCGGCGGGTTCCACGCTGCGTCCATCCGTGAAAATGCCGGTCCCGTCGCCGGGACCGGCAGAGGTAACACTTTGATAGTATTCTCAGACTCGTCGTTGGCTGGGGGAAAGAATTTTCCCGCCTTCGCTAATCCCTGCTCCACGTGTCTCAATACTGCTTCTTGGCCCCCAAATAATCCCTGACCCGCATCAGGGTCTCGCCGAATCTCTGGTAGTGGATCACTTCGCGTTCCCGCAGGAACCTCAGGCCATCCTTCAGACACATGTCGTCGGTCAGAGCGATAAGGTGCTCGTAAGTGGCGCGGGCTTTTTGCTCCGCCGCCAGGTCTTCATTCAGGTCGGCTATCGGATCGCCGGTGACCCCGATGTAGGCGGCGGTCCAGGGGACGCCGTTGGCGTCCTGGGGAAACACGGCGTGGTCGTGCTGGGCAAATTGGCCGCCTAGGCCCTGGCGACGCAGTTCTTCCGGGGGAACCCCTTTTAACAGCTTGAAGACCATGGTGGCAATGATTTCGAGGTGGGCCAGCTCCTCGGTTCCTATGTCAGTCAGGGTCCCCTTGGCTGCGCCGGTAGGCATGGTGTAGCGCTGAGACAAATACCGGACAGCGGCACCGAGCTCTCCGTCAGGACCGCCGTACTGTCAGAAATAATATGAATCAGACGGGACAAGACATCCAAAAGAAGGTCCTTTAAGTCTTTTTGTTATCATAATTAACGGTTCTGGTCGGCATACGTCCACCAGAGATACGTTGCGATCATGCCCGCCAGACCGGTCAAAAACACGATCCAATAGCTAATCGGTGTCAGGGAACTTTTCCCTTGCGCATATAGAAATGACACCGCCCAAGGAAAATATTCGCCCCACCCAATTATTGCCATCAGATTTGTTGTCATCAACGTTAGAACCGCGATCCCTATAGGCAGCAGGTAACCACGCCCCACGCTGGCAAAGAACGCAAATGGCATAACAACCGGAATAGTCAGACAGGTGGTTATCACTACCAACGCACTGCCTTGGGAGATAACATTTATCGAGCCTCCCGGCAGTTTGATGATCGCACCCATAACAAGGTCGACAATGGAAATAACCATTGTCAACACAACTGACCAGATGGCCGCGACAACAAATTTCGCCAGGACGATGCTTGATCGTTTAACAGGCACGGCAAGCATATCCTTCATGGTAGCATCGGCAAACTCACGACCAAACACCCAGCTAGTGATCATAATAGAAAAAAGGAATCCGCCTGCTGCAACTATCTGTCCAAGGAATCCCGAGTAGGTCGACCAGGTTGTTCCATAATATGCCATTAGGTTGGCCTTTGCACTGATGAGGCCAAGCTTTTGTGACATTTCAGGATTCTTAGAGACCAAAATTAAGAAGGCGATTCCTAATGGCATAAACGTGGAGGCAATGGTAATCAATATGGGCACTTTTGAGCGGATTGTTTTTCGCAACTCTATCCAAATCATATCTAAAAGATTATTCATTTTGAATTCCTCCTTCCATTCCAACCAGCCTGAGGAAATACTGCTCAAGTTCCTCTTCCTCGACCATCAACTGAGTAGGCGGTGTTCCGGCCTTGACCAGCAGGCAATTGATATCCTCAGGGTGTTTAACAGAAGATTCGTTTTTGAGTTCTATGGTTCCATCTTTGATGATTTTGGCGTATTGGCCGGCAGCCCTTAATGCACGGTAAGCCGAATCAACGTCTTGTACCCGCAATAAAAGCCGTCTTCTTTGATTCCGCTGCAACTCGTCAATGTTAAATTCCTGGAGAAGATGCCCCTTGTGAATAATCCCTATCCTCTGGGCAAGACGTGAAACTTCAGCCAAGATGTGACTAGACATAAAGACCGTCATGCCCTCTTCGCGAGTCAGTTCCAGCAGGAGTTCGCGGATCTCTACGATTCCGGCTGGATCCAGACCGTTGGCAGGTTCGTCCAGGATAAGCAACCCGGGTTTATGCAGCAAAGCTTTGGCTAACCCCAGACGCTGTGCGTTGCCAGTAGATAGGGTGCCAGCCCGCTGCTGGGTATAGGCTGCCAAACCCAGACGTTCAATGGTCTGGTCGACGGCCTTGGGGGGAGTACCTGGATGGAGACGGCGGGCTACTTCCAGGTTCTCGTATAGCGTCAACTCCGGGTAGGCATGCGGCGTCTCCACCAAATATCCTACAGATGACCATGGTTTACGATTACCAAGCCGGACTCTGGTTTGCAGCACATTGACACTCCCAGAAGTTGGTTTGATCATTCCAAGAAGCATCCGGATGGTAGTTGTTTTACCAGCGCCGTTCAGGCCAAGAAAAGCATAAATTTCTCCCGCTTTAACCCGCAAAGAAAGGTCTTCAACGGCACTTACCCCTCCGTAACGTTTCCCGAGATGCTCTGTCTCAATTGGTAAGTTCATATTGGGTTTCCTCCATTTGAATCAGGTGTCGGGCTGATTGGTTTTTCAAGCTGGATCTTGACCTCAATAGACAGAGAGCCGCGATTAGCTACAGGATCAAGTTGGTACCGTGGCTAAAGTTATTCCTAGCCAAAGCGTATTTATGCCATGGTTAGAGCGAGTGAATACAACAAGCCGATGATCTGCCCGGCCTGCACTTGGATCGCGTTCTGACAACGCGTGATCACATCTTGAAGAAAATTCGATCGCGAGCCAGAGTTTCAATCCCCCACATATCTGGTGGAAGACGCTTATCGATTTGTAGTAATCTTCCCCGAAGTTCAATGGTCTCAGTCTCCGCGAGGCCAGCAAAATTGGCATTGGCGGCTGGCACTAAGTGGGGGGGGTGCCGGGCGCAACTGCCATATGGTTATCGGCCAGGATGGTATACTTAAGCAAAAAATGACGGGAACACACCATCACTCGGGCGGTTGTTGGCCAGGACTCCCGGCAGGAACTGGGCCCGCCAACCTGTGCACCTTGATCATAGCACCCATATGATCGTCGTGCCCGGATAGTGGGAGCCGTCTGGGGTTACTCTGCCGTTTAACCAGCATCCCATCGTAAATGGCGCGCGTCTAGATTTACCCATCCGGCCGGTGGGCTGGCTGCAAGACTTGTGGGGCATCTATGTTGACACTGCAGAAATGCCGGTCCCGTGGCTGGGACCGGCATTAAAACATTTCTTACGTTTCCCTTTGGGCTCATCGGCTCAGAAAGACGTCAACTGCTTGAAAGGCTCAGAATTGCTTCTTCGCTCCCAGGTAATCCCTGACCCGCATCAGGGTCTCACCAAACCTCTGGTAGTGGATGACTTCGCGTTCCCTCAGGAACCGTAGCCCGTCTTTCAGGCACACATCGTCAGTCAGAGCGATCAGGTGTTCATAGGTGGCGCGGGCTTTTTGCTCCGCCGCCAGGTCTTCGTTCAGGTCGGCTATCGGGTCCCCGGTGACCCCGATATAGGCTGCGGTCCAGGGAACGCCGTTGGCGTCCTGGGGAAAGATGGCGTGGTCATGCTGGGAGTACTGGCCCCCCAGGCCCTGGCGCCGCATCTCTTCCGGGGGTATCCCCTTCAACAGCTTGAAGACCATGGTGGCTATTATCTCGAGGTGGGCCAGTTCCTCGGTGCCGATGTCGGTGAGGACGCCCTTGGCGGCGCCGGTGGGCATGGTGTAGCGCTGGGACAAATATCTGACGGCGGCACCAAGTTCGCCGTCGGGTCCGCCGTACTGGGTAATGAGGAATTTGGCCATCTGGGGGTCCGCATGGGATACGCACACAGGATATTCCAGTTTCTTCTCGTAAATCCACATAGAAAATTATCCTTTCGCCGGGTAGTCTATTTCCCAGGGCCAGGGTCCCTGTACCCAGCGCCAGGGATATTCACTGGTATCGTCGCCGAAGTTGGACAGCGGGCCACACTGCTTTTCATAGGCTTTTTTGGAAACCGTCAGTTCTTCCGCCACCTGGTTGTACTTCTTGAGGGCGGTATGGTCACCGGGATGGGTATCCAAAAATAGATTCAGTTCTATGGCGCAAAACTCCAACTGCTGGATGTTGAGGAGCATTTTCATTTGGTCATCATTCATCTTCTTTAACCACCCTTCCCTCCTCCGGTGGGTCAGCCCAGCGTTTCGGGCCCAGAAATGCCGGGAACAGGGTGCCTTCACAGAGAGCTTCCGCGGGCGGAAATATACCGTCGTATTTCTGGAAGAGAAAATAGGCCTGGGCTAATTGCATCTTGCGCAGGCAGGGGTCGTCAGGATAATCGGTATTAGTTTCCTGATTCATGAAACTTCCTCCAAGCCTTTGTTTTTTACATACTACGCCTGGCGGAATAAAATGGTTCCTGAGGAATGAGATGCCGGTAAAGGGATGGCAAGGGAAGTGGGTAGGGTGGGGGAGAGGGGAAAAGGGTAAAAAACAGGGGCCTCATGGCCCCTGTTTTGCTTGGAGTTTAGCTTCTTACGATGTCGCCGATTTTGCGGCCCAAGGCAAAACATTGGGCCAGTTCTTCTTCCGTAGCCCGGTATTTGACCCGGACACCCTGTTCCACCAGATCTATCCCGGCTTCCCGCAGCTTGGTCTCCAGGTTCTTCACCCCTTCGCCGCTCCACCCGTAGGAGCCGAAAGCGGCGCCGATCTTGTTCCTGGGTTTTAGGTTTCTTATCTCATCGAGCAGTGTGGCCATGGTGGGCAGGTAGTCGCGGTGAATCGTCGGTGAACCTACGATAATAGCCTTGACGGACAGGAGGTCCTTGATCAGGTCGCTGTGGTCGTTTTGCGACAGGCGGCCGAAAAACTTGACCTCGGCGCCGCTGGCAACTACGCCGTTCAAGACGGCGTAAGCCATTTTCTCTGTGCTGTTGTACATTGTGTCGTAGACGATACCCACCGCAGCCCCGGCCTTATTGGCTGCCCATCCCTTGTAAGCGGCTACGATTTTGCCCGGGTCGGTCCGCCATATGACGCCGTGGCTGGGGGCGATCATCTTGATGGAAATGTTCATGGCTTCGACTTCGGCAATTTTCCGTAGCACCAGTTCGCTGAAAGGCAGGAGGATATTACCGTAATACTTGGCCGCCTCCTCCATCAGGACGAACTGGTCGACCTCGTCGTCGAAGCGGGCAGCCGAGGCCAGGTGCTGGCCGAAGGCATCGTTGGGCAGTAGGAGCTCATGCTCGGCGATGTAGGTAAACATGGTATCCGGCCAGTGGAGCATGGGCGCCTCCAGGAAACTGAGCGTGCAACGGCCCAGGTTGAGTGAATCGCCGGTCTTGACCACATGGAAATCCCATTCGGCCTGATACATCTTCGTGAGGCCGTCCATGGCCTTCTGCGTGCAGTAGATCTTAGCCCGGGGAGCCAGCTTCATCAGGGCCGGTAAAGCTCCGGAATGGTCGTTTTCGATGTGGTTGACGACCACATATTCTATGGAGGCCGGGTCGGCTATCTCCCTGATATTGGCCAGCAGTTCCTCGGTGAATGGGGCGTAGACGCCATCCACCAGGGTCAGTTTTTCGTCCCGGATGAGGTAGCTGTTATAGGTGGTGCCGCGATGAATGGTATAAGACGGGCCATGGAAATAACGGGCGTTCCAGTCCACTGCCCCGACCCAGAAGATGTTCGGCAGGATTTCAACAGGCGGCATATTTTCTCTCTCCTTTCGTGGATCAAAAACCATTTACTTTTTTCGTGGCGGCAGAAAAAAATCCCTTCCGGCATTTCCATACAAATTATTTATCTTGCGAAGGCGCAATGTTCCGGCAATTTATGCCCTTTCAGACGCGGGCACAATTTAAGTCGGCGGGCTTTCCAGCCGAAAATTCTTCCACAGGCCGGCTGCAACATAAGAACCTGGCGCGGTCTTTCGGATATAATTATAGATTATCCCGGCCGGTGCAATCAGGCCTTTGTCCGGCCCGAGAGGGGGGAGCCCGTGCCTATCTGGAGCGAAATCGCCCAGTTCTTTGCCGGTCTGGGCCTGTTCATATACGGCTTCCGTATCGTTACCCTCGGTCTGCAAAAGAGCGTGGCCGGGAAGCTCAGGGAAATAATCTCTCTGATCACCAGGAACGATTTTCTGGGCTTGCTGGCCGGCGTCACCGTCACCGTCCTGTTGCAGGGCTCCAACGCCAGCAACACCCTTTTAATCGGCTTCGTCAACGCCGGTATGATCGACCTGGCCCGTTCCCTGAGCGTGGTCCTGGGCTCGGCTGTCGGCACGTCTCTGACCATCCAGCTCTTTTCCCTGAACATATCGGCTTATGCCGACATGCTGCTTTTTGCCGGTGCGGCGGTGTACGTACTGGGCAAGGTAAAGCGCTACCGAAACGCCGGTCAGGTTGTGCTGGGACTGGGCCTGGTCTATTTCGGCATGAATACCATGAGCCTGGCCGCGGAACCTTTGCGATTTCAGCCCTCGGTAGTTCACTTCTTCCTGACCATGGGCAGTTTTCCCCTGGTGGCCATCCTGGGTTCCATGTTGCTGACCGGTATCCTGCAAAACAGTGCCGCCACCCTGGCCATGCTGATGTCCTTTGCGTCCCAGCGACTGCTGCACACCGATTTAGTCATTCCCGTCGTGCTGGGGGCACATGTGGGAGGAACGCTAACCGCTCTCTTTTCCGGGATGGTTTCCCCTTCGGCCGACGCCCGGCGCACAGCCCTGGCCAATACCGGTTACAAGGTAGTGGCCATAGCGGTTACCCTGCCGTTCCTGCCCCGGTTGAGCGCCTTACTGGCCGCCGTGGTGCCCTCGGTGCGGTGGCAGATAGCGGATGCCCACCTTTTCTTTTCTCTGGCCATGGCCCTGGTCTTCCTGCCGTTGTCGGGAGTGGCCGCCAAATTCCTCCGCTACCTGTGGCCAGGCCAAACCGGTGCCGGTCTGTTGCAGTTTATCGACCCCGGTTCACTACCCATTCCCGGCGTGGCCCTAGAGCAGGCGCGCCTGGAGATCCTGGCGATGGCCCGGCGGCTTTACCAAAAAATGTTGGTCCCTCTTCTGACTATCGTGCGTTCTGACGACCGCAACCTGCGCGAGTCCATCAGCGTCGAGGAAGAAAACATGGACAGCATCAGCGGCAGCCTGGTGCGCTTCCTAACCAGCGTTGGCGGACAAAGCCTGTCCGAGGAGCAGGCCGGTCAGTCCGTCAAGTTGCTGTACTTTTGTAACGACCTGGAGAGGGTGGCCGACCGGGTGCGGGAGATAGCCCGGGAGTTTGCCGGGGGTTTGCCTGTTCTTGATGCGGAGCTTTGGCAGGAGGCCGAAAAGCTGCACCAGAAGATCCTGGAGAATTTCGGCATATTCGAAAAAGCTCTGGAAAAGGACGATCCAACCCTCCTCGGCGAGCTTTGGGCCACCCACCAGGAGGTTCTGGAGCTGCAGCGCGACCTGTACGGGAGGTATGCGGGCCGGGAAGAGTGGTGTCTGGCGGTAACGCCGCCCGGTGGCTTCTCCTATCTGGTGCTGGTGGAATCTCTGATCAATATTGACGGACACATCGCCGGCATGGCGGAACTCTGGCGGGGAAACCCGCCGGGACCAGCGTCCCAGGGTGATCGGTCTTGACATAGGCCGCGTGCGGGGCCTATAATTAATGCAGCGAGTCGGAGTGGCGGAACAGGCAGACGCGCACGTTTGAGGGGCGTGTGTCGAAAGACGTACGGGTTCAAGTCCCGTCTCCGACACCACAGTTCACTATTATCAGAGCCTCCGGGGTTTTCCGGGGGCCTTTTGCGTGTGCCACAGATGGACGCAATTGGCCCGGAGCGTGTGGGTAATTGCGCGGGTTCGAGTCACCACCCCGCCACCAGAAGATCCGCCATTATCATGGCGTCCATAGTCCACTGGGGGATTGTCCCAATGATCTTCCGTGCACACATTTTGACCGAGATGTGCGCGCGCAGGTCCTTAGGCATGGCGTGGTAGGGAGTATCAGGCGCGCACATCCGTAAAAGGAGGCACTGCGCACATCATGGGTTAACGGAGGAAAAACCTGGTTCAACCGGTTACCGAGCAGACTGCGGCAAAGCTCTTCCCTGAGACCGTGCCGGACTTCGACGAGACCCACGGAAGCTCTTCCTGGCCGCCAAGAAGGCCAAGAACCGCACCAAGCTTACCCTGGCCTGGCACACGGAAAACCTGCACGTCTTCAAAAAGGCCCTGCGCGAGCAGGGAATCTCTCTGGAAATGGAGAAAATCACCCACCGTATCATCCGGTTCTCTACGCCATCGAGAAATGGGACAACAAGCCCCAGACGGTGAATATGCGGCTGCGGACCCTGAGGCAGTTCTTCGCCTTCCTCGTAGCGGAAGGCTACCTGGCGGAAAACCCGGCTGCACGGGTCGAGAAGCTGGGGACAGCCGAAGTACTCCTCGTCGCCATAACCGACCATCAGGTCCGCCGCATTCTGGCGGTGCCCGACCGGAAAACCTTCGCGGGCCTCAGGGATTATACCATCACGGTGCTTCTGGTGGACACGGGGCTCTCCGAGGTCATCGGCATTCATCTGGGCGACGTCAACTTCCCCGAAGGCCACATCAAGGTGCTGGGCAAGGGGGCGAGGGAGAGGGTTGTCCCGGTGCAGGGAAAACTGAAGAAAGCCCTCAAACAATACCTGGCCCAACGTGGGAACTACGTCGAGCACGACCCTCTTCATTTCTGTCGACGACCGTTTAACACGATGACCAAGCGTAACATCCAGGACCGGATCGAGAAGGCCGCCATCAAAGCAGAAGTCACCAATATCCGTACGTCTCCCCATATATGGCGCCATACTTTTGCCCGCCTCTACATACTGAACGGAGGGGATCCATTTGGCCTCAAGCAGATCCTCGGGCACCAGAGCTCGGAAATGGTGCACCATTACGTCACCGTCTTCGGTAGTGAGCTAAAGAGTCAGCATCTTAAAGCCAGTCCTCTGCAAAACTCGTCTGATGATAGCTAGATTCGCTATTTTTTGGGACAATGCAGATTGTCCACCGGGGACTTGGCTTCGTATTTTTGTTTAAGGTCACCGGCAAAGCGTTTAAAATACAGTATGATCGTAGCCATAGTATTGTCCCCCAGTAAATCACGGAGAACATATGGGTCTCCGCCGTTCATTAGAAACATGACGTAGCTGACGTTAAGGATGAGATCGTTGGGGGTGCTGTCGTAATGGATAAGACAAAGGTGTTTTTTGTTCACGGTCATGATGAGCAAGATGTCGTCGGCAAGGTGGACAAGCTGCTCAACAATAGATATTATTTTTTCATCAGGTCCTAGTTGCATGGGATATCTATTATTATTTTACGTAGACAGTACTGTTTCCAATAGCCATTAATGTAAGTATAAGCCCGGGTAAAATAATTTTGGCAAAGTGTTGACACAAGCTATCAACCGATGATATAATTATATGAAATGGTAAATATTATAGCATTTACGTGGATTTGCAATTACTTCCCTTAGTCAAGGCTTGCAAGACTTGAGGTGGGTAGCATGATGGAGTGGGGACATTCCATTGAAGAAGGTTTTGATAATGTCTGACGGGCTGACGGGAGTAGCTGATCTGACAGGGTGGACGACAAAGGCTGGGTGAGCCTGCGGAAAGGCATAAGAAATGCCATGGGAGTACAACTAGGCGATAATAGCCGCTGAACAAAGTGAGGCTTTGATTGGAATACTTTTTCAAGAGACTCATTGACTCTGATTAAAAGTTAACTATTAAAGGTCTTGAACCTGGATCTCCCCCTCGAAACGATTTCTCCGTGCAGCGTAGGGCCGTCCTACCTATCGGAGTTTCATACGTATGAAAAGCACCGACGACATATTTTAGAGGCGTACGAAGAAACTAAACCGTCCACCGCCTTTAGGCGGTGGACGGTTTAGTAATCAATGTTGTCACCTCAACCCTAAATCCCAGCCTGGGTGTGAGATATATAGTTCCTAATTTATTTTCCCATCAAAAAGTGCATGTACGAAGCTTCGATCACCGACAAGACGCTTAAACTTCTTCCGCAATTGACGGAGGAATCTAGCCTGAGGGCCCGCATTGATGTCATGTTTCGGCGGAAGAAGATCAACGTCACGGAGAAGCGGGTCGTCCTGCACGTGGCCCTGTACGCCCCCAAAGGACAATCCACCGTCGGACGGTGAAGACGTCGTGATTTTCCATTTAAGGAGTGATATGCCATGAGTCAAATACCGCTGTATCCGCTACGATTCGAACCGATCTACGAGTATCGGCTCTGGGGCGGCCGGCGTCTGGCCGACCTGCTCACCGCGCCGCCGCCCGGCGACGGCCCCATCGGCGAAGCTTGGCTACTGAGCGACCGCGATGACCATCCCAGCCGTATCGCCGATGGACCGCTTAAGGGCTGGACCATCGGGCAATTGCTCAAGCAGTCGCCAGAGGAGTTGCTGGGAAAACTTGGCCGGCGTTTCCGCCGGTTCCCCGTGCTGCTGAAGTTCCTCGACGCGCGCGAAATGCTCTCGGTCCAGGTGCATCCGTCGGACCGTCAAACGGACTATCTACCAGCGGGCGAGAGCGGCAAGACCGAAGCATGGGTCGTGCTGGAGGCGGGACCGGAAAGCCGTATCTACGCAGGCCTGAAGCCAGGCACCACTCCAGACGATCTGCAGTTGGCGCTCGCGAACCGGGCGGTGGCGGACCATCTGGTCAGCTTCACGCCGAGGCCCGGCGACGCCGTCTTTCTGCAAGCCGGGACCGTTCACTCGCTGGGGGGCCTTGTGGTTTTCGAGGTGCAGGAAAACAGCGACGTGACGTTTCGCCTGTACGACTGGGACCGCGTCGACGCCAATACAGGCCAGCCTCGAACTCTGCAAGTCGATCAGGCGATTGCCTGCATAGATTTCGCGCAAGCCGTGGTCGGTCCGGTGGCGCCGGTGGTCGAGGCGTCGACGCCGGTGCTGCGAGAGCGACTCTTTCATTGTGAACATTTCGGGTTGTGGCGAGTCTGCGGAGAATCGCCGTTTATGGTCGGCGCGGCGGGAACGCCGCGCGTGCTGGTGTGCATCGACGGCGAGGGTCAGTTGGAGCACAATAGCGCCATTTATGCCGTCGGTAAAGGCGACGTGCTGCTCTTACCGGCCGTGGTCGGAGCGTGCTCCTACCGGCCGCGCGGTGCAGTGAGCTTGTTGGAGATTACATTGCCGGAAGTTACATAACCCAAGGTTTTTGGCCGGCAGGTCGCTTTGGGAATGGATATCGACATTGGAGCACGAGGTCAAAAGAATGAGGAAGAAGTAGAAATGAAAAAGCTAATTGTTTTCGACTTGGATGGTACACTTGCCGAAAGCAAATCATCTCTTGATGCTGAGATGTCAACAATTATCAGTGCTCTTCTTGGTATTGTCAAGGTGGCCGTTATTTCCGGCGGCAACTGGCTGCAATTCGAAAAACAGGTGCTCTCCAACCTTCCCGATGACGAATGCCTGAAGAACCTTTCTATCCTTCCTACATGTGGAACAAAGTTCTATAGATATCAATCAAGCTGGGAAAACCTCTATTCGGAAGACTTCACCGGTGAGGAAAAGGAGAAGATTCTCAACTCACTAAAGAAAGCGATCAGTTTATCGGGATTCAAGGCCGAAAAGGTTTGGGGAGAGCAGATTGAAGACCGGGGCAGTCAGATTACCTTTTCTGCATTAGGTCAGCAGGCCCCTTTAGAAGAAAAGAAGAGATGGGACCCGGATTTTGTCAAGCGGAAGAAGATCAAGGCAATCCTTGACACCTTTATTCCTGAGTTTTCTGTTAACCTGGGTGGCACGACGTCTGTCGATGTCACCAAACCTGGCATCGACAAAGCCTACGGTATTAGAAAACTCCGAGACATCCTTGGCATTACAATAAAAGAGATGATTTTTATAGGGGATGCCCTGTTTCCTGGTGGGAACGACTATCCGGCGAGAGAAGCAGGCGTTGTGTCTATCCAAGTCAGAGATCCCAATGAGGCTAAACGGGTTATTGAAGCAATCATCGCTTGTTTGGATTGCGTCCAGTAAACGAGACTTTCTGAGGAGGAGAGCCGATGACTGGATTTCAGTTGCAGCGCCTGGGATTGGTGATGGAGCCGGAGCCGGGCAATCCTATAGAGGCCGAAGGCGTCCTCAATCCGGCTGCCGTTCGTGGCCCTGATGGTGAGCTTTACCTATTTCCGCGGCTCGTCGCGCGGGGCAATTATTCGCGCATCGGCATTGCCCGAGTGCGGTTCAATGAGGACGGCGACCCGGCCGGCGTCGAGCGGGTGGGCATTGCGCTGGAGCCGGAAGCGGATTACGAGCGGCGGCCCGACGGCGGTGGCTGCGAGGATCCGCGTATCGCGTTCGTCGAACCGTTCCAGCGCTACGTGATGACTTACACAGCGCTTTCGCCCCAAGGCCCACGGATTGCCCTGGCACTATCGGAGGACCTATTCCGCTGGCAGCGTCTGGGGCTCGCGAGCTTCCGTCCGCATAACGGCATGGAATTCGACGGGGTGGACAACAAAGATGCCAGCGTCTTCCCCGCCGCGATTCTCGATCCATCCGGGCAACCGACGCTGGCCATTCTACATCGGCCGCTCTTTCCCGGGACTCGTCCGGAAGAAACCGCATACCACCCCGCGTCCCGCGAGGTGGATCTCCATCGGGAAAGCATCTGGATTTCGTACTGCCCCATGGTTCTGGAGGGCCGTGAGCCATATCACATCGGCCAGTTTACTTCTCATCACCGGCTGGCGAGTCCGGTGTCGCCCTGGGAGCGGCTCAAAATCGGCGGCGGCACTCCACCCACCCTGACCAGGCACGGCTGGCTGGTCATTTATCACGGCGTGAGCGAAACGGCGGAGCCGAGCAACGAAGGACGCCATCTGTGCTACTCGTCCGGGGTGATGGTGCTCTCGAAGGAGCATCCGCGCGTTATCCGATATCGCTCGCCGGAGCCGGTGCTGACGCCGTCATTGCCGCAAGAGCGCCGGGGGACCGTCGCCGACGTCGTGTTTCCCACCGGAATCGACCAGCGCCTCGATCT
>Ga0307376_10003933_pt1 | contig 13745 bp, 29 predicted proteins | sample TR2MG_FD_202536 | JGI IMG/M metagenome (GOLD analysis project Ga0307376, IMG submission 202536) | Soil microbial communities from Risofladan, Vaasa, Finland - TR-2 | ecosystem: Environmental > Terrestrial > Soil > Coastal area > Acid sulfate soil | place: Finland: Risofladan, Vaasa | collected...
TGGGTGAAAAAGAATTGGAAGTAAATAAAGAACTTAAAAGAATAAATGAAGCCCTTGATAAGATAACTGAAGATAAAGCAGCTTTATATCATTTTGGAATTTCCGTCGAAGGAGAAGCTAAATATAAAAAAGAACTTCGTAAGATGATTAAAAAATATATCGCACTAGATCGTAAAATAAAACCTAAAGGGTATGGACTGAGAACTTGTAAGACTGATTATTGCAAACTGCGGGGAGTTAAAACTGAATTAAGCAGATGTATTAAGTGTGGTTATCGAACTATTGAATTTCACAACCTTCCAGGAGAAAATACTCTTTATGGAATTGGTCTAGATAAAATAAAAAGAGGACAAAAATGGAAGCAATAAAAGAGGAATTAGTTTTGCCTGATGGTAAAAGAGTTGGAGTAATTGGAATCACATTAACTGGCGAAGAGCTTATGGACTTTATGAAAAATCAAGGACTCGTAGATATCTGTCATGGTAAATATACTGGAGAGAAACAATGTATTGGCCCTATCCCTAATAAGAAAACCTGTCAGAATAAACTTACTCCTTGTCATAACTTCAATAATGATTACTGTTGGAATTGTATTGTTAATCGTATGAGGGAGTTAGGCAAGAACAAAGAAGCTGATGAGCTTGCGGAGAAATACTTATGATACCTTACAAAGAACTTGAGGTGCTGATATTTATAGATGAATGGAATAGGATGATGTTTGAAAATGGAAAAGAAATGGATTGAGATTAATCTGGAAGATGGCTACATTATTTTTGCTGATGAGCCAAAAAAGAAGTATCCTATCGAGGATGGTTCAGTGAATCTAGATATGAACAAGAAAAAACTCAAGATCCAATATAGATTAAAATGAAGAAGATAAGAAATCATACATGGGTAGAATGCCCTTACTGTAAACACCATTACTGGTTACACGATTATTTATTGAAGGAAGATTCTGAGAAGAATAAGAAAGATTGGTGTTCTAATTCTACAGGACATATTGAGATACTGAAGGAAGAAAGATTCAATTCTGTTACAGTAGAAAAAAGACAGGAGATACTTGACTTGATGAGAATAGGAATCACAGTCGGTCATGTAAGTTGGTTACTCGAATTAGATAGTTCAGTTGTTGCAGAAGTTATCTGTAGAAATATTAAGTCAGCTCACTTTTTGAGGAGCGAATCATTATAGGGGGAATCATGGCAAAAGAAATCAAATGGGGAACACCTCAGCATTGGGGAACATTGAAAGTTAAATATAAACCAACAGGAGAAATAAAGGAATTGAAGTTGGGGATAAAAAGAATGGGCTATCATAATGAATTGATATTCTGTGAAGCATGGGGTTATGATGGTGGTGAGCCTACTGATTTGAATAACCCTGATAATTATGAAGTGCTATCTATGGAGGCGATAAAATGAAAGTATTACCAGTATTACTTTTGCTGATGGTGGTGGGATGTGCCAGCAGTGAAGTTGAGATCCCACTTAATTTTGTCAACGATACAGATTTAGGTCCGATACCATTTCCTGATGGAGAATACTGCTGTCTGCATTCTTATATGAGAGAGGGAGAATTGTTTTGTAACGTAGATGATGTAGTCCATAAGAGGCAAGAGAATGATAACTGTTCAGATTTTGATTAATGGGGAGGTAATCCTTGCTAGGAGTGCTTCGAATGTATCGGGCAAGCATATCCCTAAGGATGAACCTAATGCCTATAAGGTAGACACAGGTGAGATAATATCTCATATCCCAGACAAGGGAGTTTGCAAATTAGCAAAGCGATTGATAGATACTATCAAGGAGGTTTAAATGAAAGCAGTAGGATTTAAGATTACTGAGCAGGATAAACTGAAGATGGCTGATATAGCTTCTCCAATAATGGATATTCTAAAGGGTGCATTTCCAAAGGATATCTTTTTGCAGGCAGCAACTATGGAGTTTATTCATCGTTCGTTTCAGGATCAGATAGCAATGGAAAAGATTATCATTACTGATAAGAAAAGTGGGAAAGATGGTTTTGATAAGCTAGTCAGAACAAGGCAGATAGTTGAGGGCATGTCTAGTTCTGATATGAACTTAGTAATCTTTCGAGATGAACCAGAAGTGTGGATGCAATATTATATGAGCATGTTCCTAAAGAAAAAGACTTATGTTGTTGCTGAAGCTAAGCATAAGGATCTCTTATGGAATAGAAAAGTAAATCTGACATCAAAACTATTTCTTGTTCCGGTGTTTAGCGAGAAAGCTTTTGATGTTGTAATGAAGGAGATGGAAGCAGATGCTAAGGAAAAGTGAAATTGAAAAAGCTATTCGGAAACTGCAAGAAAATGCAGAGGAGATAGGCTTGATCATAGATGCATTCACAGTAAAGAATCAGAAAGTAATTCACGAATTAGAGAAGTGCGAGGTAGGTGCGTTCCATAGAACTATCAAACCTGCATTTGTATCTCCTAAGAATTACAAAGGACGACAGAGTAACTGGCTTCCTGAAGATGAGTATGGAAGACTTTATGGAATTAAGTTCAAACGAGGTGAATAAAATTGTGGAAACAGATTAAGAGTTGGTGGCGACTCCAGTTTCATGTATGGAGACAGCCATATGATAGGAATATACCTTACATATGGGTAGTAAATAAAGATGTGAATTATTCAGAACTGGAACATGCTATGGAAAAGATTGTGAGGTTTAGACGAGGAACAAAGAAAGACTTGGTTGTAACTAATAATTTTGCAAAGCTCATTCCAGCAAATGAAGTCATACTTACTATGGCTGTTGGTGAACACAAGAACAAAACAGAACTCTTGAAATGGATTAAGGCAGCACTTGGCCCTGATGATGATTGGAGGAATATCGCTGAGATAAATATTAAATCAGACATAATTGAAGTCAAGAAGTATTATGCAAAGCCAGGAAGGTAAATAATGATTCCTACTGGTAGGACAGAAGGCTTCTTTATCAAGGTAAAGCCAGAAATCCAAAAGATGATTGCCCAAATGAGGGAGGAAGAAGATTGGAGTATATCTGCTTGGTTCGAGAGTGCCTTTGAAGAGGCATTCTTTTCCAGGAATGCTTTGGAAGAAGAGAAGAAGAAATATTTAGCTCTTGCAGCAGAGTGTCAAGCTAAGCTAGACCAGATGAATATGGAAGCCCAAGTTGAGGAGAAGCTCAAGCTTAATGAAAGAGAACTTCGACAACTCGTGATAGCATGTGATCCTACATTCACCCCAAAGAAACAATGGGGAATCTTTGCTACTACCACCAAGAAGAAACTTAGCTTTCCTGAATTTCAGAGGGCTAAAGATATCTACTTGAAGAAAATGTATAAAAAGAAAAGCGAGGGATAAAATGGCAAGAAAACATGATATGAGTAGAATTGCTTTGAAACAGAAGCACGAAGTTCAATACCTAAGGAAGATTGCTAAAGAGCAGAAGGAAGCTCTACAGACAGGAGAGAAGATCTCAATAAAGAAATTGAAGAGGATATGTCGAGCTGTAATTAAACTGACTAAGTAAGATGTGTGACCAGTAGGGATGAGAGACGTAATAACAGGAAGAAAGCTAAAAGCAAATCCTCTAAACAAAAGTAAGCTTGACTTGTTTGAGCTTGAAGAATATATGTTAGGAGAAGAAGATGAATAAAGACGAAGTTGTAATGAGGGATACTTGTATCGTGTGCGGTGCAAAGCCAACAATCTGGTATCCTATATTGAAGCCAGACTATCCTGCATTTTGTCATGAGCATAATAAGTTTGAGTTCAAAGATAAGTATGGGTGTGATCGAGATAACTGGTCAGTCGGTGAAGAAAATGGAAAAAGAAAAAGATAAACTTATAGAAAGGGCATGGAAAATGCTTGATAAAGATTATCAGTTGAGAGGACAAAAAGCCATCATAGATAAATGTTATGATCGTGAATGGTGCAAGCTTATGGGATTCGATTATTCCAAGAGTGGATTATATAGTGACATCAAACAAATATTATACAAAAGAAATGGAGGTGACACCACTTGAAAAAGTTAATTAGAAAATTAGATTGGATTGTCCTCAAACCAATACTATGGTTCTGTAGAACATTTAAGATTATTGGGGCAGGAAAAGAATGGAGTAAACCAGAAGAGTATCTGATAGTCCATTATGCTGATGAGACAATCGATCAGCAATTATCAAAGATGATTGGAAGGTCAGTAGCTTCAATCAGAATGAAAAGGTCTAGGCTACTGCATGACCAAGAGATTCAAGCTCTAGAAGATGCAAACAAATATGAGAACAATTAGATATCAGTATGGTTTTTTGTATACCTTATTATTATTATTATTATTTTTTTATAAAGTAGTAAGTAGTAGTAGTAGTAGTAGTAGTAAAGTAGTATAGGAGCAAACATTGGATAGCGTATCGATAGCCAATCCAATCATTTATATATTTAGGCTATCGAAATCAGTTAAGTTTGGAAAGTAAATTGGATGTCAAGAATGGAAGTGCAAGAACAGATAACACTCTTCGTAGAACTCATAGAGAGTTCTTATAAGGAGCAGTTACTAAATCGGATGAGAAAAGATGAGAAGTTCCTTCTTATAGATTTTAGTGAGTTGGTTCGTCATAGTCCTGGATTAGCTGAGGATTTTCTGGATGAACCTGAACAATTAATTAAAGCAGCAGAGATTGCCATTGAGCAATTTGATACTCTTGGTGATGTTAAAAATTTTAAAGCACGATTTCATAATATTTCAAAGGTAACTCTCGAAAGCATATGGAAAATAAGAGCAAGATCTCTTGATAAGTTTACGACCATTGAAGGTTACATTAGGAGAGCCGGAGATGTGCAGCATAAGATTGTTACTGGTAAATTTGAATGTCCTTCTTGCGGAGATATTGTTAATAAGCTATTTCTTGATGAAAAATATTCAGCACCAGAAGGGCATGGCTGTGGAAGGAAAGGAAAGCTTAGGCTAATCGATTCAGAAAAAGTCGATGTGCAGAAGATAGTTGTTGAAGAGGATCCCTCCATATTGAAGCCAACACAGAAGCCTCGTTCTATCCTCGTTATATTAACCAATGATTTGACAAGAGCAGAAGTAGATGAAACACTACAGCCTAGCAGAAAGGTTTTGGTTTCTGGAATAATCAAAGACAGACAGATAAAGCCATATCTAAATGAATGCAAGAAATTCATGGAAGCCAATTACATTGAAGTTACTGAAGGCACTCTTGATAAGATGACTTTCACTGATGCTGAGATAAAAGAGTTTCAGAAGATGGCAAGATCCAAAACCTTATTTGAGGATTTGGCTCAGTCAGTCACACCAAATATTGAAGGGCATGAATCGGCCAGACAAGCCCTAGTGCTACAGCTCATTGGGGGAACTGCATTATACATTGATGGTCAGCTTGAAGAAAGAGGTCAGATACATATTCTATTAGTAGGTTCACCAGGTTCTGGAAAGTCTCAGATGTTAAAGAGGTCAGTTCTATTTCTTCCAGGATCTAGATTCACAGGAGGCAAAGGTGCTTCAGGAGTAGGTCTTATTGCAGCAGTTACCAAGGATGAAGAGCTGGGAGGTTACACCTTAAATGCTGGAGCAGTTCCTATGGCCTCAGGAGCTATGTGTGCTATTGATGAATTGGATAAGATGGATAAACGAGATATAGCCCATCTAAACAGCGCTATGGTTGATATGAAGGTCTATATTGACCGAGCAGATATCCATGGTATGCTTGAAACAAATACAGCCATACTTGCTGCAGGCAACCCTAAGGATAGGGTATTCGATACTAAGGAAGTAATCTGGAAGCAGATAGGCATTCCCAAAGATTTGATGGATAGGTTTGATTTAATCTTTCCAGTTAGAACTCCAAAGGAAGAAGCACTGCAGAGAAAGGTTGCTGAGATGGTCGTTGGGAAATACAATAAAGAATCAAAGATTGCAACGCCTAAATACCCTAAGGACTTAATGGTTAAGTATATCGCTTATGCAAAGAAGTTCTGCGAACCAAGAATGAATGCAGCAGTTTCTAAATATATCGTTGATAACTTTATCAACATTGTCAAGCCTGTTGATCCACATGAGGATGCAGCATACTTTTCTTACAGGCTACTTACTAATATCATAAGGCTTACTCAATCTATTTCAAAAACTCGATTGTCCAATAAGGTTATGGAGGAAGATGCTCAGAGGGCTATAAATCTTTTAATTGATAGTTTAAAGATGCAGGAAATTATTACGCCTGCTGGATTGTTTGATTATGAAAGAGGGGAGGCAATAACACCAAAGAGCAAGAGAGATATAGCATTTGCTATTAAAGGAATTATCAGAGATGTTTCTGGTAAATCTGATGATAGCTTAGCTAACTATGATGAGATGCTCAGTAAAGCTCTAGCTATGGGTATTGAGGATGTTGACCTTATCGACGACACGATTGAGAAGCTTAAACGAATTGGGGATGTCATAGAAGTTAGGAGGAATAAGTATAAATTACAATGAAAGACAAAAAAGGGAAATTATTTATTGAATTAAAGAGGGATATACAGAAGGTGCTAGAAGAATATTCATCTGGCTCTGGAGTGGCTAAGGAAGATGTTGGCTTTGCGATGGGTTACTTAACTGGATTGCTAGGTCAAGATCCGAGTGCTATGGAGCAATTAATGTTTATACAGCAATTGTATTTCTTTTCAGGAGTGTATTATGCAAAGACGACTAAGGACTTCAAATTTGAGTGGTTAACAGCGGAAGAGAGAAGCAAGAAAGTAGATGAAATAAAAGATCAGCTAGGGAAGATGCTACATAAAAATATAAAGCCACCTAGCTACATGGGGTAAATAAAAATGGCAGGAAAAAACATTATGGATGTAGTGGGCGTAATCAAAAGGATTACAGATGCCCATAGTAAAGACTTTACAGGAAAGAAAGGGCCTTTTACAGTTTGGTCTATCGGAATCCTGATGGACAACGGAGAATGGTATAACATCAAAGCTTTTGAGAAACAGAAAGCAGAAGCTCTACTTCAAAGTGACCAGTTAAAGCGATCTTGGAAAGTAGGGGATGAAGTTAAGATGTTCCTGGAAGCAGAAGATGATGCAGCCAAATATTGGAAGATAGTTTCGATTGCGCCAAGCAGTCCAATGGATGAAGTGGAAGTTGAGGACATTGTTGATGCAGAAGAAACCGACCATGCTGAGAATGCCAATGCAAAAGCAGTAGAGGAAAAAGTCATAACTCCTGAAGAGAAGAAGGAAATGGACGACAAGAAGCCAGTGAAAGATATGAAGAAAGTCAGTGATTACAAATCAACAGAAGCTGACAAGTATGAACTTGGAATGGCTAAGAATAATGCAGCAATCATTTTTGCAGCTATGATACCAACAGGAGATCCTGTGAAAGCTAAAGAATTCATCAAGGAAGAAGCAAAGTATTACACCACACTTACCAAAGCCTTGTATGAGAAGGGAAGAATGCTGAGGGAAGAACTGTTAGGTTACTAAGATGGCAGGTAAGAAAAGAACAAGGCGATGTAATAATCCTGCATTTAGAAATGTGAAGGGAAATTGGATTGCTGTTCCAAAGGAAGAACAAGGAAAAGCTAGAGGCAAAGTTAAAAATGAGCAAAGTCAACAGAAAAAAGGAATGGCGAAAGTTCATCATAAATTGGACAGAAGGAAACACTGAAAGGCGTGGTGAATTAATTAGTGATCTTAATGAAGAAGAGATGCAGAATATGCTGAATGCTTTTGACGTTCAGATAAAGCACTCTGAAAAATATGAGGGGAAGATAAATGTCTGAAGAATTAGAATTCAAACCAGCAGAGATTGTAGCTCAATCACCTTACAAAGAAACAGCACTTATCGAAGAACAGGATAAGGTTGTTGATGCAATGGTTGATGTATGGAACAAGATCATTACTGAATTTGAGAATAAGACAATTCTTTTTTCTCTTCAAGTTAAGGATCTCTTGAAAGGATATCCCGAGAAGACCACTAAAGAAGTCATTGAGAAATTCAGAAATCATCCTAGACTACTTAACAAAGCACATTCAAAAGATAGGATTATGCAGGGATTAAGATTAGTCTCTGAACGACCTGACTTAATTGCGTGGTCTAATGGTGTGCATGAATATATGGAAGAACCTTACTTGAAGAATGATGGTTCAATCCATTGGGAGTTTTACTTTCAGTTATACAAATGGAATTTAGATCCAGGACTTAGAGTTGAGCTTGAAGAGAATGGCAAGAAAGAAAACTGGAGTGTCAGGAAACTGATTGCAGAGATGGGGAAGTTGCAGCAAGAAAAGGAAGAACCGAATACGAGGAGGCGACTCCAAAAAGCCGCCACAATTAAAGAACTCATATTCATGTTCAAGGATCTGCAGCCAGATGATTTGAATAAAGTCAAATGGTTTATTGTAGATGAGTTCAGGGACAAGCTTGTCCGCTGGAATAAGTATCAAGAAAGTTTGAAGGAGGGAGAGAAAGATGGAAAACCAAGCACCAGTTGAAGTTGATGGAGAGTATGATGTCACAATCGAAGCTATCGGTGGCAAAGGAGATGGCATTGCAAAGATAAATGGATTTGTAATCTTCGTGCCAGACACACAAGTAGATGAACAGTGCAGAGTTAAAGTATCCAGGATACTGCCCAAGATGGGTTTTGCAGAAAAGATATGAGGTTGATGAGAATGGGAGATTGGGCTGATGATGAAGAGAGAAGGCGTGATTGTTATGAAGGCATGTCTAAAGAGGAGTATGATGAAATGTTTGATGAGAAAGAACCAGATGAGCCTTTCGATATGGAGAAATTTATGAAGACACATTATGAAGATTTCGATAGTTGTAAATTAGTGCGCAGCATTAGAGAAGAAGTTCTAAAGGAAACCATTGAACCAATGCACACAGCCATATCCGAGATAGGAAGGAAACTTGATGAAATCAGGAAAATCCTAGGTTATAAATCCCCTTTCTGTGAAAAAATCACAGAAAACGACAAAATAACAGTAGAATCGGGGGTTATAAAACAGACACGCTTTGCTAGTGTTGCAGCAGAGATTCATCCAGCAACAAAGATTGAGAAGAAATATCCTCGGAAGATCTTAATAGGAACTCCAATCTGTTCTGATAAGATGTATTCCTGGAAGGAATATGTTAAAGCAGTCAAGGCCCTTAAAATCCCAGAGAAAGGAATGGAAGCCCATGTTCTTGTAGTAGCTACTAACAATGACGGAGATATGGAAGAGCAGATTAAGAACGAAGGATTTATGTTTGCGATGGTCAGAGGCAGTAAGGCAATGGATAGATTAGTGCATGCTAGAAATTACATAATATCTTATGCTCACCAATGGGGATATGATGCAGTGTTCTTTATTGATTCAGATGTGATGGTTCCACCGAATGCATTGAAGCAATTACATAGTTATCACAAAGATATAGTCGCAGGATTTTATCCAATAACGACAGGCTTAGGGTTTCCTATTCCACATGCGAAACTTCTTGTCAAGGATGTCTACCGCCCTTTACCAGAAGATATGATAAACGACAAACTACAAGAAGTGGACTTAGTGGGAATGGGTTGCACTCTAATCCAAAAATCTTTATTTGGATTTAGATTCTCTTGTGAACGAGGACCTTATGGGGATTTGAGAAAGTCAGAGGATATGTGTTATTCAAGGCAAATCAGGAATGAGGGGATTCCTATTTACTTTGATGCTGGGCTGACTTGCAGACATAAGATAACTGGAAACCATTGGGATCCGGAGAAAGACTAGAATGGTAGAAGTAGAAATTAATGGATTTACCTTCGAGATAAAGAGCAATCTCATCAATAGTAGTCAAGGTATTCCTCTACTTCGACAACAGATATACAAGTGGCTAAAGAGAATTGGAATAGATAAGGATTATATCTCCATCGAAGTAGGGCCTTTTCCAAAGGATAAGTGGGCTGAGGTCAGATGGGAAGTAAATGGTGACGACTTCTTCTACAGGTGTTCTAGTCAAACTAATAATAAGAATTGCCTGGCAGCTATTGAACAGCTAGTGCATCAGGAAGTTATCTTCATTGAAAGAGGAATCAAAACATTTGGACAAGTTATGTCTCAGTTTAGGTTAGGATATGATCCAGATGGCAAGAAGATTATGAACCCTTATCAAATCTTAGGAATCGATCCGAAGATAACTGACAGGGAATATATGGCTTACAGATTTAAGACTCTTGCAAAACAGAACCATCCTGATTCTGGTGGAGATCCTGAAAAATTCAAGGAAATCAATGAGGCATATAAACAACTTAAAGAGCAATTAGGAGATGAAAAATGAAAGAACAAATGGTTAATCAGATAATGCAGAAATGCACAGATGTTTGGAAACAACGAAATCCTGGGAAGCATTTGGATCCAGGATTCATAAATCTATTTACAGACTTACTGAAGACCTGCCCAGATGAAGATGGTATGAAAAGAGTTGTGGATATGGAAACTAACAAGACTCACTTAATCCCATATTCCGAGATAATCCTAAATGGATTGAAGGGCAATGAAGTGAAGAACTTCCCTGAGGAGATTACAAATGGATGAAGCTATTGTCGATAAGCACAACACGCCAGAGTATTGGGATAATCAATATGCTTATGAGATTGAGAAAGGCATAGACCAAAGAACAGATCCTTTTCTTTATGACCAGCTGCTTAATTATATAAAGCATGGAGATAGGATATTGGATTTCGGCTGTGGCAGATGTGAGTTTCTAAGACATGCACTTAAACAGAAAGATTACATTGAAGCTTATGGATGTGATCAATCTAAAGTAGCGATTGAGTGGGCTTTCAAAAAAGAACCAAGGCTTAGGTTGATGCATGACTTAAAAGAATTCCCTACGAATATGATAAAGGAACCTATCTTTGATGTGATTACAATTATTCATAGCCTGGAACATTTCAAGGATCCTGTAGATTTGATTACTGTTCTGAGGGGATATCTGAAACCAGATGGGATAATGATATTCACTATGCCTATTGAAGATGCTGAATGGAAAGAACATCATCGAGTATGGAATGTTAGAGATGTTATATCTGATATTGTTGGACCGCTTCCTGTTTGGTCTAAATTTATCTATAGACCAGAAACAGTAATTCCTGCAGGAGTAAGGGGATTCAAAGAACACACATTAATCTGTAATGATAACGGACAGCAAAGAAAAGAACTGATAGCTGTGGTGAAGTTCCATGATTAAGTTTAAGGTTATTGGAAAGCCTGTTGCTAAGGGGAGACCAAGATTTGCCAGGAGAGGAAAGTTTGTTGCTACATATACTCCTAAAAAAACACAGCAATCAGAAGATGATTTCAAAACTCAATCTATTCCTCACAGACCTGCAACACCATTCAAGAAAGCAATTCGATTAACTGTTAATTTCAGCTACATCAAACCAAAGAGCAGAAAGAAGAATGCATATTGGACTACTAAACCAGATACAGATAACTTGGTGAAGCTAGTGAAGGATTCAATGAATGGGATATTCTGGATTGATGATAGTCAAGTTGTTGAGCTGATTGCTACTAAACATTATGGAGAGGAGAATTACACTGAAGTAATTTTAGAAACTCTCGAGGATGAAAATGACTGAAGAAAAACAAACCCTTATTCAGAGAATCGGCTGGAAGTTCTATATGTGGAAGCTGGAATTCTTTTGCAGACACCTAGAAAGAAAACATAAAGCAGCCCGAAGAAAGTATTGTCGGAAAGGATATCATAAGCTAACCAAGTGTAGCTATTCAGTAAAAGAACATAAGAAGAGGACAATCAAGATAGACTATCTCAAATGTCTTCATTGCAACTACCACTTTTTCACTTCAGTAAAACAGAAAGAAATGTATATGAAGCTGGAAGGGAAGGCTAAAGATTCGTTCTCTGCCTTTCTCAAGAGTATCTCGAGTGCTAAGCAGAAACATTCATAGGCATCGGCTTACTTGAGAGTGAGGACGTTTCAGCCAGTTCCCTTAACGGCATTTAACGGAAAGATTAATAAATAATAAAAATTGGAAAATAAATATGGCTTGTGAATTTTGTGATATCATTGCTAAAAAGGGCAAGCTTAAAGTATATTTTGAGTCACCAGAGCTGATAGTTGTTGAGAGAAATAATAACCTCGCAATCGGTTTGATGAAGGAACATAGAAATGACTGGAGTGACAGCAAGATCGCTGGTCTTGTGAAGATAACGCTCAAGAGCGTCAGTAAGCATAACTTAAATCGTCAATATGCTATTCGTTTAGCAGATGACTGTAAAGGTCATCTAGGAATATATGCTACAATAAAGTAGAAGAGGTGCAATATAATGGGAAGAGAAGAGACTTATGTTATTGGAATAGACTATGCCAATCGAGATTCACTTATCGGTTCTCTGATGGTTTCAATAGTCGTAGTTAAACCTGATTTCTTTAGGAAATTTAGCTGGCTGAAAGTTAGAAACATCAATAATCCTGTAGAGATAAATAGAGTTGTTGAACTCACAGGAGGAAAGGTTGTTAACTTCCAGGTAAAGAAAGTTCCAGCTGATCAGATTCATAATTTGGACAATGCCACCATTAATTCTATGGTCGAATCATTAAATACACAACACAAATTCTGGCAGCATAGAATACATATACATAATTTCTTGGAAGATAGAGATGAACTGATAGAAAAAATAACATCAGCACTTCCTAAGAATCTACAAAATAAAGAATTACACACAGATAAATGGACTATCGACACCAATCCAAAATCTCATATTTTGGGGCTTGCATCAATCTATGCAAGATATCATGCGACGATTGAACTAAATGAAATCCGAGCAGTCTGGGGCAACTTCGGGACTGGAAAGAAAACAGATCCTGCAACCCTACAATTTATTGGGACTAAGCCCGATTGCCCGCATATCAGAAAGGAGGTGTTATCTGGTGAAAAAGATGAAAGCAAAAAAGGAGAAGATATACAAGCCGAACCCAGCGGTATGGTCGTTCAGCCAAGCGATGGGAACAAAGTGGACTGAGCTTTATGGTCCAATTTATACAAGCAAATCAACAAATGAAACGAGGTGGCAATAATGGCCGAAATAAAAACTAAAGACATTATCAGCTTCTATAAGAAGATGATTGATCCGTTAGGATATACGATAATATCCAAGTCAGTAAAACAAGAGACAGATAAATTTGTTCCAAAAGATGCGGACAAATATGGTAAGATGGAATCTATAGAGATAGAGAAAGAGATGGCTGATGTTAAAGCCCATATAGATACCCTGGAAGCCAACATGAATAAGGTAAAAGAAAAAGCAATAAACTTCATGAACACACAGGCACCAACAGATTATACAAAACCAATGTATACTGCAATGTATGCAAAGAATTCGATACCAAAAACTGCAGTTAAAGTTGTTAGTGGAGACCATGAAGGGGCGAAGAAGCTTTTGAATTATCTCGATCTTCTTCGAGGAGAAAAGCTGAAAGAAGAATTGACTACAAAGTTTAATGAGAAGACAGAAGAAGAAGCAGAGTTAGAAATTGTTAAAGGGATGGGCTCCCCTGAATTGATAATCAGAATATGAACTCTGATTTTTGTTACAAAGGAGCAGAGAAATTGGAAGTTAAATTCCCACCCATCAAACTTGCTATAGCTACGATTGCTTTGAAAAGTCATGTCAGTCAGAAATGGCTTGATTGGATGCAAGATATCTATAAGGAACTTGAGGCAATTAAGAAAGAGATTGATTTTGAATGGAAGCA
>Ga0307376_10003934_pt1 | contig 13744 bp, 19 predicted proteins | sample TR2MG_FD_202536 | JGI IMG/M metagenome (GOLD analysis project Ga0307376, IMG submission 202536) | Soil microbial communities from Risofladan, Vaasa, Finland - TR-2 | ecosystem: Environmental > Terrestrial > Soil > Coastal area > Acid sulfate soil | place: Finland: Risofladan, Vaasa | collected...
TTGTGCTGTTCCTGAAACAAGCCCTGTGATTGCTGCAGGTGCAGTGCTTACAGTAAATTCCGTTTCACTTCCGTCAGGAGTTTCTGTGCAGATTTCTTTTTCAACATGAGTCCATATTGAAGTCTCTGCATTCTCCATCAGGAATACTTTTGTTTCTCCTGGATATGCCATAGAGTATCACCTTTTCTTTTTTTTACTAGTGGTAGATTCCATTTCTGGATCTACATATTCCTCATCACTTGATGAGTATTCTTCAGCAGGGACTTCATCCATGCCTTCTTCATTGGCTTCCTGTTCTTCTTCAGCTTCAACAACGACTTCCCCTAAATCTTTGAAAACGCCGTCTTTAATCCTTTTATCAAGATTGGGAGTTAATTCAACCTCAAAAGCTTCATTTTTACCTATCATACTACTAATTTCAGCCACATAAACTGGCCTGTTAGCCAAACTCTTTAATTTGTGCTTCATCTTTTTTTACCTCAACTTAGCTTTTAAACTCTTTTTACAATTCTTACATAAGATTAATTAGTTCTTCAGGAACTATAACTTGTGAATTAATAAATGCGTATTCAAGCCCTAACTCCATGAATCTAGTCCCTTTAGGGAACCCGTAAGGAAATCCTTTAGCCCCAATCTTTGCCTTCCCTATCCTAAGGAATAGCGCTGCTTTAATAGGCTCAATTCCCATTAATTTGGTCTCAACCCAATCCCTTAATGTAGGGTCCTCAGCGAAAGAAACCCACCCAGTCCTGATTGGAGGAACTCCTTTTTCTATGGAATAAGAGTAAGGTGCTGATGATAATACTTGAATCTTCAAATCCTTCAGGGGGGTTGTGCTAATCATTGAAAATAATGTACCCCTCCAATAAGATGTTTCCTTAACTATCTCCCTGCTCTTATCATAATTGACTGAAGCAAGCCTTTGTAATATCTGCCCTTCAACCTTCACAAGTCTAGCATAATGCCTTAAATTAGCCGCCTTCATTTGTGCTGCAGTGTTGACTATTTCAATTCCCATTTTATCTCCTATAAGTGTGAACGTTCATTGGAAGCATGCTGACAAAAGTAGGAATTCCCGCATGCCTTGTTGGCTTTGGGATAGTTCCGAAACTAACTTTTTGAAAGCTCTCCTCGAATGAATCAAGATTTGCCTTAAGCTGATTTTTTATGTACTCCAAATACTCCCTGCATTGCGCCTCATCAGTTAATGATTCATAACCGAAATCAAGCTGAGTAATTATAGGGCCTATAGTGCTGTCATCAGTTATTGATTCATCCATTTCAGCCCCTGTAGTCCATTCTATGTAAGAGTCAGTTATTGGGTAAGCGGGTGATGCAGCGTAAGGTGCTGTGAAACTTATTCCTTCACTATCACAAAGCACATAATATTCCTTGTCCATGTACATTGCTAAAGGCTCGCTGAATGTTGCTTCATCATCAACAAATGTTGCTGTGCCCTTCAAGACCTCAGTTCCTTCATCCGTTACTTGGTAAAGATAAGCCTTAGTGCATGTTGCAAGAGCATTCTTAGTAACAGTCTGCAATGACAAGTCAACGCTTGGAATTATTTTGAATCCTTGAGCTGCAGTAACGGCTTGAGAAGATCCCATAGTCAATCCATGCGCGTCATCACCCAAGTCTCCAGGGCGAATGTACTTCTGACCTTTTTGATTGTAATAATAAATTATTATCTGATGAGCTTCTTCCTCAAGGTAATCAGTTCTTGTAGTTGTTATTTTTGTTGGAGTGAATTCCTGACAGTCAACATGGATTGTTGGCATGTTAAGTCCTGATCTTAACTCAAAATCATCTCCATAAGCGAAAGAACTCCTTGACTTTCCAGTTGCCTGCTCGTAAGGATCATCAAGATTAGCGTTAAGCCATGTTACAAGCTCATTCTGTATTTGTCTAGTTGTTTTGGGTGTTATATATGAAATTATACCATCACCCCATTCTTTATATTTTTGTGTAATCCTGATTTTAAATGGTGATATTTACAATAAGTTATCCCATTATCTAAATCAAAAGTTAATGATTTATTTTCTGATAATGAAATTATATGATGTGGATGTAATTCTGTTCCTTTTTTGTTTGCACAATATTTGCAGTTTGGATTTTGGCAAGTGTAATCATCTCTTTTAAAAATTTTGTTTCTCCATGTTTTCCATTTGTATGAATTTCTTAATTTCCTATTTGTTGAAGTAACTCCTCCTTTCCAATTGTAATGATTAATACCTTTTGGCATTGATTTTATTCTTTTTCTAATATATTTTTCTTTCCAAGGTTTCCCTTTTAATTTTTCACTTATTTTTGTTCTTGTCTTTTCAGAATGTGTTTTCCCATAAAAAGGATTTTTTTCTAAAATATATTTTCCTTTTTTTGCTAAACTCATTTTATTCTTTGTCGCTTTTGACATAGCTCTTCCTTTATTCCATGCAGTCTTTCCTTTTTTAGAAATACTAATTTTTAGTTTAGTTTCTTCAGAAAGAGTTCTACCTTTTAAATGTGCAAAATGATTCTCAGTTCTATTATAAATTCCTTTTGGCATTTTGGGTTGACCTCGCAAGTCATTCTCCATGCCTGACCTCGCAAGTCAGGTCTTAGTATGTAATAAACCTTCTTTGAGGAATGTTTTCCCCATAAGTTGGATCGTAATTCTTTTCGTCCTCACTGCCTACAATCTTCCATTCTTGAATTGCAACCTCGATTTTATCAATTTGGCTTTGAAGCCTGGACTGTAATGTTGGAGTGTTAGATTCCGCATTAGTGATGTTTGAACGGTCAAGCAAATAAATTGCTGCCTTCAGTCTCACAAGAGTGTGCATTGCGTAAGGAACGTATTGTACTTGAACTCTGTTCCCATCCATTGCATTCACAGTGTCTTGCGCGAAAGTAACTGTGTTAAATTCTAAATCCTGAACGTAAGTCTTGCTTGACTCTGATGCTGTAGTGTCTGCAGTATAATCAATCCTGTCATTGTCATCATCCCTTATGAAAAGCAAATCAACCCTGTAAACTTGTGATTTATCAGGCCTGAATTCATACTTTAATTGTGAATTCATGATAAAGAAAGTTGCATTCCTTATTGGGTCCCCATAATCCCCAAGAACTTCCATTTCAGCCTCTTTAATAGCATCATCAATAACGTCTTCACCGCCAGCCTCATCATTGGTTTGGAAGTTAGCCGCTCTAATGACTTGAGCCCTTGTAGCTAATGCAGTTCTTGTCAAATTCAATACACCTTCTTACCTGTTTTTTCTTCAATCTGCCTTATGAGTTTTGAAATCATAAACTCCTTGTTGTCCTTAGTGTTAGCATCAAGCCATCTTCTTGCAGCCCAGTCATTTATCTCGTCCTTAGTCATTTCATTAAGGGTTGCCCTTGTTATTTCTTCATATGCCGGTTTGGGTGGTTCAACTGGAACTGGTTTAGGAATTTCAACTGGGACTGGTTGTTCTACCACAACTGGCTTTGGTTCAATTGGCTTTGGCTGTTCTATTATGGTGGTGGTTGGACCCAAAAGGCTCTCAGCAAGTTTCCTATCAACCATCTCAAATCTTTTAGGAACTTCCCTTTCAAGCATTAATGCAATTTCTGGAGGGACTTCCATATGTCCGGATTGTTTCCAAAAAGTGTGAGGATTTCCATCAACATCATTACCTAAGAACTCTCCTTGGCCATTCATTTGATGACCTTCAGTGATTTTGATTAGTATACCTTTCATTTTCCCTCCGAAAATAGTTTAAAAATATAAAAAAGAAAAAAAGCTTTTCAAGTTCAGTCAACACATGCAATCAATCTGATTCCGTCAGGGTACTTGATGACGTAATCAAAGTTGACATTCAGTGTTCTTCTGATACCGTGCTCTTCTGGGTTTCTGAAGTCTTCAACAGTGTTCTTTCTGTTGTTCTCTCCTCTTCCCAACATCAGCTTCCTGTTACCGATGATAGCATAGTGTCCGTTCTGTGAGCTGAAGCTTCCAGTTGTTATCTGTGCGTACTCAGCTTCAAGCAGCTCAATTACTTCCATGCCGTCAAAGCTAACAATGTGTCCTTGTTCATCGAACCTTGCCTTCTTGTAATTAGCGTTTGTTGTCTGACCAGGTGAGAAGTTTGAATTATTCTCAAGCTGTCCAAGCTGTGCTGTGTGAACAAGCACTACGTCAGGAACAATTGGTGATGTCTGACCTTTCAGATCGTCCTTAGCTGAATTCAGGTCGTTTGGCACCAGAGTGTCGTCTGAAGCAACTGCACCATAAGTTGTGTAGCCGTTTCCATTCTTCACGCTTGTTCCAACTGTGTAATTAGTTAGAGTTACTAACTCTGTAATTGCATCAGTTATCTTCTTCTGCTTAATCTGATTTCCTGCAATTGTTGCAATAGCTTTGAAATCAACTGGGTTTACCAGATTAATGTTGTCGTGAACGAATATTGTTGATGACTTTGTTGTTGGCTGTGCTGTTTGGAAAGTTGGAGCGCTTATTTGCTGTAAACTTCCAGCAGAAATTGCTTCGCTTCCTCTTGTATCTACTGTTCTCCAGGTAAATGAAGACTCTGGAATTACTGTAAATACAACTATGTCTGTGTTAGGGCCTACGTCCCTTACTTCAATAACACCTTTTTCTTCAAGTGGTGCTACTGGCTGCGCAATGATCATTGCTTCAGCGAAAATCCTGTCTACTGTTGCTTCTCCTGCGTCCATACTACCTGCTGTAGTATAGTAGTCTGTAAATTTTGATATTTCATCCATGCTTATCTACCTCTTTGTTTTTTTATTATCGTATAAAGCCTTTCTTCTTTGCATTAGCGTTAGCTAACACTTCCAGCTGTTCATCCTGACTCAATTTGCTGAATTCTTTTTGTCTCTCTTCAACTGGATCTAGTTGGTTTGTTGGCTTTGTTGTTTCCTTAGGCTCTGAAAGCTTTGATATCTCATCCTTATCTGTTATTCTGCCTATTTCTATCAATGCAGACTCGCTCATTTTGGATATGACATATTGTTTTTCCAAAGCTTCCCTCTCTTGGAGTGTGAGATTTCTAAATTTAGAAACCTTTGTCACGGTGTCTTTAAGCAATTTAGTGTAAGAACCCTGCTTGAATTTGCTGATTTCTTTCTTTAAAACAGCATTTTCTGCCATTACTTTCTTGAGTTCTTCCCCAAACTTGCTAACTTTATCAACTGCATCAGCGGCTTCCTTCTTGTAAGCCTTAGCTATGCTCATTGCCTCTTGGAATTTTGATTCTTCCTCTTCGGAATTATCATCATCCTTCTTTTCCTCTTCTCCATCATCAGATTTTTCTTCTGTTTCTTCCTTTTCCTCAGTATCCTCTTCGGTCTTCTCTTCAGTCTCTTCCTCTGACTTCTCTTCAGTCTCTTTCTCTTCCTTTTCTTCCTTTTTCTCTGTCTTTTTCTCTATCCTTGATTCAGTTTTCTCCATTTTTGCTTCAGTTTTCACTACTTCTACTTTTTCTTCAGCCTTTTCTGATTCAAGATATGAATTTATATCCTCAAGGTCTTCGATGAGCATTGCAATGTTCTTAACAGTCATTACAAAATCTTCTGAAGGCTTCTTGTTAGCTGCCTTTTCTCTCAAGGTAGCAATTATTGAAGCTATTTTGTTATATGCTTTGCCCTTTTCATCAGCGAACTTGCTCATGTAAGTTGCAATAACTTTTCCAGACTTTGTTTCCTTGTTTGATTTCAAATACTTGTTTGCAAGTGCCATAAGTTTGCTTCTTGCCTTAGCTATTTGAGCCGTTGACAACTCAATTTTTCCTTGAGAAAACCTAACTATAGCATTTCTCAAATGAGGGACGTCAATTTTTCCGTCAGCATCCATTACTGGAAGCATTCTTACACTAGCCCCTTCTTTGCCAGGCAATACTATTGCGAAAGCTGAATTCGGCAAGCTTTCCTTATACGATTTAGTCCATTTAGCGAACTTTGATATTTTTTTCATTTTAATACCTCCCATAGCGGCAGGATTTTTAAAACTAAAATTCTTCAATTTATCTCTGAAATCAGCTGTCCCACCTGCTTTAATTTTTGCTAACGTGCTTTTGAACTTTTCCTTTGCTTCCGCAATGGCCATGTCTTTGTCCTTCTTTCTTTTAGGATTGCATTTATCCAAGTCATCATCATCTTCCTTCTCATCATCTTCCTTCTTTTTCTTCTTTTTCTCCCCATTATGTTCTATTAATCCATCAACGAATCCTGCTTTCTTAATTTCTTTTCCATACAACCAAGTTTCAGCAGCCATCATTTCAAGAACTTCCTTCTCGCTCTTCCCAGTCTTCTTAATGTATTCTTGAGCCAAAAGTTTGTTAAGACTTTCCAATCTCTCTGCCTCATCCATCAAGGCCTCAGAATCTCCCATAGCGATAGTCCATACGTTATGGATCATGAAAGTAGCATTATCTTCTGCAATAACTTTGTCCGCAGCAAGTGGAATGTATGATGCCATGCTTGCAGCCATGCCAATAATTCTTGCCTCAGTCCTTCCTTCATAATTTCGAATAGCATTAAATATTTCAACTCCTTCGAATACTGCTCCGCCAGGGCTTGCAATCTCAATTACAACGTCCTGACCGTCAGCCTTTTCAAGTTGTTCTGTGATTGATTGTGCAGTCACAGCCCAACCAATTTCTCCACTAATAGATATGACAAATTCTCCGTTCTTCATATTATCTACAGGAGGAGCATCTGCCTCAACTTCTTCTACTGGTTCTTCTTCTTCTAATTTTGATATTTTTTTCATGGTGCTTGCCTCCCTTTTTTTGAAGATAACGAATTACTCGCCCTTCTTACCTGCTAAAGCCTTCCTTGCTGATTCGATGTCTCTTCCGAACATGCCTACCCTGTCACCTTTGAAGATGACTCCGAAAGCACTTCCGTTATCAAAAATTCCGGCATCCATTGTGCCCTCAATAAGTTTTTCAGTTGCGTCTAATCCCATGATTAATCTCCTCCTTTTGGTTCTTTCAAAGTTTGTGAATTTGTTGCTGGCGGGAAATCCAGTTTTGCAGGTTCTGAAACAACAGCCTCTTTAGGCTTGATTGTTGCATTATTTACTACACTAGATATTCCAGTTTGATAACCATCATATCCATCAACTGGCTTTGGAAGATTTCCTCCCTGATATGCTTCTGCTGCCTCTTGAGGATACGTCTTTTTGACTGTTTCTTCAGCCATGATTATTCACCGCCTTGTTTTTTGCCGTCCTTCCTTCCTGTTGGGAATTGTCCAACATCAGGCATTACTGCAGGCTTTCTTTCTTCCTGAACACCTTCTCCAGACATGCCTGAACTCTCAAATTCTGTTTGAGGGTTTACAGCTGCCCTGGTGCTTTGTGGAACTGCAGTAAAAGGCGTTGCCTTATTAGTTACAGGTGCGTCCTTGATAATATCATTAGGATTTACATCAACTCTTTGAGGCTGTGCCCCGCTATCGCTTGTACCGATTACTTTTTCTCCACCGCCTTTTATATTACTTATTGTGTCTCCTGGATTTACATTTTCTCTTGCCATGGTTAGTTCCCTCCTTTCAAAATAAGTTTATTTCCTTTAATGTGACCGCTATCCGTTATTGTAATTAGTTGCGGTCTTATGTTAATCTGCCTTTTTTCAGAGCCAGAATAAAATGGCGTGAATGAAAACTCTGCAGAAACTTCTAGAGGCTTTTGCCTCATTTCTCTCAAGTAAAGGTGATATGCTAGATTCCTGTTTATGATTTCTCCAGGCGCAATAACCCACATTTTCCCATCAATAAATTCAACTCTTGGATTTCCCAAAGTATATCCTTGCCTGTCTGAAATCCTGTGTTCAGTCCTTTTATTTGAATTGTCATGCCAGTCAATTATTGGAATGCCCTCCCACATTTCAAGAGAGTCTTCTAATTCTTCCCTTGTAATTATTCCATCCCTATTCTTCCCTTCACAAAGTATTTTTATGTCAACTGGCATAGGTATTGATATATCCATATCACTTTTTATTGCTTCAGAAAACTTGGAGAAGCCGGGAATGTAAACGCTTCCAGCAAATCTGCTTTTCAGTTTTCCAGAAACTCTTGCCTTAACTCCGTCTTGTAAAGAAATTGTTTTGAAATCATTTGATTTCATAGGCTTTGCCTGCCTTATGTGAATGAAATTCCCACCGCTTGTTTCAAGAATATTTTTTGATTTAAACCCATGCTTTTCAGCCCATTTCTTTGCTGAAGAAGCATCAAATTTTTCGTTAGGGAACAAAAGGCTTTGGATCACGAGGCCCGTTTTTTGCTCAAGCTTTTCGAATTTAGAATTAATATCAACAAGATTTAGCCTGATATTTAGTTCCTCTTTTTTATCCATTTGGTATACCAATCTGTATATTAATTTACTTATAGATTCCTGTATATAAAAGTTTTTCTATGTTTTAGCCGAAATCATCCATCAAGTCGGTCAACTTCCGGATGAAAATCAAGAAAAGCAGCTACCTTATCGTGTAATTTCTTTAGAACATCAAATTGTGATGAGAAGCGCCTATAACTTAGCAAACTATGCAATTTTACATGAACATACACCAGTTTTTCTTTTGGAAGGCCTTTAATAAATTCTTCCTTTAGGTCAAGAGCATATATATGCTCATGTAGGTTGGATATATATCTATCCTCAGCAAATTTTTCTAATTTTGCGAGTTTAGAATCAAGTTCATTCATTGATTTGAGCCCCATCATCAGACTCTCTTTTGCTTCTTAACATGTCCATTTGGGACATTATTTCATTGAAGTCATCCTTTTCTTTAGCCAATGTAGAAATATTTAGAAGGTTATTCTTCGTCAAAGTGGCCATGTCAGAAATTTTCTTATGCAACTTCTTGAATTGTTCATCTAGATGAACTTGAAACTGATTTAATTCCCTCCTACTGATAGAAGATGCCTTGAGTTCATCCAGCTTTGACTGTAGGAGCCTTATCTTTTTTTCCAGTGGTTCCATTAAAATCCTCCAACAATAATTTATTCCGGCTCTTATTAATTAGCTCATTTATTTTTAGGCCAAGCTCTTTTATTACTGAAGCATCGCCTTCAGCAGACTTCCATTGACTAGCTGCCATGCACAAATTTCTTATTGCGAGAGTAAGTTGAAGCTCTCTCTCACTAGCCAAATCAATGTCTTCAGGCGCAGGATTAAACTTGAATTTTGGAACAACCTGTTCAAGCTCTGCGTGACTTAAATCAGGATATTTTATCTTGCAAGCCTTAAAGAATGCATCATTCATAACCCATTCAACCCTGAGCTCATCCGCAATCATGTCATCATACATGTCCTTCCTTTGTTCCTGAATTGTTGCCTTATTAGTCCTGGTTCCATCCTGAGTCAATAAGGTCATTGGAATTCCAAGCCTCATAGCAATCAAGTCAAGATAGATTGGGTGAATGCTTTCAAACTCCGTGTCTCCTGGAGCTATGTTAGCCATTTCTGTGTTTGCAGGAAGTACAACTACGGAATCCTTTTGCAAGTTAGCAAGAGTTTTCCCAAACTCCTTCATCTTCTTAATGTCCTTGAAAGGAGTTTTAGCAACCCACTTGTTGAATCCGAAATTGACCATTGCCTGAGCGCCGCCCCTTTCCATATTCAACAAATATTTTATTGTAAGATGAAGTGTCTGAACTAATGACAATCCCATGGGTTCATCACCAATCCTGTCAAAGAAAAGTTGTATTACTTGATCATTCTTAAACTCATTCCCTACCTGAACAAGGTTTCCTGGAATCCTATTCACAAGCTTTGGATCAGTCTTTGTATCATAATAGGCATTTGTTGCAGCGTACGGTGCTGGAGTTGCAATATTATTTTCATAAGAAAAAGTGTTCTGCATTCCAATTCCTCCGCCGGACCCAGAGTCCTTATTAGTACTTGCCTTGGTATACTGGGTATACTGCGCAATCTTCTTGGTCTTCGGATCAATCTTCATTTTTCCAGCAAGCTGCCCTTTAGAAGTTTGTGGCATGTCACCCCAACCAACAGCTGAATTATTGTCTGTAGGCCAGAATGCCGGACCGAAAAATATTGGGTGTTGATATTCAAATTTAAGAACTTCAGTCTCTGCCTTGTTGGTTTGTAGGATTGCGAAAGTGTTTCCAAAACTAAACGCTCCGCCAACCATTTCCTTCAAGAACAAAGGACCGCCAGAATCATAAGTTATTTTCCTGCAATAATCAGCTGCTTCCACAGCACTTTTATGCTTGGACACATTTGGAACTATGTTGTTTAATAAATTCTCATCAGTTAGTCTGACCATTCTGTTGGCCTTAATCTCAATGCCTCTAGGAAGTGCAGGATGCATTAATAAGAAAGGAGGTATTTCAATTGGAGTAATTATTTTAAGCCCAATTTCTTGATTGCCTCCAGTAACAACTGGATCAGGCCAAGTCTGAAGTTTTAAGTCCTCTTCATTAAGCGCGAACTTTGACATTTCTTTATCATGTATTTCACCAATAGCATTAAGAATTTCTTGGGGGATGTCTGGGCGAGTTTGTTTCATATAAACCTCCTTAATTCAGTTAACTTTATATAATATGATTTTAAATTATAAAAACCTTTTCATTCTCCTTGAGTCAGCCTGTTAATTTGCTTTTTGATTTCTATCTCTTTATTCTCAAGCTCCAATTTTTCCTTCCTCACCTTATCAAGATTAAGTCTTAATGATTCGAGAAGCAAGTCGTTAGATTCACCATTTTTTTCAGCCATCTTATTAACCTCCTCTTCAGTGTATTTAGATCTTACCTTATTACCATGAAATTCAAGGGTTGCTATATGCCAACCCCTCCATCAATAGTCAATGCTGCTGGCAAAGTATCAATCATGTCCCCTCTGAACTTGAAAGCACCCCAGCAAGAGTCAAAAATATCGTCATGCCCTGCAATTGCCTCATACTTTTCTCCGCTCTTTCCCTTCTTAACACCAAAGTTAAGGTGTTCTACCTTAATCTTTTGCAAACAATCAAGTGTGTAAATGTCTTCAGGGTTTGCAGGGAAAACAACCGCTCCAGACTTTAAGCCCTCAATGTAATTTATAACATCATCGGACTTTCCAGCCTTTACGGTTGCTTGACCGCTTGCGGGTGAATGAGTGAAATGTTCTAAAATCTCGGGAATTCCCAATGCCGTGGCTGCCTGAATCAAGGCTATCCCAGCATTATTCTTCTCAACAATCACAAATGCCTTGTTAAAATCCTTCCATAACTTGTGCAACACATGGGCTTGATCATCAGTTCCGCCAGTAGGGTCAGTTATAGGATATCCCTTCTCATGGAATAAGTGCCTAAAAATGAATTTTTGCCCTTGAGTATCATCCTCCCACACCGACATAGCACAATAATCAGCTGTTGGAGCGTCAGAAGTTGCGCTATCAACGAAAATAACGTAATGTTTTCCCATAGCCCCCTTTTGAATCATGGACAAATTCTCATCACAGCAAGACTTGAATAAGGAAGTCCCTATCAAGGCATTCTTGAAAGTAATGCATTGACAAAGAATTTCTCGATTAAACCTTATTTCACCAATCCTTCCCTTTTCCTCAAGCAATTCTCCATAAGTCCATATCTCTGGGACCAGAACTTCCTTCCTGATATCATTAAGTATTCCAGGAAAAATGGTTGAATAAAATCCTGCAGCGCTAGTCTTCTCCCTACAAACCCTCCCTATAGGCCTGTTGTTCTTGTCAAGCTTGTCATTCATCAAAGTATGGAACAAGTCATCCCCATCCTGAGGGGTTCCAACAATAATGTACCTGCCCTTCTTCCTCAAAACAGTCTGTTTGTAAACTCCCTGGAAATAATTTGCGATATAATCATAAGTGTATTTTTGGTCATCCCTTAATGGATCGTCACCTATTGCTAAATTGTAGTGCCCACCCCTCGGGGTTGTTCCAACAGTAGTTCCTTCAAGCAATCCCTCATTGTATTCTACCTCCTCAGTCCCCCAAGGAATCATCTTGTTAGCAACTCCCTTAGAATCCTTTTTTTCAACAAGCATTTCGTTAGAATCAATAATCATCCTGCAGAGTTTTAAGAACCTCCTCCTCTGCCTTGGAATGTTAGAACAATACCCAATATCATATCCTGGAATGATGAACATCTTGAAAATACAATATAATGCTATGAAGAAGGTCTTGCCATGACCTCTAGCAGCCATGTAACAAACCATTTTGTTAAACTCAACAAGATTAAACTGTTTTTTAACAAACCCATTCCAAATTCTATCCCCAGTCTTCAAATCATTCCTGACAATCATTTCACAAAATGTCCAGAATGCATTTAATGTAGAACAAGTAGTTCCTTTTTCGTTTTGTGTTGAATACAAGTCATTAAACAATAACTTCTCAACCTCAGCAGCCTCTGCCGGATTCTTAATCTTCTTCTCAATTTCTTCCTTAGAATACCCCAGCTTCTTTTCCTCATTAAGGTAATCCAAGTAATCTATCAGTATAGACTTTTTAGACCTCATGCAGCCATCATGCCCCCAACCCCAAAAATATTCTTAATGGATATTCTGCCATACAAGACTATAAAATAATTATCAAGAAATTTATTGAACCAGACATCAGGTGATTTTACATAACACTCATCAGCCATCAACACTTTTTGCCCCATTTACTTCCACCTCAACAACTTTCTCCCCCCTAAACTCTGCCTTCTTCAGTCGCTTAATCAATTCTGATTTTTCATCCTGAACCTCGTTATAAATGTTAATTTGAGTTGCTGACTGAACACGATCTTCCTTCAGCCTTCCTGAAAGTCTTGCATGCCTTAACAAAAGCCTTCCCTTCTTATCAATTAAGTCCCCCATTGCCTTAGCCCGCTTATCACTCTCAATCATGTCATCATCAAGGAGCTTCTCAATTTCCATGTCCAACTTCTTAATGTCCTTCACAAGAACTCCATTATGTTCCAAATACAATTCAGCCCTTATCTTATTTAGAGACTTTTTTTCTTCAGCCAAATGCGTGAGGACTGCCCCGTTGGTTCTGAAGAAATGAATTATGTTCTGCCTGTTAATTGCCTTGGATTCCTCAAGACCATAAATTTCGTTAATCTTCTGAGCAATGGCTCCATGAGTTAAGTCAGTGTTTTGCGCGAGGTCAAAAATGTTTTTCATGGCCTCCTGACCAAGCTTTTCTATCTTGCTCTTCTTAGTCATTGAGAACTTTGCTGATTCTGGAAGCACTAACTCCTTGCCAAAACTATCGTTTAAGAATTCCTCTACATCCTCTTTTTCTTCATCCATACTTTATCAAGGAGTAATTCATATATATAATACTTTCCAAAGTTTAAATCTCCCTTTATAAGTTTATGTTTTCACACTGGAAAAAGAAAAACCTTGCAGGGTTGACCGCCTGCAAGGAAATTGGCTAAAAAAGCAAAAGCTGCTACGCATCTTGCCAAACAAATTATAGAAATCCACGTTTATAAAATTTTCTATGGGACTGCTGAATTCCCCCGAAGGGATTCGAACCCTCGTCATCAGTTCCAAAAACTGATATGCTTGACCGAACTACACCACAGGGGTTTAAATGGCCCACCCGCAGGGACTTATAGAATCCGATTCCAGTATAACTTTACTACTTTATAACTATATAACTTTATAACTTTATAAACATTTCTAAAATTTGGCAGCAAAGCCCGCACCGAACGCACTTGAAATAAATTCCTTTGGGCAAATGAAATATTGTATTCCTGAATTCAATGTCCTTGAATTCCAACCCTTCAAT
>Ga0307376_10003936_pt1 | contig 13738 bp, 9 predicted proteins | sample TR2MG_FD_202536 | JGI IMG/M metagenome (GOLD analysis project Ga0307376, IMG submission 202536) | Soil microbial communities from Risofladan, Vaasa, Finland - TR-2 | ecosystem: Environmental > Terrestrial > Soil > Coastal area > Acid sulfate soil | place: Finland: Risofladan, Vaasa | collected...
AGATGCAAAAAAGGCCGATGTCCTGCTTATAAATCCATATGGGTGTTCTGTCTCTAACTTTGATGTTGCAGCACGTTATAATAAACCTGTAGTGATAAGCAGTGGCCCAAGTTGCAGAACAGTTGATGTATCTGCATATTGCCGCAGCAAAGGGATTGAATGCTATATACCCGATGAAGTAGAAGACATTAATCAGATATTCACATTGCTGAAAGCCAGAAAAAATTTCTCTGAGACAAGGATCCTTTTCCCGACCGATTGGAAATGGCCGAGTGTCTGCAGTGTGGCAGGGATAAATGAACCGGAAAAACTTAAAGAAAAATTTGGTATTGAGCTTGTTACAATATCCTATGAGGAACTCTCAAAAGAGATGGAACAGACCAGGGGTGACAAATCATCAAGACTGGATGCTGTAAAAATGGCCGACACAGTTTACAGCGGAGCCAGCCGTTCATTTATTGATGAAAAATATGTGGCAAGCAGCATGGAGTTTTATCAGACAATCGTTAATTTGATGAAACGATACAACTGCAATGCCTTTACGATTGAGTGTTTTGAATTTTGTACAAGCAGGCTGCCTCAGAAATGGAATATTACACCCTGCCTGATTCATACCATGCTTAAAGATCTTGGTATACCTTCGGCATGTGAAGGGGATCTTGGAGGCCTCCTGCCCATGCATATGCTGATGCTTCTTTCAAACAAATCACCTCATTTTGGAAATATGTTCTACTATCCCGATATGGGAAATGGAACAATGGCAGTCAACCATAGTGTACCGGGCATCAAAATGAATGGCTATGATAAACCAGGATTACCTTATCAGCTTTCACACTTTGTTGATTCAGGATGGGGTACAAAAGTTATTGTCGACTTTATGAAAAATGATGTTAAGGACATAACGGTGGCAAGAATGGATCCTTCAGGTAATGGGATTCTGGTACTTAAAGGTGTCCTCGTGGGTTCAAAAGGATGGGATGATGAGACAATAGGCTGCCATGATATTGCTTATATGGTAGGCAAGGAAAGCGGTACAGCCCTGGAATTCGTAAGAAAACAGGCAGATTACGGGAACCACCTGCCATGGGTTTATGGTGATTATTCCGAACAACTCGAAAAGCTTGGCAAGCTGCTCGGAATAAATGTTGAAGTAGTAAGTTAAATTATTTGGATCCCAGTACCTCTTTTACCTTATTGTAAAGATCTTCACCACGCAGATTCCTACCTATTATAGTTCCTGTTTCATCCAGAAGGAAATTTGCAGGGATAGCGCTTACGGCATATGTTTTTGCAGCAGCATTACTCCAGTACTGCAGATCTGAAACATGTGTCCAGGTCAGCTTGTCATCAGCAATTGCTTTTAGCCAGTCATCTTTTTTCTGATCAAGTGAAACCCCGAAAATATCAAACCCTTTTTTGTTGAATTCTGTGTATACCTTGACAACGTTTGGATTCTCCTTACGGCAAGGGCCGCACCATGCTGCCCAAAAATCAATCAAAAGAAGCTTTGATCCTATTTTTGATGACAGTGAAACCGGATTACCGTTTACATCATTCATAGTGAAATCAGGAGCTTTCTGACCAATCGAAACAGCCTTCATCTGCATTACCCTTTCCTTGAGAGAGACTATCTGAGGAAGGGATGCAATAGCGGTGTCGAGTTTACTGATCACAGATTCAAGTTCATCAGCTTCCATCTCATAACTAATACTTCCGAGAATTGAAGGTGTTACATATGATGAAGGATTATTCTGAACAAAATTCTTCTGGTTATTGAGCATCTCGGTCTGAACCGAATCAGCCCTTCTTTCAATCTCTTCTAAGAGATCAGTATTTCCTGTCTGGGTTGCCTGTTGATATTCACTGTATATCTGAGAATATATATCGGTGAGAGGTTTATTAGATTCGACAAAGGATTTATATTCATCCTGAGTTTTAGAGCCTGTGATCTCAGCCTTAAAAAGTGAATCCAGTGATCCACTGACTGTTATAACTGAATTCTCAAGATAGAATGAAGTTCTTTTCCTGGTTTCACCTGCAACCAGCTGGACAAGCTGGGGGTAATCAATCACTCCGCCTTTCATTGTAAAATCACCCTTTTTTGAAACAGCAGAGTCAAGAGTAACAACCTTCCCGGCTTCTCTTTTCTGCAGGTAAAAGATAATACTGTCGGAACCTTCAATCTTGCCTTTGACAACATACCTTGTTTCAGAGGAACAGGATGCCAACAATATAATTATTACAAATAAACTGATACCCTTTTTCATTTTTAATCTCTTTGAATATATAACTGTTTAAATCTTAAAAAGTTCGTGCAAATATAAACAAAAATCAACAGCCCCTCCCATTACAGTATTTATCGATCAGAATTTTAGCAGCTTTATATGAGGTAATGCTTCCTTTATTTAATTTATTTTCGAGTTCCGAGTTGAGTTTTCTTATCGCTTTATCGTTATAGAAATTATTTCTGAGATATTCTGAAATGGTATCATGCATTCGTATTACTGCCTGTTGTTTTCTTTGTTCTTCAAAGAAACCCGACTTGTTTGTAAAGGAATAGTAATAATTAATTGTTTCCCACAACTCTTTAATACCTGAATTTTTTATTGCAGAACAGGTCAGTACCTGCGGCTTCCATCCCGAAGGACCAATTGGAAATAGACTCAGCGCATTCTCATATAAAACTCTGGCACCTTCAGCTACTGTTTTATTTGGGCCATCGGCCTTTGTAATGGCAATTATATCAGCCATTTCCATAATGCCCCGTTTCATCCCCTGCAGTTCATCACCTGCCCCGGCAAGCATAAGAAGCAGAAATACATCAACCATTGAATGTACTGCTGTTTCGGATTGCCCAACCCCTACCGTCTCAACCAGGATAGTATCAAAACCGGCAGCTTCACAAAGGATTATCGACTCACGTGTTTTGCGTGCAACACCGCCCAGTGTACCTGCAGATGGAGATGGTCTGATATAAGCGTTTGGATGAACACTAAGCTGCTCCATTCGTGTTTTGTCACCAAGTATACTCCCGCTGGTATTTGAACTGCTTGGATCTATAGCCAGAATAGCAAGTTTTCTTCCTTCACTGGCCAGGAAAAGCCCTAAAGTTTCAATAAAGGTGCTTTTACCTGCACCAGGGACTCCTGTTATCCCGATCCTGAGAGAATTTGACTCATAAGGAAGACATCTTTCAATTATCTCCTGGGCTTCATCTGAATGCCTGGGGAGTGAACTTTCGACAATCGTAATCGCCTGGCTGAGTATGGTTCTGTTTCCGGAAATGATACCATCAACAAATGCCTCAACTGAATATTTCTTTTTCTTTCGTGCAGATGTTTCCCGGAGAATATCAGGATTGATGCTCGGAGGCTGGCTTACACCTTCGTGTACTATTAGTGCACTTTTAAGTTCACTGTCCTTCTCCATCAGGTTACTTCGAAGCTGCCGGTTGCTGTTCTACTTCAGCATTTATCATAAGTACGATTTCGGAATTCTTCGGATCATTTGTATAAACATAAATGGCTTTAGTAACCTTGCCTGTGTATCCTCCTGAGTTGAAGGTAGCTTTAATAGAACTGGATTCTCCGGGTTTGATACCAATGCCCTGATTACCCTGCTGAACAGCAGTACAACCGCATGTTGACCTTATGTGTCTTAATATAAGGTCACTCTTTCCTTCATTTTTGAACTTGAATTCAACATCATTCTGAGTCATCCCTTTAATCTTGCCAAGGTCATAGGTGTTTGATGATATTCTGAAAACCGGAGCATTAAGCATATCCTCCTTAGAAAGTGATGAGAAATCTTCAACCAGGTTTGCCGAGACATAATAATAGACATTCTGCTGTACAACATCATTAATCTTAACCTTTACCATATCACTAACATTTCCCCATCCGGCATTTTTTGTAGCATCATATGTACCCTCAATCATTCCTTTCTGGCCTGGTTTCAGAGTCAGCGGTGTAGCTTTAATTAACAGATGAGGAGGAAGATTTTCAAATTCCACCTTTGCATCCTTATCAGAGGTATTTACAATCTGCATAACCCTTATCTTCTTCTCAGTCTTCTTAATATTGGTAAATGCCAGATGGTTACTTTCAAATCTTACTGCTCCAACCGGAAATGTAAATAACTCCTCGATAGTTTTCTCATGTGGAATAACCTCGCCCTTAATTGTAAGCACAACAACCTCAGGTTTGGAGTTGGAATATACTGAAAGAGTCTTGTTGAAAGGTCCTGGCCTGTCCTTTGGATCATAGATGGCTGTTATCTTGCCTTTACCGCCTGCAGGGATGGGTGACCTGGTCCATTCAGGTGTGGTACAGCCACATGAAGCTACAATATTTTGAATAACGAGCGGATCTTTACCTGAATTGGTCACCTCAAACTCGTAGGTCTGCCTTCCGGCTTCTTCCTTGAATTTTCCAAAATCATGTTCTGTCTCAAGCAACTGAATCTTTGCCTCTGACAATTGAGCATTAAGTGTGTAACTAATAGCTACTGTCAAAATAAATAAAAACAACCTTTTCATAACTTCCTTATATTTTGATTCAAATTAAGATTTGCAAAAATACAAATTTTAAATGTCTGATTCCATTAAATAACAAAATCTTTCTTCGATTGGTTGCATGATAAATCACAAAAACCAGACCGAAACAATAAAATTCCGGGAAAATTGTTAAAAAATTAAACTTTGAACTATTTATTCTGTTTAGAACTAGAATATCATTAGTTTTGCTGACCGAACATATTTTTTTGGAATAAAATTTGATACAAAAATGATCCGGATCTGATACCCGTTCAGGATATGGCTAAGCTCAGAAAACTGTCAATATTGCTTATTTCCGGCCTGCTTTATCTTAATGCAAGCGGACAGTTCTATAATGGGCACCAGATGACATTTGGCAAGAATAAAGTACAGTATTACGACTATTACTGGCAGTTTTACAGGTTCGAAAATTTTGATTGTTACTTTAATGAATATGGGCGTGATCTGGCTCAGTTCACTGCCAACTATGCCACGAAAAAGCTCGAGGAAATTGAAGACTACTTCGATTATACTCTTGAAAAAAGGATGATATTCATTATTTATAACAAGAGTGCCGAATATAAACAATCTAATATTGGCCTGGTTACATATGATGAGGAGTCTTATAATATAGGTGGATTCAGCAGGATCATAAAGAATAAGGTCATGCTGTATTATGAAGGCGATCACGTCGCTTTTCAAAACCAGATTGCCGCCTCAATTGCCGAGGTTATTATAAATGAAATGCTTTACAATGCTGAAACCAGGGACAGGGTTTCCAGCTCGCAGGTAATAAACATGCCCGACTGGTATATAAAGGGGCTGATTAAATTCTCATCTCATAACTGGGATTATGAGGCTGAAAACAGGGTAAAAGACGGCCTTAAATCAGGCAAATACAAGAATATAAATCATCTTGAATATGATGATGCTATTGATGCAGGAATGTCATTCTGGAGATTTATCGGAAAAGAATATGGGGATGCGATAATTCCAAACATACTCTATCTGACAAAAATTTACAAGAATATTGATGACGGCTTTCAGTATGTTACAGGAAAAGAGTTGAAAGAGCTCCTGGCTGACTGGAAGAAGTATTACCAGGAGAATTATTCAGAAGACAAAGGACTTCCTGGTGACGATGGAAAACAGATCAGAAAATCAAGAAAAGAACAGATCTATCAGCAGGTAAAAGTAAGTCCGGGAGGTGAATATATTGCATATATTACAAATGACTGGGGTAGAAAACGGATATGGCTTTACGATAATGCCACAGGCAAGCAGAAGATTATTTTCAGAAAAGAACCCAAGTTTGAGCAGGTTACAGATGATACCTATCCGGTAATGACATGGCATCCGAACGGGAGAATACTGACATTTATAAATGAAGAGAAAGCTGACTTGCTGATGTATTTCTACAGGGTTAATGAGAAAAAGCTGGAAACCAGAAACCTTCTTTATTTTGACAAAATCCTTGACTTCTCATATTCACCGGAAGGGACGAGGCTTGTTATGTCTGCAGTCAAAGACGGGACTACCGATATTTACATTCATACAATTGCTTCAGGGACTAACGAACAGATAACAAGGGATATTGCTGATGATCTTTATCCCTCTTTCCTCAGGGATTCTCCCGGTAAGATTATGTTCTCATCAAACCGGATATCAGATACCCTGACCAATACTGCGAGTCCTTTTGAAAAACTGGCACCAACATTTGATCTGTTCACCTATGATCTTGATAAAAGAGGCTCCTACCTTGTCAGGTTATCAGAAAATCGTTTCACCGACAGGTTTCAGGCCACAGGTATCTCCAGCGACAAATTAACATATCTCGGTGATCAGAATGGTATATTCAACCGATATGTGGCCAAGTTCGACAGTACAATAAGCTTTATTGATACAACAACACATTACAGGTATTTTATCAAGTCATTCCCTGTTACCAATTATGACAGGAATATTTTAAACCAGTCAGTTGCAAACGGACCTGGAGTCTTCAGTGAAGTCCTGTTCAACAAAAGAAAATATTTCCTCAGAAAGGGTGATTTCAATGATCAGACCAGAATACCTGAAAGCGACATACTTACTACTCAATACCGTAAAGACAAAAATCTGATGCTGCATAAAGCCGACAGCATTGAACAGCTCAGGCAAAGGCTGATAATAGAAGATAAAAGGAGACGAGATACTCTTACAAAGCCTATTTATGAATATTACGAAAAAAATGAACCAATAAATATATCACACTACATTTTTGAAAAGGAGAAGGAGAATTACTACGAACAACTCTGGAGAAAGGACTATATGGATATTGATCTTGATACTGCTGAACTGGAGTTTCCGTTAATCAGAATATACGAAACCTCCTTTTATAACAACTATATTGTGGGGCAGATCGACTTCAGCTTCCTTAATAACTCTTACCAGGTGTATAGTGGGGGTGCTCCTTATTTTAATCCGGGGTTCAACATACTGACACGATTTGGCACAGTCGATCTATTTGAAAACTACAGGGTTACAGGTGGATTCAGGCTTGCAGGTAATTTTGACAGCAATGAATACCTGTTAAGCGTTGAGAACCTCAAAGGCACCTTTGATAAACAGCTTATCTTCCATCGGCAGGCTTTTTTCAGCTATAATGACACATCTCTCTTCAAAACATATTCGCATAATCTTTATCTTTCATACTCAAAACCGATCACACCGGTACTGACATTGAAAGGTACAGTTGCCTACAGGAATGACAAGCACGTATTCATGTCGACTGATGTAGTGACTCTTACTTATGAAAACATTTATCAGCACTGGGGAAGCCTTAAAGCTGAAGCAATTTATGATAATACAAGGAAAAGATCAATTAATATCTATTACGGTACCAGATCAAAGATCTTTGCAGAATACCATAAGCAGCTGAACAGGTCAAAATCAGACATGATTGTTCTTGGAATTGATTTCAGAAAGTATACTCGCATTCACAGGGAATTAATATGGGCAAACAGATTTGCTGCTAGTTCATCATTCGGAACCACAAAACTTTTATATTACCTTGGAGGTGTTGACAACTGGATGGGTTACCTTTTCAATAGTACATCTATGTTTAATAATGCTACCCCGGTAACTCCCGGACAGAATTACAGCTTTCAGGCACTGGCCACAAACATGAGGGGATTCAGGCAGAATGTAAGAAACGGAAATAACTTTGCCCTGATAAACAGCGAAATCAGATGGCCTTTTATCAGGTATCTGATGGGCCATCCATTGAAATCAAACTTCCTTAACAGCTTGCAGGTGGTTGGTTTCGGAGATATTGGGTCAGCATGGACCGGAATATCACCATGGAAAAGTGATAACGGCTATGATAATGAAGTGATCACTAACGGACCTGTCAAAGTATCTCTCGACTCAAACCGGAATCCCATTGTTGCGGGGTTCGGCGCCGGTGCCAGAGCTCAGATACTTGGATATTTTGTAAGGGCTGACTGGGCCTGGGGTATTGAAAATAATTACATCCTGCCAAGGATTTTCTATCTCTCATTCAGTCTTGACTTCTAACATAAATAATATTAATTAATGCCCGACCTTAAAGAAATTATACTCACCAGGGCTGAAGAGCTTCACAATGAAGTGATTCACCTCCGAAGACACTTTCATAAATATCCTGAACTATCGTACGAAGAGACAGAAACCTCCGCTTATATATGTAAATGGCTGAAAGATAACAATATTCCTTACAGAGATAAAATAGCAGGAACAGGAATCATAGCAGAAATAAAAGGTAGCGGAAAGGGCAATACTGTTATTGCTTTAAGAGCAGAAATGGACGCTCTGCCAATTTTAGAAAGGAATGATGCAGATTATTCCAGTGTAAATAAAGGAAAGATGCATGCCTGCGGCCATGATGCTCACATGTCAATTGTGATGGGCACAGCATTGCTGCTGAAGTCAATAAGCCAAATGTTCGGCGGAACCATATTGCTTATATTTCAGCCAGGTGAGGAAAAATCACCGGGAGGCGCCAAACTGATGATTGAATCAGGTGAACTTGAAACTCCAAAACCGGATATCATAATTGCCACTCATAACCTGCCGGAACTGGAGAGTGGCAAGACCGGATACAGATCAGGCAGTTATATGGCTTCATGCGATGAAATATATTTAACTGTATCAGGAAGAGGTGGGCATGCTGCCTTACCGGGACTCACAACCGACCAGGTATTCATAGCGTCAAAGCTGGTAGTAAGGCTTAAAGAAACAATGGCTGGTCAGGTTTCCGGGAAAGAGATTCCTGCGATTCTGGGTATAGGAAGAATATCAGGAGAGGGAGCAACAAATGTAATCCCTGAAAAGGTTGAAATAGCAGGCACCTTCAGAACATTTGATGAGAAGTGGAGAGAAGAAGGGATAAATCTGGTCAGGAAAATTGCTGCTGAAACGGCTGCTGAATACAGCGTAACTGTTGATGTCAGGATTGCCGAAGGTTATCCGGTCCTGATTAATGATGAGAAACTGACTGAAAAAGCAGTAAGACTTTCGGAGGAACTTCTTGGAAAAGAAAATGTTAAGATATTTGATATGAGAATGAGTTCAGATGATTTCTCCTTTTATTCATCTGTCGCTCCGTCTCTTTATTACAGGACAGGGATGAGTAAAAGAAAACATGACGGAGAGGTCAGAAAACTTCATACTCCTGAGTTTGACATTGATGAAGAGGGGCTGAAAACTGGTGTCGCAAACATGAGCTGGCTGATAATTAATCTTCTGTCTGAGTGATATATTTATCATGATTTTTTTTCTTTTAAAAAAAATAAGATAATTTTGTCGATTATTGTATTTAACTAATCAAAAAAATAATAGAAATGGCTTACAAAATTAATGATGACTGTACTGCTTGCGGAACATGTATAGATGAATGTCCTGTTGAAGCTATATCGGAGGGAGATATCTATAAAATTGATCCGGATGTATGTACTGACTGTGGTGCATGTTTTGATGTATGCCCTGTTGAGGCTATTCATCCAGAATAGTTTTCCACTCTTAAAAAATTTTGAAAAGGGGCTTCGCGGCCCCTTTTATTTTGGTGAATATTTCGCCTTTTCAAGAATGCTCTGAACATTAGTATCTTTCATCAGTTCTCCAAGTCCGGTATCAGGATTCTTATCCATATAAGACTTTATAATCCTGAAACCTATCCATACAGCAGCCCTTCCAGGTGATTCATTTGTAAAATATGTTGTAAACGGAGCCTCTCCTGTCAGTTTCCTGATTACCAACTGGTCGGTACTGAAAAGCAGATCATGCTCAAGAAGGTATTGCCACATCTGATCTTCGTTATTTATGCAGAATTTCATCTGATCAGGCATGAAACCGAACAGTATCTCATCCGGTACATCAGGTATCATGCACTTCTGATAATACTTCAGCTTGCCTTCGTGTATTATTTGTGTCAGGACATTGTCCCTGGAATAACCGGTTTCCCGGTAACTCCATTCTGATGCCCCCCAGCCAAAAATGCAATCTGGAACAATATATGAAGGTGTCATCCTGTCGGACAGGTACTTATAGATGCCCAGCCGCGGGTAATAATCACAATCAGCTCCAAGATACCTGTCAAGACATATACCTGTTATATGATCGCCTGTTATAATACTGTTATTGAACCCAGAGATGCAGGTAAATACATCCGGAATACTTCTCTCCGGGAAGTAATATTTATAGTACCTGAAGGCTTTACTTAACCTTTCTTCTGTCTCTGACATGTCAGGAAAAACAGTTGCAGTCAGGTTATATACATCATTATTAAGTTTATCTGTACAGAACCTGATCAGAAAATCGCTGAAAGAACTGTCATTTACATCACCGGCATTTATAACATAACTGAAGAGTTGCATGAAATCACCATATTTCTCTTTAAGACCAGCAACTGCAATCGGAATTTCATCAGGATTAATTGTAAAAAGGTCTTTTTCCAGCCTTTTTATCCTTATATCAGCCTTGATCCCTGAAATATCCACATCATAACTATCTGATCTACATGATACTACTAATATCATGGCAGCGATAACAAAAATAGAATGAATATATTTTTTATACATAAACTGATCATTTCAGAAAGTCAAAAATAATCACTTTTTCATTAGTAATTCTCAAAAGATTCTTACCGGAAAAACTTCTGTTTAAATTTGCTATTTTTACAACAAGATTGCAATATATGTCAGAAGCATAAAACAAATCAGTATGAAAATACCAAAAATGGGAATATCATGGCAACTGCCTTTATTATTGCTGGTGTTTCTCATGGAAGTTCCGGCAGGAATTACATATGCACAGAAAAGTATAGGTTTCGGCATTCATGCGGATCCTGTTATTGGATGGTTTACATCCGACAATAAGGATGTTATTAACGAGGGAGCTAGGCCCGGTTTCAATTTTGGGCTCACCTTCAACAGGTATTTCACAGAAAACTATGCCTTTTCAACAGGAGTAAGCCTTATCACTTCAGGAGGGAAACTGGTATACAACGACACAATCAGCTTGTTACTGAACAGTTCAACAACTGTAGTCCCCGGAAATGGAATAATTTACAATATAAAGTATCTGGCTGTCCCTATAGGTTTAAAACTGAAGACTAACCAGATAGGTTATGTAACCTTTTTCAGTGACCTTGGAATTGATCCTAAATTTGTTCTGGGTGGCAAGGCGGAGATACCTTCGCTCCAAATTGAAAAAGAGGATGCCTCTGCCGAGCTGAAGAATGTCAGCCTTGGATATCATGTTACAGCAGGTATTGAGTACTCACTTGGAGGGACAACCGCTCTTGTACTGGGACTAAACTTCGACAGTAACTTCGTCGATATTACCCAGGATAAAGGGGATCAGCCCCTGGATAAAATATTACATAAGATGCTTGGCTTCAGGCTTGGGATTAATTTCTAAAAATATCTTATGAGAATCACCATCGCACAGCTTAATTATCACATTGGCAATTTTGAATATAACAAATCAATTATTTGCAATGCAATAAACAAAGCAAAGGAAGAGCATGCCGAACTGGTCATTTTTTCTGAATTGTGTATTTCAGGCTATCCTCCTCTTGACCTTCTCGACAGGTTTGATTTTATTGAGAAATGCAGTCAGACAGTAAATGAAATAGCTTCAGAATGTCATGGAATAACAGCTATTGTAGGGTCTCCTGTCATCAATAAAAACCCGGAAGGGAAAAAGCTCTTCAATTCTGCGCTTGTTCTTTCTGAGGGAGAAGTGATTTTCACAGCGAACAAGGCATTGCTCCCAACCTATGATATATTTGATGAATACAGGTACTTTGAACCTGAAAAAATCTTTGATATATTCACTCTGCAAGGCAAAAAGCTGGCAATTACAATATGTGAAGACCTCTGGGATGAACAGCTGTTTGATAATGACTTTGAGAAAGCAAGGCTTTATACAATCTCTCCAATGGAGGAGCTTGCACATAAGAAACCTGATCTGGTAATAAACATATCTGCTTCTCCTTTTTCATATAAAAAGGTAGAATCTAGGGAAAAAATTTTCAGGGATAAAGCTAAAAAATACAAAGTCCCGGTAATCTCTGTAAATCAAACCGGAGCAAATACTGAACTTGTGTTTGACGGGGCTTCTATCATTATTGACCGTGGTGGCAATCTCTACAAAAAACTCCCATTCTTTGAAGAGGCTGAAGTGACCTTCGATACTGACAATCTTAGTACCGGAAATACTTTAAAACTTGAAAAAACAGATCCTGTTTCACTTATCCACAAAGCATTGGTAATGGGGATACGCGACTATTTCAGAAAATCAGGACTCATTAATGCTATAGTCGGGCTCTCCGGAGGCATCGACTCGGCAGTATGTCTGTGTCTGGCTGCAGAAGCTCTTGGGAATGAAAACGTAAGGTCACTTCTGATGCCTTCCCGCTACTCAACTGAATACTCGGTGTCAGACGCTGTGGAGCTGTCAAACCGTCTTAAGACCAAATATGATATCATAAATATAGAAAAACCTTTCACTGCCTTTGAGGAGGATCTGTTACCACTGTTTGAAGGCAAAGAGCGCGATGTAACAGAAGAGAATATACAGGCACGGATCAGGGCAATTCTCCTTATGGCTGTCTCAAACAAATTCGGTAATATACTCCTTAATACCTCCAACAAGAGTGAAGCAGCTGTAGGATACGGCACACTGTATGGCGATATGGCAGGTGGATTATCAGTAATTGGTGATGTTTACAAAACCGATATATACAGGCTCGCTGAATATATAAACCGGAATGAGGAGATAATTCCGCTAAATATTATCAGGAAGCTTCCTTCTGCTGAACTTAAACCTGATCAGTTTGATTCTGATTCACTTCCCGATTACAGTGTACTTGATAATATTCTTCATCAGTATATTGAACTACAGAAACCACCGGAAAAAATAATAGAGAATGGCGCTGATGCGAATACCGTAAGGAAAGTTATATCAATGATCAATTTCAACGAGTATAAAAGATACCAGGCTCCTCCTATCCTCAGGATATCATCCAAAGCCTTCGGGGCAGGCAGAAGGATGCCCCTTGTTGCAAGGTATTAAAAGGGATATTAAACCCAAATGTTTTTTAAACACAAACAATGATGAAAATATTTTTCTAAACGAGTGGGTTCCATGTGACCATTAATAATAAATTATTTACACATGAAATATTTATTCTTAACTTTGATATGTTTTATAACATAAAATCAAATGCTGTACTCAAATACCTTTATCGAGTTTTGTATAGAAAATCCCAATTCAGCTTTCAAAGGATTAAATTCCAGGGATAAGGAGACTATTACCAGGCATCACCATGCCCTGAATATAAAGAAAGGTGATTTCATATACAGGGAAGGTGAAAAAGCAAAAGGAGTTATTTGCCTTGCTGCAGGAAAGTATAAAATATTCAGAGTAGGTGTTGGAGGCAGGGAACAGATCCTTAAATTTATGCGTCCCGGTGAGATGGCAGGCATAAGAAATATTTTTCAAACAGCTGTCTGGAACGATTCAGCTATTGCAATTGAAGATTCAGTTATCTGTATGCTTGATAAAAACACTCTTACCGGTATTCTGAAAAATAATCCTGACTTATCAATAAGAATCATTAAACTAGTCGCTGATGAGCTGGCATTCGCCCGAAACAGGATTATTTCATTGACTCAGAAACAC
>Ga0307376_10003937_pt1 | contig 13737 bp, 9 predicted proteins | sample TR2MG_FD_202536 | JGI IMG/M metagenome (GOLD analysis project Ga0307376, IMG submission 202536) | Soil microbial communities from Risofladan, Vaasa, Finland - TR-2 | ecosystem: Environmental > Terrestrial > Soil > Coastal area > Acid sulfate soil | place: Finland: Risofladan, Vaasa | collected...
TTACTCGAAGGAAGCGGATGACACTGGAATCAATGCCAAAGGCACTGAGATGTTTCCACTCAGTGTTCCTGCTGTTCAGTATGTTCCTTCTGTAGTCTTTAGAGAGTTTCCATACTCAGTTTGTAAGGGTTTTGATGCCAGCACACTTACGCTGTTTGGAGGACCTACTCCAAACTCTGGAGGACAATCCGAGTTTGGTGAGTTAGTACGGTTTGGTCCTGTGTTTGCTGTGAACCCAAATTGTCCAGGACGGCAAACGTACGATTACGGAGAGGTTGGGAAGTCGAAAGGCATCACAGCACTACCTGGTCTTCTGGGTGACAACGTAAGGGGCATAAAGCACATTGATGTAGTTGTCATAGAGGACACGGACGTAACTCACTCCTCTTTAGGACGCTCTGATAACGACATATACAACTTGTTCGAGTTAACTGCTCACAACTTTGGACAGCTGGCAGAGCACTACAAGTACCTGTTGTCCAATTTTAGTCCAATTTTGAATCCAATTAGCGTGGCTAGACACGGACTACGTGTTCGTCAGATGTCTACTGACTTCGCGAATTACGGAATTGGCTCAGGTATTGGTCCAGACCTTGCGTTGGACGGAACCAGTGTTAGACGAAATCTCACACGTTGGTTGTTACTCGTTGACCACTGGTTCCAGCACAACGCTGAGTATCTATCTGGGACAATTTCCCTTCGAGGGATGCCTGAGATTCGAGCAGGATATCGACTGGACTGGAAGGGTAGAAATGAGAGCTATTACGTGGACTCTGTGTCCAACAACTGGCAGTACCCTCAGCAGTTGACGACGACCGTACAGGTGTCTCGTGGCCAACGTAATGACCCATTTCCTGCGTTCGTACCTCCAATATTCTTGGACACACGAGGCGTGCGGGACGGCAATACGTCTGGTGACAGGAGTGAGGATGGGCGGCTAGCTGCCTACTTCCCTGTAAAGGATACGCACGGCACCTATGGTGCTGTTGATAAGATTGAAGAGGATTATTCTAAGGGCAAGCTGGGAGTTGAGGACCCAAGTGGTACTGGTGAGAACATCATCGACCGTCCTGGCAATGCTAACGGTAAAGGAAAAGCTGAATACGCTTATCCAAATGACATCAACCTTGCCAAGTACCAACTGACCCTCAGTGACGGACCTGGTTCGTTTGGTCCAGCCAGGCCACCCTTGCACGGTCTAGTTGATAGTAAACTTACGCTGGACCAGACCAAGTTCAACGGTAGTGGTGACGATGACTAGGTACAACGACGGTACAATAATGCAGGCTGGCTTAAGTCACCGACCTGGAGATTTTGGTCATCGAAACATCACTCACCCTGTGTTGGCTGTTGTTCTCAACGTCTACTGTTCTGACGACCCCCTTAACGCATCAGCATACGTGCGGCAGAATCAAAGAGGTTCTCAGTGCGAGTGTCGAGTACTTGTCATAAATGACGGCACTGAGAATCCATGGCAGCTCCCCAATGTCGTGATTCCTCCTCCCAGCTCCTCAGGTTACGACAACTACAGTGAGGAGCTTCCCAGGAGCACTAGTGGAACTATTGATGGTAGCTACTGGAGTCCAGACCTCATCAACGTAGACCCCACTAAGCTGAATGGTGACTACTGCATTGTGGACTTCGTTGGAGGCAAGGTCCGTTTCCCCTTCATCGTGTCGTGGTGGCCTCATCCCTCCAACAAGAGTGACATCACTACATCAGGCCAGGTTACTAAGACAGACGACCCAAGAAAGGGCCTCCTGTCGCAGCGAAGAAGGTCTGTAAAGAGATTCCAGGGCACGAAGTTATCCATGTCCTCAAATGGGTCTATTTACGTAGATACGTCTCAAGCAAACTCAGTAAAGAAACAAGATGGTATTGGTGCTCGAGACAAAGTTGACCCTGGTGGTGACATAGACGTCACCATCAAGGACACCCGTAAGTTGGAGGTGAATTTCAACGCACCAGTAGTAACTGACGTTGAGAACACCAATCCTGTACAGAAGGGGCTACAGGGCAATCTTGACATCCTTCAACCCAACCCCGTGCGTGGTGAGGATGAGAAGCCACGTAGTGAAGACAATACGAAGTTCTACATGGATAAGGACTTCATTAGAGCTGTTGCTGGCCAGGTCGTAGAGATGAGTTCATCCGCTACAATGCACTTCGGGACACAGGCCACAGCAGATGAGAATATTGTCCTCGGACAAGCATTCAAGACACTGCTCACCGACATTCTCAACGCAATCCTGACATTGACTGTCCCTACTGGTGTTGGTCCGTCAGGACCACCAATCAACTCTGCAGTGTTTCAAGCTGCACTGAATACAGTGCTAGCCGATGACCAACTATCTACTTGGATTTTTGCCCAGAAGGACCCCCCGTAGTGGCTCTTGACCCATCCGTATTGATTTCTGCGTTGACAACCGCGCTGGACCCAGCTGGGCCTGTGGACGCTATTATTACGGCCACTGACCCTCCAACCCGTATAGCTCAGGCTTACGGACACTACATCGCAGGTGCTCCTGATTCCTTTGCTCAGGCTCTTACTCCTATTCTTGAGCCTCCAGTTGCCTCAGAATGTGTGCCCGCTATGGCAGGAGCCTCTTACCCTCTAGCGTCACCAGCTGTGGGAGCTGCAAATCTCGCGGGAGCGTATGGTGACTTTTGGTCAGCAATGACACCACCAGCCACCTTCTTCGCAGCAGCAACTGCGATACTTCCTCCGACATTCGCTGGGCTGGCCTTGGCGTTTGCAGCCCAATTTGGAATCAATCAGAACCCCGCCATTACCACTGCACAAGCAGCCACCAACTTAGGTACTGTGATTCACGCAAATACCCTCTTAACTCCGTCCGTAACAACCCCAGGTGCTCCTCTGGTTGTTACTCTGATTTTCTAAGGAGTAGCAGATGGCTAAAAAGAACGACGGCATAGTCCCAATCCCTAGGAGAAACTGGAGCATTTCATCCAAAAATGCTTCGAAGAATCTGTACGCCTTGGCGATGATAGATACTCGTGGGTTTGGTCGTGTTGGTTTTCAGCCACTGACTCTAGGTGACTTAGGACCAGATGAGTTCATTTTCCCAATGAGCCCTCGCTCAATGGACCTCAATGAGCCTGCCGCTGTTACTATTGTCCCAACTCAAGGTGGTGGTCAGTTCATCGAGCACCAAGGGCAGATTTATAAGAACATTGTTCTAGTAGGCACCACTGGACTTCGTCCCAATAAGGGGCAGTCCCCGAAGGGAATCATCCCGATTCCTCCTCAAGGAATTCCTGGGTTCGCAGCAGCAGTTGACAGCGAGACTTTGCTTCCTACCGACGAAGGTCGGACTGGTTTTGAAGAACTTCTCCAGCTTAGGAATCTGTTTCGTAGGTACACTGCACAAAAGACAGACCCTACCCTAGGTGCCACTACTGTCATGGTGTGGCAGAACGGTAAGGATGGCGAGTACTACGTCGTAGAGCCCATCTCTTTCAGGACACGAAGGGACTCTGCTAGTCCCGTTACTGCTAACTATGAGATTGTTCTAAGAACGATTGGTCCTGTTCAAAAAGCTCTGTTTTCTGGGATAGACGTTAGAGACTCCTTAAAATCCAACCTGTCACTGCTTCAGAGAATGACTAGACTCAACCGGTCTATTGCTGATGCACTCAACGTAGCTGCTGGATTCGCAGACAACGTAGCTTCCAGGGGACAAGCTACCCTCACCACAATCCTTGGTCCTGTGAACGCTGTTCTCCAAGGGCTGCAGGCAATCACTAGAGCTGGCCAACGATTTCTCACGATTCCGAGAAACACACTATCTGGTGTGTCTCGAGATGCCTTTGCTCTGGCAAATGAACTTCAGTCTGCTTCGAGGGCCTACACAGTTGAGGGCATCCTTACGCAGGACATGATTGCCTCTGCTGCTTACAAGCTCATGGGCATCTCTATTGCCAGGGTGGCTGCTGAGGACTCACTGTTTGACGAGAGCCTCAACTCTAGGATGCTCAGGAAAGCACAAGCATATAGAGACCCCACCAATGGTGCGCCACGCTCAGGTGGCAGTTTGACCAACCTGTCGAACGCTCCAATCCCAACTGCTGCTGCAGTAACAACAGTCACGAACTTTGACACTGTATTTGGCATTGCTCAGCGTCTTTTAGGAGACCAGTCGAGGTGGAAGGAGATTGTTGTTCTCAACGACCTCAAAGCTCCTTACTTCTCAGAATCTGGAGACGGCATCTCAGTTTTGAGACCTGGAGACACTGTCCTCTTCCCATCCACCTCTGCTATCGCTGGAACAGGTGTTTCTGAGGATTTGTCGACAGCAGACGCACTAGCCAAACGGTTAGGACGAGACCTAAAACTCAGCTCATTCCAATCATTTGGAGGGTCAGAGGACTTTGACTTGAGTGTCAACCAGAGGGGTGACCTTGACGTCATATCTGGAATTCCAAACATGAAGCAGGCCGTCAGAATCAAGTTTGGCGTGGAGCAGGGAACTCTCCCTACGCATCCATCGTTTGGTATTGAGGTCCCCATTGGTAGCAAGATAAACGTGCGCTCACTCATCGGGTTTAAGCTGAACGCAATAGGAAGTCTTTTACAGGACAACAGAATCAGTGATGTGAGTGAGTTGTCGTTTGAGACAAGTGGGAATGTAGTCACAGTAACCGCATATCTCACGATAGCTTCTGTAGACTCTGGCATCTCAGTTAGCTTCCAAGCGAGAAGGTAGACCATGGCATTCGTACCCAGGACATTCGAAGAAATCCGCGACGACATGATTGACTTCACGCGGATGCAGACTGACCTCACGGACTTTGAGGTTGGGTCAGTAATCCGTACGATTATCGAAGCTGCAGCCCTGGAAGACGATGAGCAGTACTTTCAAATGGTCCAGCTCCTGGACGCCTTCAAGCTCTCCACTGCCACTGGTTCTAACCTAGAAGGACGTCTTCAGGAGTTTGGCATTGTCAGACTTCAAGCAGCTTCTGCAGCGGGTGACGTTGTCATCCAACATGGGTTGCTCATTCAGTCTCCCCTCCAGTTCGACGCAAACGTCCCTGCGACTGCTATCCAGTTAGAGGACACCTCCAAGTTCCCCACTGCTGGATTCCCGTACACAATTCGTATTGGTGAGGGAACGCTTGGCGTTGAGGACATCACTGTGACGTCCAATACGACCCTCACCGCTATCCTGGGTCTTGGCTCAGCACTCACCGCGGACCACGATGCCGGTGAGCGTGTTGCACTTGTTGATGGGACAGCAGACATTGTCTTGGCCCCTGGTATACGTCCACAGGTTCCAGCACTGGGCACAGCTCCTGCGATTGTCTACGTCACTGTTGAGTCTGGGACTCTGGTGAACGGAAACTACAACTCGACGTCCATCCAATCACGAGCTGAAGTTCCAGGGTCTGCTGGCAACATCACCGCGGGCAGAATCTCAGAATTCGCAGCAGCCCCTCCATTTGATGGAGCTACTGTGTCTAACTTGAGGAACTTTGCAGGTGGTCGTGACCTCGAGACGGACGCAGCCCTTCGCGACAGAGGTCGCTCGCAAATCCAATCCCTCAGCAGGGGTACAGTCCTGGCCCTTCAACAAGGTGTCCTAGGTGTAGAGGACACTGTCACTGGGCAACGTGTGACTACTGCCAACATTCTAGAGTCCTTCGTCACAGACGAAGTGATTGTATACATTGACGATGGTACTGGTTTTTCTCCAGACACTAATGCGCTAGCTACTGATGCACTGGACGTAGCAGTGGTAGTCACCAACCCTTCCATCAGCGTAACTAGTGTTGATGGCTTCCCTGAAGATGGTTTCGTATTGGTCTCTCCTGAAGACCCACTCCAGATAGAACTCATGGAGTATTCAGGTGTAAACACCATCCTGAACGATTTAACGTTAGTAGACCCACTTGGTGCTGCTAATGCACACAACATCCCTGATGAGGTTATCTTGGTGGACGTTGTTGAAGACAATGCAGAGTCTGGTTCCAACTTCTTCAGACTGGCAAACTTCCCCATTATACGTAACTCAGCTCGTCTATGGATTGAGCCACCAGCTGGGGTATTCACACTTCAACTAGCGGGAACAGACTACATATTGAACTTAGGCACAGGCGAGATTGAGATAATTGGGTCTGGACTTGCTGCTGGTTCTAGGGTCGTGGCTACATATTCGTACTACGGTGCACTGGTAGCCACCGTACAAAGGGTTATTGACGGAGACCCAGCAGACCCTACGAACTTCCCTGGAATCAGGGCAGCGGGTGTTAGGGTTGTCGTAGATACCCCCTCTATTCGTAGAATCACCGTTGTAACCTCCATCGCAGCACTGCCTGGCATATTGGAATCGGACATCGCTCCTGAGGTTCAAACAGCCATTGAGGCGTACATCAATGGCTTAGGCATCGGTGAAGACGTCATCATCGCTGAAATTGTCGAACGAGCTATGGGTGTGGCTGGCATGTTTGACATGGTCGTTACCCTCCCAACTGGAAACGTCACTGTCTTAGAAGACGAACTTCCCGTACCAACTGACGCCAATGGCGTTTCTCTAGTCACCGTGACCTAATGTCTGTCAATAAGAACCAATCTGCTATCCAAGAGTGCAGGGACCAATTGTTCCTGGACACCGCTGATGGTGTACGGTTGAACGTTGTCACAGGTAACTTAGGGCTCAACCGCCCACCTGCTGGGTTCACAGATGACGAGTGGAGGGCAGCTGCTAAAGAGATAGCCCTTCAGTACAAGCAAGTTCGGACTGCGTTCCACAGAACACTAGATGTCTGCCAGGGTCCTCAGAAGACTAGGTTAGCTGTCCTGAATACCGCGGCAGTAGTCGGTGCCACCATTCTGGACGCAGCAGACTCCAGTGATTTAGTACAGTTAGGGACGCTGATTCTAGACCCTGGTTTAGCTACTGAAGAATCAGTCAAGTTTTGCTTTAGAGATATTGGGTCTGGGAAAATCTACCTTGTCGGTTCAACGGCATTTGCACATGAGCCAGTCGTTTACGCCGCTGGCCGATTGGTCCGCAACGTCCCCATCGGGTCCACCATCCTTCCGATGGACACCACTGCCAACCACCCTACGACAGGGTTCCCTTACTCGCTGATTCTAGGAAGGGGTACGCCTAACGAGGAAGTTGTAGCTGTCACAGCCAACGACACCTTTCGGAATGAACTGACCGTTGGAGCTACGACCATATTCCACGCAGGGCCAACGACGCTGCTCACAACGAAGACCCTGGCCGATGACACTTTTACAGGACGAACCTTCATCATCCTAGGGCTGCGGGAAACGAGGAATCTACCGGCTACGGGGTTCCTCAGGTTCTCCCTGGGAACGGCTGCTACAGGCATTCTCACGTTCACAGGGAACGTCTCTAACGGGGACCAGGTAACTACTGGGACCAAAACCTATACCTTCGAGACTGTCCTCACAAACGTAGATGGTAACGTCTTGATTGGAGCTATCGCTGGAGACTCCATCGACAACCTCATCGCAGCTATCAACCGTGAAGCAGGGTCTGGTACTACGTATGCAGCTGCAACTACAGGAAATGACTTCGTTTCGGCAACAACTACAGTAACTCCTGGTGAGATGCAAGTCTTCGCTCTCATCACAGGAACGGACGGAAACAGCATCATCATAGATGATCCAGTAGACGGCGGTGGTGTGATGTCTTGGACAGGTGCCACACTAGTTGGTGGTACTGGTGGTGCTTCTGAGGTCCGTGAGTACACGTCCAACGACGCTTCCGACAACATCCTTCGGCTCAGACGTCCTCTTCAGAACGATTATGTTGCCACCACTCCAGTGAACCTCATGGCGGGTGGAGAATGGGCTGAAACAGCTTCAATCATTCAGCAAGGTACTGGCTGGGAGATATTTGAGACAGAGGAGCGGAAGATTAAAGTCTACGTCCCTGCTAGCGAGGCGGGACAACGTCTATACGACGCCTCCTTTCTACATGAATCCGTACAGGCTCCTGCTGGCTCGACGACACTTTCTGCTGGCGTGGCTATTGGGGACACTGTCCTTCCCATTGTCTCAGCCACCGACTTCCCAGATGAAGCTGGGGTCATCCTCATCAACGGGACTGACTTTGCGTTCTACATCTTCCGTGATGAGACAGTTCCTGAGTTGACGCTGACATCACCACTCACCAGTGCTTTCTCGCCAGGAGACACAGTCGTCCTCCAGACTTTCCCATACGGTGGTGCTCCTGACCTGGAAGACGGCAACTGGCGGGACCTATTTGGAGATGTTCAGTTCAATCAATTCCCTGGCCCATACGTCTATGGCGTCTTTGCTAGAGCCCCTAGTTCCACAAAAACGACACTACTCACTCCCATTCCAAAAACGACCCGCATAGCAGCTGCATCAACGACGCAGAAGTGCTTAGAAGTGGTGGACGTTGGATTGTGGCCTGGACCTCCTCAGAGAGTGAGAATTGGTCGAGGTACTGGTTTTGTAGAAGACCAGGACATTGTGGACCTCACACTGAGGGACGCTGCTGGTTCTTCCACTACTGTCGCTTTTGCAAGCTTGGTATCAGCTCAAGTCCTCATTGGTGTGGATACCTCTGGGTTCCCAGAATCAAATGGTGTCAACATAGCTGGGTATCGTATCCGAATAGATGCTGGTGGAGGTAACGACGAAACAATCGTCATCAATCAGAACAACGTAGGTACCGACACGTTCAGCACGTTCACTCCCATGGTGTCTCCTCACAATCCTGGTGAGACTATTGAGATACTGAATGACATTCTAACTATAGACACGCCACTCACTGAAACCCACACAACTTCTCAGTTTGCGGACATTCTGTTCAGTGAGATTGATATTGCGTCTGGCACAGGGTTCCCAACGAACGGTGGTAACGCCATCTTGAACTTTGGCAAAGAGACGATAAACCGTGATGTACTGATTACTGGCGTTATCAGCCCGGCAGTCCTTGAGTTCACGTCTACAGACGAGTTTCCAGCCACTGCCTCCACTCCCTACCAAGTTGTTGTTGGAGTAGGAACTCCTCAGGAGGAGATTGGCATCGTGACTCTAAATGACACTGGACTGGACCGTCTTACGTTCACACCAGCTCTTGTCAATACGCACGTAGCAGGTGAGCACGTTGTATTCGATGCCCCAGACCCTGAGGAAATTGTTTACGATTTTCGTACAGGAACTACCCTTTCCTTTCCTGAGCAAGTGCTGGATAGTGACCATCTAGTTGGTGAAACCGTCATGTACAGTGCTAGTCAATCGAACCCGTCCATTGAAGGGACGGACTTTGCATTCTTGATGCCTTCTGCTGGAGCTGCGTGTGTTGCATTCTTATTTGAATTCATACGAGCTGCAGGCATTGAGGTAGAATTCGTTGAGGACCTGTAATGCCAAATAGAGTAAATATACTTCCAAACCTGCGTGTTGACGTACAGGACCTCCAAGACATTGAGCAGTACGCTGAGACCACTATACGGAACCAGCTCGAGAAGCTTGTAATAAGCAATCTTGCAGCCATTCAAGATGGCTTCCGCGTGGAGATTGCAAACCAAGGCACTAGCCCTGGTCTATTTGCAGTACATAACGGTGTTGCCATTGACAGGTATGGTCAAATTGTCAACAACGAGAATGATTACGCTGCTCAACGCTCTCAGACACTCATCGCAGATGCTACTTATTTTGTAGAGGTTGAATTCGTTACAGACCTTGGTGTAGTCGATGCCAAAGCATTCTGGGACCCTTCCTTTGACAATGGAGTTGACCCATCTGGTGATGTTCGTACACCAGGACGTGAGTTCTCCCAGAATGTAGCAACTAGGATTATTCCAGACTGGCGTATAGTTACCCCCATCTCGATTACTGGGTTTGACCGAGACACGGACCCAAACAGCTTGCGCATCCCTGTAGCAGTACTAACCGTCTCTGGCGGTGGTGGTGTAATTACAGGTGGGACGACAAATCCGGCACGTACTGTTACTGCAGAAGCAGCAGGAGTTGCTGTCCTAAAGCTCAAGGGCTTAGACACACGTCTTTTCCCAGACTCTTTTCCACTACGCATTGCTCCTGCTACAGGCTCGACTGAGCTGATTACTGTGTCTTCTAACGACCGTGAAAACGGAATTCTCACATTGTCGTTGGCTACAGCATTCGCTCATGCCGCTGGAACTCGTTTAGTTGACGAGTCAGCTACGCCTGTTGTCTTCTTGGAAGAACGACCTGTCGTTGCGCTTCCTACTGCTGGCACAGAGGACGCTCGTTCCTTCATGTTTAGGGGAGACGAGACACGTGGTGGTGCAGTAGCACAGGACCCTGAATCAAATACAGGCAGAGCTGACATCAGCATCAAGAACCTGAAGGATGAGATTGACTTCTTGGCCTCCCAGTTGAGGGAGCTGAAGTTTGGTGGTCTGCTGGATTCAGAGGTTGGCAACGTTGCACCTGCCACTGCTTTCAACGCATTGCCTAGGTACTACGAAGAAGCTGGAAACCTAGTTGGTTCCCGCAGCATCACTGTGTCAGTTGGAGATGGAGTCAACACATGGGGTGACTTCAACACACTTCAATCAGGTGGAGCTTTGGCCGCTTTGAATGCAGCCACTGCTGTTGTGGTTGCAAATGGTGGTGGCATCATCTATGTCAAAGCTGGCACCTACAACGTAGCCACTCCGTGGGTCATACCTGACCTGGTCACTGTCGTTGGTGACGGCAACTCGGTTTCTACCATCAACGCTACTGGAGCTACCGCAGCTGTTTCAATTACTGGTGCCGTGGTCCGCATGCGCCATATAGGTGTGACAGTCGTTGGAGGGACGTACACTCACAGTGTTGACCTCACTAATGAGTTTCATACGTTCGAGAATGTCTTCTTTGGCGCAGGAATCCTTGGCTCTGGTGGTGTAGCTAGGTGCAACTTCATCAACTGTCTGTTTAACGGCACTGGAGGTAATGCAGCCTTTGAGGTTCCCACTGGAATCACTAACGAGTGTTTCAAATTCACCGCCTGTACATTCACAGCGGCTGCTGGTGTAGGAAGTAAATGCTTTTCTGCAGGAGACGCAGATGACTACAACCTAACGGATTGTAGATTTGATAGAAATGGAACCCCGACGACTGGAAATACCATCGAGTTCGATGGTGGGACGAACATCAATGTTCGTGGTTGTACTATTGCTGTTCCACAAGATGACTCAGGTATCAACCTTCTTGGTGCTGTGGAGAAGGTTAGGATTTCAGACTGCTTCCTTGTGCAAGCCACCACCAACGTGGCTCAGAGTGGATTTGGCGTGTGCCTAACTTCTACCAACAAGGTACGGATAACTTCATGTGAATTTGAAGACTGTGACTATGGCATCTGTATTGATGACATTACTGGTGTGTCTGTAATTGGTTGCAGCATCACTGCACCGACTGCCTCCAGGGGTCGCTTTGGAATAGCAATGGTGGGCGCTCCGACTGTAGAGAACTTGTTAATAAGTGGTTGCACTATCAGTGATTTGGATGCTGATGTGTTCTCTCAAGTAATAGGAATAGTGGTTAGAGGTAACAAGGTACGTATTGTAGACAATCTGATTCAGAACATCGGTGGACTGGTAAGAACAAACTCCAATGAAAGCATTGGTATTGAAGCTGACGCAGGACTGTTTGATTCAGTTATTGCTAACAACGTAATACAGAATGTCCAAGCTGACCTACGAGCGTGGGGTGTACTAGTTACATCGCCCTACCAATTCTTGAAGATTACAGGGAACACCATTGGACTCATTGGTAGTAGTCTTTCTGCCGATGCTGCTACAGCATACGCTGAGGGAATACGCATAGAGTCTGATGGTGAAGAGTTGCACATCGACGGGAACACTATCGCTGGCTGTGGCAACAGCGCTCACAACGGCAGTCCCGCTGGAACCCACTTCCCAGCGGCGATTTCTGTGGGTTCCGATAATCAAGTTCACTACAACGTCTCAATTTGCAATAATCAAGTTCTGAACTATGCACACAACGTCACCCACGCTGGCATTTACATTCAGGAGCTTGAGAGGGCAGTCATTAACGGTAATACCTTAATTGGTAATAACTTCAACGACACTGGGAGAGCTATACACGGCAATTCCCCTGATGGTACTTTTGGTTTCCTCAGCCAGCTTTCCATTTCGAATAACGTAATTCGTGGGTTTGGTAGTGGTTGGTTGTACGGCATCTTCCTGGATTTAGACCAAACACCTGTCAACGGTAACTGTTGTTTTGCCATAAATGGAAACGTCATCACTGACACGGATGGCACAGCCATACGGATAGTAGGAGAGCAGACGTTTGATGACCGGTCATCAGCTTTGATGATAGCCAACAATGTCATCCACACGTTCTCTCAGGATGCAGTTCCAGGAATGGATATTGACAGCATGGTTAGTACTGTAATATCTGGAAACATTGTCCGTGCTCTTACGACCAACACGAGTATTGACCGTATCGTCGTATCTACTGCCACTTGTGACCACACAGTTGTTGTTGGCAATTTGATTGAGAGGGTTGCACTAGGTGGTTCGCATGTAGTCAAAGCCCTCACAGTCAATGACATAGAACTACTGATTAACAGCAATATGGTGTTAGTGGAAGACGGTGGTTGTATCTCTGCCAATGGCGTTGCGAGCATCACTTCAGGAAACTTTTGTCGAACTAACGATGGACTATTTAGTGCCAACTTCAACTCTAGAAGTTTGTTTGACAATTCCGGTCCTGGTACTCCTACTCCCATAACCGACACCTCAGTAGCAACTGACGTCAGTACCAACTACATAGATGATGTTCCTTAACGAATTAGGTCAATGATGAAATCAAAAACAAAAATAGAGCGAACAAAGGTTGATGAGACTGGCTATCGACCAGGTCGATTTCGTGTTTCACATGAGACCAATGAGGAGCCTAGACCAGCCACCGTTAGGTACTGGACTCTGGAGGACATAGAGTCTCGAATCACTGCTCAGGTTCTTGATAAAGAGAGACGTATTGCTGCTTGCGATGCACGTATTGCAAAACTTCAGCACATCAAGGCTCAAATTGAAGCTGAGATGATTGCCAACCCTGAAGGTTCACCACCCCCAGACCCTGTAGAGGAAACACCATGAAAAAGATAATCACGACACTCACTATCGTATGTGCGCTACTGCTACCAGCAACTGCTTTTTCCCAAGCCATGGACGCAGGAGTTCCTGCTGTTGTTGAGACGGCCCCTGTTCCAACCGCTCCACAACCTGAAGCGGTTCCAGTTGTAGAATCAGTAACAGCTCCAGTGGCTGCCGTGGCAGAGGCACCTGCTAAGGCACCAGCCTTCACACGTCTCATGGACCAAGTTATTGAGATTATCGCAGCCCTGTTGATGTTGATGGTCGCCTTCCTCACTCAGAGGGCCACCTCGTACTTCACCAAGAAGACCAAAATCGAAATCCCAGCCAAGACTGAGGAAACCATTGCAGCTTGGGGTAAGAAGGCAGTTCACTACGCCTCTGAGAAGGGTCACCAGTTCGCAGCTGAAAAAGGTGAGGCTATGAAGGGCTCTGAAAAGCTCGAGCACGCTCTTGGCTTTGGACTTGGATTGGCTGAAGAGTACGGGATGACGAATCTCGCTAAAGACAAGCTCACAAAGTACATCGAATCCCACCTTGGTGAGTCTCGAACCGCTTCAGCTAGTTAAGGTACATCACGATGGCCACTCCTATCATTCAGAGCACACAAGCAAC
>Ga0307376_10003939_pt1 | contig 13735 bp, 7 predicted proteins | sample TR2MG_FD_202536 | JGI IMG/M metagenome (GOLD analysis project Ga0307376, IMG submission 202536) | Soil microbial communities from Risofladan, Vaasa, Finland - TR-2 | ecosystem: Environmental > Terrestrial > Soil > Coastal area > Acid sulfate soil | place: Finland: Risofladan, Vaasa | collected...
CAGGGCCGATAGTCCTCGACCAGAGCGACTACTACGCCGTGTACCAGGAGCTGTACGACAGCCCCGCCGCCTTCGCCGGCAGGACCATCGAGGCCTCGGGCTTCGTCTATCCCGAGCCGGGGCGCCGAGATTTCATCGTGGCCCGCGAGCTGATGTGGTGCTGCGCCGCCGACGCCGTGGGCATCGGCTTCGTGACGCATCCCGGCGCTTCGGCCCCGCCCGAGGGCTCAGCCTGGGTTTCGGTGCGAGGAATACTGGGTACCACGACCTACGCGGACCGCGGCACGGGGCTTTCGTCCATCGTGCCGATGATCCGGGTCGAGAGCATGGACCGGATGAAGGAACCGGATTTTGCGTTTGTCTATCCGAAATGAGGCCATGGGCATTCGGGCCCTCTGCATCCTCGGCGCGGCCGCGTCGCTCGGTTTGGCGCTTCCGGTCCCGGCGGCGGCCGCGCCGGCCCCGACGGCATTCTCTTCCGTATCGCTTGGCGCGCGGGGCGGCGCGGGGGATGCCGAGGGCGAGACGCCGCTCATGCGCGCCGCCGCGCTCAATCCGGATCCCGCGGTTCTGCGGGCATTGCTCGCGGCGGGAGCCGGCATAGACGACTCCGACGTTCGCGGCATGACCGCCCTGCTGTACGCCTCGCGATCCGATGCGCGGCCCGAGGTCCTGCGCGTCCTCCTCGCCGCAGGGGCGGGGGTGAATCGACCCGACGCGGCGGGCGCCAGCGCTCTCATGATGGCGGCCCGTTCCTGCTCCGACGCCGAAGCCGTCCGGGTACTTCTAGGCGCGGGCGCCCGCGTCGGAGCGCGGAACCTCGACGGCAGGACCGCCCTCATGTACGGGGTGGAGAACCGCGACCCCGAGGTCGCCAAGCTCCTGCTCGCCGCCGGGGCGAGGGTGAACGAGTCCGACTCCACCGGCATGACGGCTCTCATGTACGCCGCCCGGAACCGCAACCCCGCCGTGGCCGGCGAGCTCTTGAGCAGCGGCGCCACGGTGAACGCCGCGAACTGCGCGGGGGTGACGCCGCTCATGATCGCGGCCGGGTGGAACGACAATCCCGATGTGCTGAAGGCCCTGCTCGACGCCGGCGCCGACGTGAACGCCCGGGACGCCGACGGCATGACGGCGCTCGTGTGCGCCGCGGACAGCGGCGCCGATCCGGCGATAGTGCGGATGCTGATCGCTCGGGGAGCCAGGATCGACGAGCGGTCGAACAGGGGATGGACAGCCCTCATGACCGCGGTCGACGAGAATCCCGATCTGCGGATGATCGAAGCCCTGATCCGGCTGGGGGCCGACATCGAGGCGAGGAACAGCTACGGCCAGACGCCGCTCATGTGGGCCGCAGCCGAGGCGACGAATCCGGCGGTGCTCAGGCTGCTGCTCGCGTCCGGAGCCAAGGTCGAGGACCGCGACGACGACGGACGGACGCCGCTCATGTGGGCGATCCTCTCGAACCCTGATCCGGAGATCGCGCGAACACTGATAGCCGCGGGCGCGGACATGGAAGACAAGGACAAGCGGGGCCTGACTCCGCTCATGCTCGCCACTTCTCAGCGCGGCCCCATCTGCGCGCCGGGATTCACCGCCCTGGATCCGAGCTCGCCCTTCAACGCCGCGGGCGCGGCAGCTCCCGCGGGCCGCGAGGTGCCGAAAGGCGCCCCGGACCTGAAAGATCCCGCTTCGCTCTACGTGAGCCTGGACAATCTCAGGATGCTGCTGAAGGCCGGCGCGAAGGTCGACGAGGTGGACGAGAAGGGACGAACGGCCCTCATCCTCGCCGCGGAGGGCAACTCGATCCCCTCGGTCGTCGACGCGCTCCTGGCCGGGGGCTCGGGAGTCGACGAGCGGGATGCCGAGGGCATGACCGCCTTGATGGCGGCCTGCAGATGGACGGAGAATCCCGACATCGTAGCTGCGCTGCTCGCGGCCGGCTCGGACGTTGCGATGCGGGATGAAGCCGGGAAGAGCGCGTTCGACTACGCCGGAGAGAACGCAGTCCTGAAGGGGAGCCGAATCATGGAGCAGCTGTCATGCCGGGACCGATGAACCATGGGTCCGCCCGATTCGCGGCGCTTCTCCTCTGCCTGCTTCTCCCCGTCGCGGCTTCGGCCCATCCCGCGCTCACCATTTCCTATCAAATGGACTTCAGGCTGGATTCGAGAGGACTCGCGGGAATCGGGGAGACCTGGCGCTTCGACGAAAAGCATTCCGCTCAGATTCTCGAGATGTTCGACTCCAACCACAATGGCGCCATAGACCCTTCCGAGCTTCCCGCCCTCGAGCGGGGCTATTTCGACAATCTCGCGCGGTACTCTTTCTTCACGACTGTCGTCGCCGACGGGAAGCCGGTCGCCGCGAAGGTCGCGAAGGAATTCGCCGCGGACTATCGGGACCATAGGATCTACTATCGATTCTTCCTTCCCCTCGAGATCCCGGCCTCGTCCCGAAAGCGCGAGGTAGACGTGACCGTTTGGGACCCGACCTACTTTACGGACATGGAGCCGGCGGGCGAGGCCGCGATCACCGTGCACAAGCCGCGGGATATCACGGTCCGAATCTACTCGGCCAACGACCATCGCCATTTTTACTCAATCGCCCCCGACGTGCGGCTCATCAAGAAGCCGCCCTTCTACCTTCAGATGCAGGTCCTGATATTCGGGAGATCGCGCTAGGCCGTCTCCTGGTCCGCGCCGGGCGAGAGCGTGGCCTCGGCGGCGAATCCCTCGGCCGAGGCTTCTTCGGGGCAGGCCGCCTCGAGTCCGGTTTCGAGGTTCTCGTCGGAGGGAGGCTCGGCCGGGCGTCGGCCGCGGCGGGCGTTAGCCATGAGGAGCTTGAGGCGGTTCAATTGGTTGACCTCGGAGGCTCCGGGGTCGAAGTCTATGGCCGCGACGGGGACGCTGGGATGGCGGCGCCGGAGCTCCTTGAGCATGCCCTTGCCGGTGACGTGGTTGGGCAGGCAGGCGAAGGGCTGGAGGCAGACGACGCCGGAGGAGCCCGAGTGGATGAGCTCGACCATCTCGGCGGTGAGGAACCAGCCTTCGCCGGTGGCGTTGCCGAGCTGCACGATGCCGTCGACGCCCTCCGCGAGTTCGTGGATCGTGGGCGGCGCCTCGAAGCGCTCGCTCCCCTTCAGCGCGGCCGCGAGCGGGGCGCGCAGGAGAGAAAGGAGGCCGATGCCGAGGCGCGCGTTGAACTCGCCCTTGAGGCTTCCGCCTAACTTGCGACGGCGGAAGATGCCGTTGTAGGTCGAGTACAGGAGGAAGTCGAAGAGGTCGGGCACGACGGCCTCGCCTCCCTCGGCCTCGATGGTCTCGACGATGTGCCCGTTGGCGTCGGGGTGGAACTTGACGAGGATCTCGCCCACCACGCCCACGCGGGGCCGGCGGGGTTCCTCGCGCAGGGGGAGCGTGTCGAAGTCGCGCACGATGGCCTTGAGCGCGCGCACGTAGGCGGGGATCGAGGGCCGCTCGAGGAGGGCCCTGCAGCGCTCGGACCAGGCGTCGACGAGGGCCTGGGCCGAGCCGGCCGCGGCCTCGTAGGGCCGGGTGCGGTACAGGCCGCGCATGAGGGCGTCGCCGTAGACCAGGGCCTGGAGGCCGCGCAGGAGGAAGGGGAGGCTCAGCTTGAAGCCGGGGTTGCGCTCGATCGAGGCCGCGTTGAGCGAAATCACGGGCACGCGCTCCAGGCCCGCGTCGGCCAGGGCCTTGCGGATGAAGGCGATGTAGTTCGAGGCCCGGCAGCCTCCGCCCGTCTGCGAGATCATGAGGGCGGTGCGGTCGGGGTCGTAGCGGCCCGAGCGCAGGGCCTCGACGAGCTGGCCGGTGACGAGGATGGAGGGGTAGCAGGCGTCGTTGTTGACCGAGCGCAGGCCCTCGTCCAGGGCGGCGGGGCCGGCCTCGGGCAGGATCTCCAGATTGTAGCCGGAGTGGCGGAACGCCGCCTCGATGATGCGGAAGTGGATGGGCGACATCTGGGGCGCGAGGATGGTGTAGTCCCGGCGCATCTCCTCGGTGAAGAGGGGCCGGGCCTTGAGCGGCGCGGGCTCTCGCGCCTTGACCGCGGCGGCCCGGCGCTCCTCGACCGCGGCGAGCAGCGAGCGCAGGCGTATGCGGGCCGCGCCGAGGTTGGCGTGCTCGTCGATCTTGATGCCGGTGTAGATCTTGCCCGTGCGGCCGAGGATCTCCTCGACCTGGTCGGCGGTGACGGCGTCGAGGCCGCAGCCGAAGGACACGAGCTGCACGAGATCGAGGTCGTCGCGGCGCGAGACGAAGGTGGCCGCGGCGTAGAGCCGCGAGTGGTAGGCCCACTGGTCGACGACGCGGAGCTTGCGCTCGACGAGACCCAGGTGGGCGATCGAGTCCTCCGAGAGGATGGCCATGCCCAGGCCCGTGACGATCGAGGGGATGCCGTGGTTGATCTCCGGGTCGATGTGGTAGGGCCGGCCCGCGAGCACGATGCCGTGTCCTCCCGTCTTTTCGATCCAGTCGATGGCGGCCTCGCCCCGCTCGCGCAGCTCGGCGCGGAAGGCCTCCTCCTCGGCGTAGGCAGCGGCGAGGGCGCGCTCGGCCTCCGCGCGATCCACGCCGAAGGGCGCGAGCTCCTGGGCGATGCGCGAGCGCATGGCCTCGGGGTCGGCGATGGGGAGGAAGGGATCGAGGTAGCGCACGCTGCCGTCGCGGAAGGCCTCGACGTTGTTGAGGAGGACCTCGGGATAGGAGGTGACGATGGGGCAGTTGAAGGTGTTGTCCGAGCCCTCGACGAAGCGCTCCTCGCGCGGCACGCAGGGGTAGAAGATGAAGTCCACCCCCCGCTCGACGAGGGAGACGATGTGGCCGTGCGCGATCTTGGCCGGATAGCAGGCCGACTCGGAGGGGATGGTGTCCATGCCGCGCTCGTAGACGGTCTTGGATGAGCGGGGCGAGAGCTCGACGCGGAAGCCCAGCTCGGTGAAGAGGGTGAACCAGAAGGGGTAGTTCTCGTAGAGGTTGAGCACGCGGGGGATGCCCACCGTGCCGCGGCCCTCGCGGCCCTTTTCGAGCGGCCGGTAGCGGAAGATCCGCTCGTACTTCCAGGCGTAGACGTCGGGCGGAGAGGCTCGCTTCGGCCGCGCCGCCGGCGCCGACGCCGCGGGCGCGGGCGCTTCCGGCGCCGCCGGGTCGATCGCGGGCGCCGCCGCGCCGGCCGCGGCGGCAAGGTCGCGCGGACTCGCCGAAGCGCGGGCGTCGGCCTCCGCCGCGGTTCCGGAGCCGGCCGCGGCCACCGCCAGGAGCTCGCCGCGCTCGCAGCGGTTGCCCGTGACGTAGATGCGCGGCGCCTCGCCCTCGAGGCCGTCGAATCTCGTCACGGTGAGGAGGCAGGCGTTGGCGCAGCCGGGGCAGCGCCGGGGCTCGCTGCGGTAGGAGAAGCTCTCGAGCTCCTCCTGGCCGAGGATCGACGAGACCCCGCCCGTTCTCCAGCGGCCGCGGGCGATGAGGGCCGCGCCGTAGGCTCCCATGAGGCCCGTCTCGGCGGGCCGCACGGGCTTGATGCCCGACACGAGCTCGAAGGCCCGCAGGACCGCGTCGCTCGCGAAGGTGCCGCCCTGGACCACGACCTTGCGGCCGACCGCCTCAGGGTTGCGCAGACGGATGACCTTCTGCAGGGCGTTGCGGATGACACTGTAGGCGAGGCCGGCCGAGATGTCGGCGGGGCTCGCGCCTTCCTTCTGCGCCTGCTTGACCCGCGAGTTCATGAACACCGTGCAGCGGCTGCCCAGGTCCACGGGGGCGGAGGACTCGAGGGCGACGGCCGCGAAGCCGGCGGCGCCGAAGTCGAGCGAGGAGGCGAAGGTCTCGAGGAAGGAGCCGCAGCCCGAGGAGCAGGCCTCGTTGAGCACGACCGAGGAGATGACCCCTTCCTTGACCTTGAGGAACTTCATGTCCTGGCCGCCTATGTCGAGCACGGCGTCCACGCCGGGCAGGAGCCGCTCGGCGGCCAGGCTGTGGGCCACGGTCTCGACCTCGCCCTCGTCGGCGCCGAGCGCGGAGCGCACGAGGCCCTCGCCGTAGCCCGTGGCGCAGGCGCGGCCGATCGCGGCGCCCTCGGGCAGGAGCCTGTAGGTGTCGCGCAACGCGGCGACGAGGACGGTGAGAGGGTGGCCGCCGTTCGGCGCGTAGAAGGAGTGCAGGAGCCGGCCGCCCGCGTCGATGAGGACGAGCTTCGAGGTGGTGGAGCCCGCGTCGAGGCCCAGGAAGAGGGGCTGCTTCGACGCCTCGCCCTCCGCGAGGCGGGGCAGGGCGGCGACCGCGTGGCGCGCGCGGAAGTCCTCGCGCGCGGCCTCGTCGGCGAAGAGCGGCGGAAGCCTCCGCTCTTCGCCGCCCGTGGGTTTCGACTCGCGCGCCATGGCTAGGAGGGCGTCGAGTGTCGTCCCGGGCCGGGCCGCGCGGGCGGCGTTTTCCTCGGCCGCGGCGAGGGCCGCGCCGAGGGCCACGAAGAGCCGGCCGTCGGCGGGCACGAGCATCTCCTCGGGCTTGAGCTTGAGGGTCTCGGCGAAGCGCCTGCGCAGCTCGGGCAGGAAGTGCAGGGGTCCGCCCAGGAAGGCGACGCGGCCGCGTATGGGCCGGCCGCAGGCGAGGCCCGAGATGGTCTGGTTGACGACGGCCTGGAGCACCGAGGCGGCGATGTCCTCGGCCCGCGCGCCCTCGTTGATGAGGGGCTGGATGTCGGCCTTGGCGAAGACTCCACAGCGGGCGGCGATGGGATACACGGTGCGGGCGCGCGCGGCCAGCTCGTCGACGCCCGCCGCGTCGACGCCGAGGAGGACGGCCATCTGATCGATGAAGGCGCCGGTGCCCCCGGCGCAGCTGCCGTTCATCCTCTGGTCGAGCTGCTCGCCGAAGTAGGTGATCTTGGCGTCCTCGCCGCCCAGCTCGACCGCGACGTCGGTGCCGGGCAGGTAGGTCTCGACCGCCCGGGAGCAGGCGATGACCTCCTGGACGAAGGGCAGTCCCAGGCGAGAGGCGACGCCGATGCCCGCCGAACCGGTGACCGCCGCTTCGTAGACGCAGTCGCCGCCGAGGGCCGAAGCCGCGTCGTCGAGCATGCGCGCCAAGGTGGAGCCTATGTCGGAGCGATGCCGTTCGTAGGTGCCGTGCAGAAGCCTGCCGCCTTCGTCGAGGGCGGCCAATTTCACCGTTGTCGAGCCGATGTCCACGCCGAGTCTGATGAGAGCCATTGGAAGGACAATACTACCGATAGAGCCCAAGCGACAAGGCGAAGCCGGCCTGCCGGCCGCTTGGCGGCTCTCGGCCGAGCCATAGGCAGACCGCATTTTGCTTTGTTCTTCACGGTGAACGAAAGCCAGGGCCGGCGCACATGGTGTGGTATTGCAGTGATTGTCCTCGTCCAAAGGATGGGGCGCCCGAAAAAGCGGGGGGACGACACTCCGCAGGCCCCGAGGGACCCAGGGCCCGAAGGGACCGAGGACCGTCGACCCCCCGCTATTTCGAAGGCGGGGCCCCATCATTAAAGACGAAGACAATCACCATCACAACGGTAGTATGTACGCCGGCCCTGAGGCTTCGCCGGAATGGCGCTGGAATCGATGGTTCCCGTCGTGCTAGGCTCGATCGCGGGGGGGAACAATGGCCGTAGAACGCAGTTTTTCCATGCTCAAGCCGGGAATAGTCCAGCGGCGTCTCGTGGGCGAGGTGATCACCCGTCTGGAGCGCAAGGGACTCCGCATCGTCGCCCTCAAGATGATGCGGATATCGCGGGAGCTCGCGGAGCGGCATTACGCCGAGCACCGCGGCAAGGACTTCTACGATCCCCTCATCCGCTACGTGACTTCGGGGCCCGTGGTGGCCATGGTGCTGGAGGCCGACGGGGCGGTGGCCGCCCTGCGCAGGCTCTGCGGCGCCACGAAGACCGACGAGGCTCTCGCCGGCACCATCCGCGGGGACTTCGCCAATCATACGAACCTCAATGTCATCCACGCCTCCGACTCGGCCCTGAGCGCCGAGCGGGAGATCTCGCTCTTCTTCTCCGACGCGGAGCTCAATGAATGGAAGGACGGCGAAGATGAGTGGATCTGAGCTCGCTCCGCCGCTCCGCGCCGCGCTCGCTCCGGGCGGTACGGAGAGCGGCGTCCCGGGCGGAGCCGCGGAGAGCGGTCTGCCGATCTGGGACCTCGACCCGATCTACCCCGGCTTCGATTCCGAAGAGTTCCGTCGCGCCAAGGACGAACTCGCCGCGCTCTCGGAGCTGTTCCTCGCCCATCTCGACGCCCCGCCGGCGGAGGATCCGGGCCCCTGGCTGCGGCGCGCCCTCGAGCTGGAAGACCGCTCGCTTTCGCTCTTCGAGACGCTCGGAAGCTACGCCTACGCTTCCTATTCCGTGGCCACGCGCGACCCCCGCGCCTTGGCCGAGATCAACGCGGTCGAGACGCTCGGCCTGCCCCTGAAGCGGGCCGCGGTGAAGTTCCGCAATGTCCTCGCCGCGAGGCGGGGCGAGGTCGAGGCCCTGATCGCCGCCGACGGAAGCCTGGAGCCCTTCGCCTTCCATCTGCGCGAGGAGCTGTTCTGGCAGTCGAGGCAGATGTCGCCCGAGCTGGAGGACCTGGCCGCCGATCTCTCGCGCTCCGGCGGCGATGCCTGGGGCCGGCTCCAGGAAGCGGTGTCGTCCAACGCGAGCGTGCTCTGGGACGCCGCCTCCGGCGCGCGCAGGACGGTCGTCGAGCTGCGCAACCTCGCCTACGATCCCGAGCGCTCGGTGCGCGAGAAGGCCTGGCGGCTCGAGCTCGACGCCTGGAAGGCGGCCGAGATACCCCTCGCCGCCGCGCTCAACGGCGTCAAAGGCTTCGCGCACAGCCTGGACTCCCGCCGCGGCTGGGACGAGCAGCTCGGCAAGTCGCTCCGCCAGGCCCGCATGACGCGCGAGTCGCTCGACGCGCTCCTGGGCGCCATGGAGAGCTCGCTGCCCACCTGGCGGCGCTATCTCCGGGCCAAGGCCCGCCTGCTCGGCCTGGAGACCTGCGCCTTCTACGACCTCTTCGCCCCCGTAGGCGGCGCCGCGGCCGGCGGCGCGGAAGGCGAGGCCGGGCGCAGGTACTCCTTCGACGAGGCCAAGGAGGTCGTCGTCGGGAAGTTCTCGGCCTTCGATCCCGACATGGGCTATTTCGCGCAACGCGCCTTCGAGAGCCGCTGGGTCGACGCCCGGCCGCGCGAGGGCAAGGTCGGCGGCGCCTACTGCATCGACTTCCCCGCCGCCAAGGCGGCCCGCGTGCTGTGCAACTTCGACGGCAGCTTCCCGGGCCTGTCCACGATGGCCCACGAGCTCGGCCACGCCTGGCACGCCGAGGTGATCCGCGGCCTGCCCTACGTCGCCACGCAGTACCCCATGACTCTCGCCGAGACGGCCTCCATCTTCGCCGAGACGATCGTGTTCGAGGACGCCGCGGCCCGCGCCTCGGAGGCCGAGCGGCTCGCCCTCCTCGAGCTCCACCTCCAGGACGCCTGCCAGGTCGTCGTCGACATCCTCTCGCGCTATCGCTTCGAGTCGAGCGTCTTCGAGCGCCGGGGCTCGGGCGAGCTCCCGCCCGGGGAGCTGTGCTCGCTCATGCTGGACGCGCAGAAGTCCGCCTACGGCGACGGCCTCGACCCCGAGCGCCTGCATCCCTACATGTGGGCGGCCAAGGGCCACTACTACTCGCCGGGACTCTCGTTCTACAACTTCCCCTACGCCTTCGGGCTGCTCTTCGGCGGCGCTCTCTATGCGCGTTACGCGAACGAAGGTCCGGCCTTCGCCGGAACCTACCGGGGCATCCTGCGCCGGACGGGTTCGGCGAGCGCGGTCGAGGTCGCCGCCGAGGCCGGCTTCGACATCGAGGGCCGCGCCTTCTGGGACCAGGGCCTGTCGCTGTTCGAGCGGCAGGTGGCCGAGTTCGAGCGGCTCGCCGGCGCGGGGAGGCCGTGATGGGCGAACGCATCGGAGTCATAGGCGCCGGGGCCTGGGGCACCGCCCTGGCGAAGGTGCTGGCCGAATGCGGCCACGAGGTGACGCTCTGGTGCCTCGAGAGCGAGCTCGCGCGCGCCATCGCCGAGAAGCGGGAGAACGACCGCTACCTTCCCGGCGTCACCCTTCCCCTCAACCTGAAACCCGAGACCGATCCCCTCGCCGCGGCCTCGGACAAGGACGTCGTGGTGCTGGCGGTGCCCTCGCCCTACCTCATGGGCGTCGTGCGGCGCATCCTTTCGGCGCCCAATCTCATGGACGGCGAGGCTCTCGTCGTCGTCGTCACCAAGGGCTTCATCCCCGATCCGCGCGGGCCGCGCCTCATCCTCGAGACGCTGGAGGACCGCCTGCCCGGCTCCTACCGCGACCAGACCGTCTACCTCTCGGGCCCGAGCCACGCCGAGGAGGTCTCGCGCGGCCGCATCACGGGCCTCGCCGCGGCGAGCCGCAACGGGCGCAACGCGATCCGCGTGCGCGAGCTGTTCCGGGGCGGCCGCGTGCTCGTCTTCCCCTCGCTCGACACGACGGGCGTGCAGGTCTGCGCCGCCGCGAAGAACGTGGTGGCCATAGGCTTCGGCATGCTCGACGCCCTGGCCGGCGGCTCCTCCCCCAGCCCGGAGTTCGGCGACAACACCGAGTCCCTCCTCCTCGCCGCGGGCCTCAACGAGATGCAGATGCTCGGCACCGCCCTCGGCGCGACCCACCCCGAGACCTTCACCTCCATCGCGGGCGTCGGGGACCTCGACGTCACCTGCCGCTCGGTCCACGGGCGCAACCGGCGCTTCGGCCGCGAGATCGTCGAGAAGGGAATCCTCCGGCCCTTCCGCGACCTCGACGACCTGCTCTCCCGCATCGGCGAGCTGGGCTACCTCCCCGAGGGCGCCGTGGCCTGCAAGCACGTCGCGGCCATCGCCGCCGAGCGCCGGCTCGAGCTGCCGATCATGGGCGGCGTCCACCGCATCCTCAACCGCGAGCTCGAGCCGCTCGAGTTCCTGGAAGGCTACCTCGCGAGCATGGGAGCGGCGCTGCAGGACTGAGGCGCCGCATAACGCGGCGCCGGTCCCGGCTAGTCGCGCGACTTCCCCGCGATCGAGCGTCGCTCCTTCGTGTAGCCGCGCATGCTCTTGTGGATGGCCTTCCAGCGATCCGCCTCCGCCCGGCGCGCCGCCGGGTCCTCGCGGGTCTTCAGGAAGGCGACTTCCCGGCGGAGCTTGTTCCAGCTCGCGTAGCGCCCGGGATCGATGTCGCCCGCCTCCAGGGCCGCCCTGACGGCGCAGCCGGGCTCGTTCTCGTGGCGGCAGTCCCGGAAGCGGCACCGCGATGCGCGCGCTTCGATCTCTTCGAAGACGGCGTCGACCGACTCCTCCTCGGCCCAGAGCTGAACCTCGCGCAGTCCGGGCGTGTCGATGACGAGGGCGCCGCCCGGCAGCCGGTAGAGCTGGCGATGGGTCGTGGTGTGCCTGCCCCGCTCGTCGTCGGCGCGGACCTCGCCCGTCGCCGCGAGGGGCCGGCCCGCCAGCGCGTTGAGCAGGGTGGACTTGCCCGCCCCCGAGGAGCCGAGGAGGACGATGGTCTTCCCCGGCGGCAGCATCCCGGCCAGAGAGTCCAGGCCGCGCCCCTCGGGCGCGCAGACCAGGGCCCGCTCCGTTCCGCCCGCCGTCGATGCGGCTTCCTCCAGCAGGGCCTCGGGATCTATCGCCAGATCGGCCTTGGTGATGACGACGACCGCGCGAACGCCCGCCTCCCCCGCGAGGGCGAGATAGCGCTCCAGCCGGCGAGGATTCCAGTCGCGGCCGGCCGCCATCACGACGAAGGCGCTGTCCACGTTGGCCGCGAGCACCTGGGCCTCCACCCTGTCCCGTCCCGTCTCTCCGGGCGCCTTGCGCACGAAGGCGCTGCGCCGCGGCAGGACGGCCGCGATCAAGGCAGGCCCCGAAGCGCCCGCCTCGGCCGCGCCGCCCGCAACTGCGCCCGCCTGCCGGAGAACGACCCAGTCGCCCACGGCGGGGAAATCGCCGCCGGTTGCCGCCTTGTTCATGAAAGCTCCGGAGGGCAGCGCTTCGGCCTCTGCGAGCCTGCCCGCCGCGTCGGCCCACAGCGCGGAGAATCTGCCCCGCTGAGCCTCGACGATCCGCGCAGGGACCTCGCCCGGCTCGGCCAGGGACGCGAAATCGCGCGCGAAACCCTCATCGAATCCGAAAGCAGCGAGAGCCTCGCTGTTCACCTGCCCGTTTTCCAGACCTATCTCGACGTGTCGCACGATGGATATTCCTTCTACCTGTCCTGTTCGCGGGAACCTTCGCCAGGCGAAGTCCCTGGAATTCCGCGCAGGCTCTTCACCGGTCGGCGGGAGATTGTCTGTCCCGAACGAACCGGGGCCGGCGCGGAACGCGGCGCGACGCGCAGCTCGGCCGCCATCGCGGACTATCTGCGATGGCGGACGGGCCGCGTCGTCCTCTGCGAGGTGATCGGGATGCGGAAAGGGGAGGAAGGCTGGGCACGGCGCCGGTCAGGCGCCGTCTCGACTGCTTTTCAATCCCTGCGAAGGGGAAGCTCGCGGTCCCGATCCCCTCGGACTGCCACAAGGGCCGAAGCTGCGGTGTATTCGTTCATGGCGTCCTCCTGGGTGAATCGGGATCCTGGACTGAAGAGCCCGGCAGGCCGTGGCGACCCGCCGCGCCGCCCCCGGAGGGAGCGGCGCAGTTCGAATATACCAGCACGCCCCGTTTTCTGTAAAGGGGACTACCGCGCGCGCTCGAGAGCGCAGGCGCTCAGCTTGAAGGGGGCGATCTTCGACGAGGGGTCGAGCTCGTCGCGCGTTAGGCGATTTACCAAGGCGTCCGGGAAGTGGAAGGGCATGAAGAGCTCCCCCTCGGCGACGCCCGGGTCGAGCCTGAGCTCCGTTTCGAGCGAGCCCCTGCGGGACCTGAGGCGCACCCGCTCGCCTTGGCCGAGGCCGAGGCGGGCGGCGTTGATCGGATTGACCAGCACGTAGGAGTCCTTCGCGAAGGCGCGGAGGCTCGGGCTGCGGAGGCTCAGCGTGGAGGAGTGGTACTGGTAGAGGATGCGGCCGGTGTTCAGGAGGAAGGGATACTCGGCGTCGGCGAGCTCGGTCTGCGCCTCGTAGTCGACGCTCACCAGGCGCGCCAGGCCGTCCGGAGTGTTGAAGCGCTCCAGGAAGAGGGTGGGCGTGCCCGGATGCCCGGGCGTGGGGCAGGGCCACTGGATCCCTTCCCGCTCGATGCGGTCGTAGGATATGCCCGCGAAGATCGGCGCCGCCTTCGCCACCTCGTCCCAGGTCGCCGACGCGTCGGGGTAGTGCGTTTCCGTGCCCCGGGGTCCGATCGGCCTTCCCATGCGCCGCGCCAGCTCCGCGATGATCCACGAGTCGGGCTTGGCCTCGCCGGGCGAGGGCAGGGCGCGCCGCAGCCTGAGCACCCGCCGGTCCGAGTTGGTCACCGTGCCGTCCTTTTCCGCGAAGGCCGCGGCGGGGAACACGATGTGCGCCCGCTCGGCGGTCGGCGTCATGAAAAGGTCCTGCACGACGAGGAGCTCGAGCCTGTCCAGGGCTTCGGCCGCGTGGTTCAGGTTCGGATCGGTGTGCAGGGGATTCTCGCCCATGATGTAGAGCCCGCGGACGCGGCCCTCTCCGGCGGCCTTGACGATCTCCACCGTGGTGAGCCCCTTCGCCCCGGGCAGGTCTCCCGCGGGATAGCCCCAGAGCGCCGCGAGC
>Ga0307376_10003940_pt1 | contig 13732 bp, 29 predicted proteins | sample TR2MG_FD_202536 | JGI IMG/M metagenome (GOLD analysis project Ga0307376, IMG submission 202536) | Soil microbial communities from Risofladan, Vaasa, Finland - TR-2 | ecosystem: Environmental > Terrestrial > Soil > Coastal area > Acid sulfate soil | place: Finland: Risofladan, Vaasa | collected...
TCCCAATCTCCAGTCGGGGTGTTGAAACCAGAGCCTCATGAGAGCCTCCATGACAGTGTAGATTCTTTTAGGGTTTCTCATTCTTCGCTGTTCTCCTTGAACTCTGAATAGCATTTGGGGTGAGCCCAAAACACTGTGCCGTCGTTTTCACATTTATCCACTTTCTTAGCACCATGTCTCCATATGAGACCATTACAATAACAGCAAGTTCTTCGCCAACTACCCATTCGCTGTTTCCTCCAAAGTATGATAACCACAGTTGACATATTTTAAGAAGAAGCGTCCTTCATAATGTTCACAGCTTTCACAATCCTTAATGTCCTCATAGTGGGGAACATGGCCCCAAGGACAGTGAACCAAAATCTCTATTTCAACCATCATTCACCTTTCCCTCCAATACGCTTCTATCTCTTCATCAGTCATGCAGTTACCACAGTAACCACATTTACTCGGTCTTCTAACATCCTCCATCGTCATAACGAAGTTCCTAGCGTGGTGTCCCGGATGCTTCTCCATGCCCCTTCTCACACTCTCTATGTCTCCCATAGACCATAGGACACAGTCAGCCCAACAGTAACTGTCCTCGTTCATCTTGATGGCTCCCTCCATGTCTCTGGTGTATCTAAGTGTCGGCATTCGCCTTTCCTCCAGAACTATGATAGTTTCTGAACCAAAAATCCTTGATTTCCTCTATTGAATAGGCGCATATTAATCCATGAATTAAACTATATAATCTACCCAGAACTCTGTTGCAAGCTATGGTGCGGGGTATTTCCATCAAAGCCTTTTCTATTAAAAGATGAAGTTTTAGAGGCATCCAATTAGGAAATTGGTGGAAGTAGTTGTAATGAACCCACCCATAACCGACAACGACGCCACTTTGAGTTGCTGGTACAGCTTCCCACTGCCCGGCTGTAATAGCCGTCTTCACTTCGCACTTCCCTCCAACCGCTTTATCCATTTAGGTTTGATGAAGTTCTGTCCAACATATATCATTTCATCAAAAGTAAGGATGTCAGATTTAATACTATTACAGCGGCGACAAGCAAGAACAATATTATCTAGTTCATATCCTATTGAGTTGTCCTTGCAATCTACAGTCAACCTATGAGAAAAATCATTAAATGGATCAGATAACTTTGGTAGGTCTTCAGCGACTATATCACAATAGACACACTTCTTAGTTTGATCCTCATACCAATCAACGAATTCCTCTCTCCCTAATTTAAATGGTTTAGTTTTATAGTAAAGTGCTCTACCTCTTAGTCTAGAATGAATTCCGGCTGGGGTTTTTGAGTAAACCCTTGATCGCTCCAGACTACAATCCTTACATTGAAAGGCATGTCCGTCCTTGGATAGTTTATGTTTATAAAAATCAGTAAGGGGTTTTTCTTCACCACACCGTGTACAAACCTTCGTAACTATCATCGGTTATGACGTTACCCCCCATCGTTTTTAACTCTTTGTATCTCTAGTGAGTTCGTGGTTTCCTTTGAACAGCGAACTTTGATTGGCTCATATAGACTTTCCGCTATTTGGTATAGAATGTGCCTCAGTTCTTTTTGAGCCGCCAAATATTCTTCCTTAGTCATCATTTTTCCTCAACCTCTATATCCCAGAAACCATGATTGTATGTTAGTTTGATTTCCTTTACGAGGTGAAGGTGCATCAAACCAGTGATTTTATGGATTGCCTCAAGAGGCATCTGTTTTTCATATTTCATTTTTCACACTTCCATCTTTCTTCGTTTTTCCCACTTAGGTTTGATAAAGTTCTGTCCAACATATAGCATCTCCTCATAGGTGAGCATGTCGTTTTTGGTTATGTTACATTTATAACAAGCAAGAACCAAGTTCCCCTTTACATATCCAAGGTCATTGTCCTTACAATCTATGGTAAGCCTCCCAAATCTCCCACTACAAAACGTGATAAATTTCTTAGCTTCATCCTCCGTTAGATCACAATAACGACAAACCTTGACTTCGTTTTTATACCATTCAATGAACTCTTCTTGGGTAATCTTCGCGGGTTTGGGTAGGAGAAACTGATTTGGGTGGTTTCGTCTAAATGTGTTTCTTCCTTTTATGAGTTGATAGATTCCTGCTGGAGTTTTTCGATATTCCTTAGAATGTTTTCTAGCACATTCTTTGCATCGGTAGGCGTGACCGTCTTTGGATAACCTGTGTTTTCCAAACTCGGTAAGAGGCTTCGTCTCCCCACAGTTAGTACATCGTTTCATATCGTATGACTCACACCATATCTATCGTATAAATCTTTCCCCACCATATCACTAGCGAGTTCGGAGATCCATCTAAACAGCGAGGGGATTTTCAAACTCTTTCCGCATTATCTTCCTCGCTTCACGAGAGAGTTCGACAACCCGATCCACCTCTTTATCTGTAAGCCCCCGATTCTCGATTTCAGCCAAGTCGGAGATAGCGTCCACTTCTTGAGTTATTTGATCTAGTTTCTTGAGGGAGTTACTCATCTTTATCATCCTTTGTTGTGAACTCTGAAGGAAATGCGCCTCTCAAAAGAGCCAACATTATTTTACTTGGAACTACCTCACATCGCTTACATTGAATTAGGGGAAATATAAAATCTGGAGTCTTGGTCTTTGATAACATTACTGCTTCCTTGAGTGCGTCCTCATCGTCTATTCCTTTATTATAGTTCCTATACCAACTCCAAGGACGTGCCTCCCAATCATGGAAACCAAATAAACACTTAAGATTCATCTTTATCATCCTTTTCTAGTTGTTTCGCTTCGGTCTTTCCGTTAAAAAAGCCCTCTGCCACACGCATCCCAGGATGCCAATCACTTTCCTCGCCCTTTATTATGAACAGCGAACTAAACACTCGTTGAGTTGTTCTATCAGAGGGGACAAACTCGTTAATTAGATATGCCAATGCAAGGGGAACGTCGTCTCCTTGATTCGCTCTAGATAGTAGTCTATCCAAAAGCTCGTCTCTATTCTGTGCCACATATTCACGTATTTCAACACTCTTCATTGTTCTCATCCTCACCCTTTTCTATGAACTCTGAATCTCCCTCAGCTATCTCGATCCAATCTACATCAAAACGTTGGTTTACTCCATCCCCCGCCCAGCAGATATGTAGTTTTTTTTGCTCATCGGGTTCCAACCTTAAGGTCCACCCAGACCCACTTCGTTTAATTATCACTGTTCTCACCCAACCACGAACTTTCTGTACCATCCATGAATCATTACCATGCTTCCGAGGGCTATAATAGATATGCTCTTGAAGACTACAAACCAACTCCAACCAATCAGTAACTCATAGAAGTAAAAAAGACCGAGCATTACTGCAACTCCCCCAAAAACATATTCTACTATGGGATCCTTTAAGTTGAATGAAAGGTCTTCTCGTATTCTATCTACAAACCACTTCCAGAATTTCATCATTCATCATCCTCGCTGTTTTCACCTAACTCTGAAACCCTGTAGTGCTGACAATCGGGGCATACTTCTTCTTGATAAATCTCCCTAGACACTTCTTCGTGGTTGCAATAGGTCTCACATGCCTGTGAGTCATATTCGTGCCATATACATGCTCTTGCCTCCTTCCAGAACATGTGCCCCAAGAAAGTCTTCATCTCGGCGTTTGCCGCCATCAGGTCTTTGAGGTATCTTAGGTTATGCTTTAATTTTATCACTGTTCTTCACCAACTCCGAACCACTTCTTGTACCACTTCTCGTAGATTATGTCCCCCCAGTCATAACTGGTTTTCTCTGGGAACTCCTCCCTCATCTCCCCGATTATCCGCTTTACCATCTGATAGTACGCGGAATACTTTGGATCCGGCTGAACTATCAGTCTGTCGTAGAGCAACCCCATCTTCTTCCTCACACGGCTCTTACCCATCTTTACACCACCCAGTTCCCTGAAAGCCTCCGCTCCGTCCTGTCCCGAAGCGTATCCGCCGCCGTCGCCAGCCAGCCACCGCCCACCGGACACCAACTCCCAGGAAGGGGGGGCGTGTTGTGGTGACATTCTGGGCAGTAGTGATGCTTCGTGGGATCTCCCTTTATGATTGTGTGGGCGCCAAGCAGGGGTGATCCACACCTTCCACAGGTGCCGTATTTTCCTTCCAGCATTCCGGGTCAATCCCACCTATGTGTTAGCTCGTATAAAAGGTTTGGGATTGGGTGATTAACCCAAGTGTCCGGGTGGCCTATCATAGAAGTCCTTCTTCTGCTTCGGCGTCATCGTATGCGACATGTCATTCACCCAGCGGAACCGCCTCCACCTTATCCTTGGGTTGGGGCTATCAATTTCTATGCCGTCGCGTTTCATCGTGGAGATGACGGGGAGGGCGCCGTCGTCTTTGTGTCTAATGCTGCATACTTTACAGAATCCGCCTGCGATGTATCCAACTGTTTTGTTTGGGCACCCCTCTGTCTGGCATACTCCGTATACCATTCCCGCCCAGTTGGGATGCTGTTCGATGCCCGCTGCTTGGGCTGCCCGCGTGAAGGCGTCGTCGATGCCGCTCATCTTAGACCACTTCAAGGAGTTTGTCGACTTCGTCCCGGATCTCCAGGAGGACGCGTTTCGCCCATGCCCGTTCGTCGGTGTCACAGTAGCCAAGGTATGACATGAGGTTCTTGACTTCGTCTCGGACGGCGGTGAACTTGTCGACGGGGGAGTCTCTGCCGACTGGTGCTTGGGGGGCGACGCGTTCGGATGGTTTGGCGGTCATCACCTGTTTGACTCGTTCGCGGACGTCGTCTTTGTACTGTCTGAGGGTGCCTTCATCCTGTTCGATGCGTTTGACGTAGCGGTCTTTCTGTGCGTCGGTGAGGGCTGTTTCCTCTTCGATGTCTTTGATGGCGTCGGCGGTTTCGGTGGCCCTCTCAAGGCTGATGCCTCCCTTCAACGTCTTGTCGAGGAGGGTATCACTTATTCTCGCGATTTTCTTTAATTCTCTAATGTCTTGAGCATCAACGTTCCCTTTTTTGATACTCTCAAGAATTTGAACTCGTGTGTGATCGTCAAGACCAGCCGTTTCAACAATCGCTCTTGTCGAAATCTCAGCCGCTGAGATTTTGGTTCTTTTTCTAAATTTGTTAGTTTTTAATATATTAGAAATGCTGTTATCTGCTAATCCCACGGCCCTTCCTAGTATTTCTTGTGTGTCATATTTACCCGTCTCCCACAACTTCACTATGGCGTCCTCTCGTTCTCCATCTGGTAACTCGTGGTGGTTCAGGTTCTCGACGACCTGCCTCTCAAACCGCTCACCCGCATCACCCCCCCACACGATACAGGGAACCTCCGACAAACCCGCCTTCTCCGCAGCCATCCACCTGAGCTGCCCCGTCACAATTACGTTGTTTTCATCTATCTCGATTGGGTTGATGACTCCCTGTGCCTCGATGGTGGACGCCATCGACTCCACGTCCTCTGGGTTGAATGTCTTCCGCGGCTGGTTCGGGTCTGCTGTGAGTTCGCCGACGGCTACCATGAATACCTGCTTGTCACTCATTTTTTTGCCTCCACGAGCTTCGATATGAAGTCGTGCCATGAGAGATTTCCCTTCACGTTTACGAGTTTTTTGTGTTCTTCGTCTGTGAAGACCACGTTTACTGTTTTCATAACAATCACACTCACTAAGTAAGTAACTAATATAAAGTTTATGGTCGTTACCCACCCCGTTTCACGGAATACCCGTCGGGGTGGGGCCAGGTTCGTTTAGTGCAGTCCTTTCAGGGGTCGCTTTCTCCGTTGTTGACTCGCGTGCGAAACGAATCAACGCTAGTGCGCTACAGTCGCACCCCCATCGTGTTGTCTGGCGAATATGACTAATGTGTCAACTATTATAAAACATTTGTTATAAAAAAAGGGGGGAAAGATTCGAGGCTAGAGGAACTCTCTGCACTTCTCACTCAGAACAGGCTCACCATTCACGAAGCTGATGAGGCCGTAGCGGTCAAGCTCCTTGCTGATGCCACGCTCGACGATGTTGTTCCAAGTGGGTCCGTCTAGTACGTGTCCGATGTCGCTCTGGCTGACTAGGAGCCACTGGTATGTGTCGGTGGACAGGGTGTTTGCGACGGCGTTGGGCTTCGGTGCGTTCAGGTTGACGGGCGGCTTCAGCCCAGTCTGCTGACCTGTCTTCACCCCAGTCCAGATGAGCCCCTTCTTGCCGAGTCCGGGGTAGTCTTGGTGCATGACGCACTTCAGCTTGTTTCCGATCCACTTGGTTTCGTCGTCTGACAGGACTTCTGCGATGCGCTTCACGTTTGCCTTGGACAGGCGTACCTTGAACTCTTCGCCGTCCTTCTCACTGTTGACGACTATTGCGGGGTTCTCTGGGTAAGTCTCGTTATCGAAGTAGACTGTTTGGATGGGCAGTTCGTCTCCGGCGTTTGTGTTCTGTACTGAGGAAAATGTGCCTCCTCCTTGTTCTAGGAACCTTTTTACACTCATACTCTTATTCCTCCATGGGTGTTCGTTCATGGGTGAATGGGCGTCGAAAGTATTTAAAGATTGTGGGGGGGCAAAGGTTATAAATGTCTTTGGGTATACCATTGGTAACATGGGTTCTAAGAGAAAAAACACGGTGGTACACTCACGAATCTCGTTTCCACTCAGAGAGAAAATGAATGAAATAATCAAACGTGACTGTTATGTGAGTGAGTCCGACTTCATAAGAACGGCAATCAAAGAAAAATTACAGGAGGAATAACATGACGCCCAAAGAGGAGATGATGAATCGCCTCAGAGAGGAACTCCGCCGAGTCCCAGAAGTCAAACTCATCACCCAAGACGAATACACCACACTCAAAGAAATAGCCGCCTTCATCTGCCCCAACGGGTGGAACATACAACGCGGATGCAATGGACATAACTGCCCAGTCAAGAAGGTGGAACGGAGCCCCTTCAGCGACTACTACTGGGAGTGCCGGGAAGCACGGGCAGCACTCAGAAAACTTGAAGCAGTCACACGCGGAGAAATAGCCGTGGTATCCACAGGCAACGGGTGGACGATTCCAGTATGAGCGCCAGAAGATACATCCCAAGCCCCGGAGGACTACTACCAAACGGCACCATCTACGAGCAAATCCAAGTCGGCAAAGGAGTCCAGTACGCCATGAAAACCGATAAGGGAATTACCATCGTGCCATTCATGGAGGTTGGGGAACACGTCGTCTACCAGCCCATCGCACCCAGTCCCTGGCTCCTCCCACCACGACCAGAAGACTACGGTTCACTCATCACGCTCTGGCAGGAACTCAGAGACTTCGTCTACCAACACGTAGACTTCGAGGATGACCGGCTCTATGACGTCTACGTGGCATGGGTTCTCATGACGTGGATACCAGAGAAATTCGACTCCGCCGCCTACCTACATTTCCACGGACCAAGAAACTGTTTAGATGTAAGTCAGGAATTACCAGTATTCGATGGGGTGGGACTAAGAAAAACCAAGATTGGTGAACTTGAACCAGACACATATGTTGACATACTTAGCTACGACTTCCATGAAAACATGATTGTTCAAACAAAAGCATATGTAATGCACACTGAAACTGATCTCTACAAAATAACACTCAGCGACAAAAACAACAATAAGAAATATCTGATAGCGTCAAAAGACCATCGATTCTTTAGGCCAGATGGCTCAGAAATAGCAGTAGAGAACCTAAATAAAGGAGACTGCCTTGCATGGGTTTCGATGAACCAAACAGCATTAAGAAGTCTACGTTTAAAACATCAGTGGGCTAATCCATTATTTAGAGAAAGTAGAACTAAATCAATGACAGGAGTATCCAAAAAAACTCTAAGCCTTTCACCACAAGAAGTTGAAAGACGATGTAGACAAATCGTTGCCATTAACGAATCCTATGGAGGAAACGTTGCAAACGACCCCAAAATAAGAGAAAAAATATCATTAACCATGAAAGCCCTTTGGAAAGATGAAGAATACAGAAACAAACAGCTTCCATATGCTCTAGACGCACTAAAAAAGATACATGAACTTGGAGGACCAATAAACATTCTGAAAATAAAAAACCCTGAAAAATACGAAGAGTGGCGCAAGAAAAGAAGGCAAATAATGAAGGGGAAAAACGCTGGAAAAAACAATCCAAGCTACGGCATATCACGCTACCCAAAACTAAGACACGTCCCAGAACTTGGACATTTTGTCAGAAGCTCATGGGAGGAAGAGTTCTGCTTGATGCTGAAAAAGGCTAATATGTCCTACCTATATGAGCCCACAGCCTTTCCAGTCACAGAAAAAGACGGTACAAAACACACCTATACACCAGACATAAAATGTAATGACTACTTCATTGAAATCAAGGGACCACTCTATGACTGGCAAGAAGAGAAAATGGATGCCTTCCTAAAACAATACCCAGACATCAAACTGATAATGGTTCATGGAAGACAAGCACCCCATATAATTGACTCACCAAGATTTACTACGGTGCCTTGGAGCGAAAGAGAAAAAGCACTCCAAATAATAGCAGACCCGCCAATCTGTAATGCGGGTGTTGGCCACCTAAAAGTAGTAAAAATAGAACCAATAGGACGACGAAAAGCAGTTGACCTCAGAGTTCCAATCTATGACAACTTCATACTATCAAACGGCATAATATCACACAACTCAGGCAAAACTAGGGCGCTGGACATGCTCAACTACATCTGCTTCAGACCATTACTCAGCCCATCCGCATCAGGCGCCACAATCTTCCGTGCCCTCGATGCCTTCTGGCCTACCTTCCTCCTCGACGAGTTCGAGATGTACGAGCAGATGAAGGAGTCCAAGGCAGAGGTGATCGGGATAATCAACTCGGGATACAAGCGTGGACAGGTCGTGCTCAGGATGACTGGCATGAAGGAGGGCACCCCCATGATCAAGGGATTCAAGGTATTCGGACCCAAGGCACTCAGCAGCATCGAGCCACTGCCCAACGCGTTGGAGAGCAGGTGTATCAGGTTCCCCATGACGAAGACATACCGCAAGGTCGAACGCCTCATCAAGAAGAGGGAGGCCCAGACATTACGAGGAAAACTGTTGTGGTGGAGGTTCAGCCACGACCTCGAAGAAGCCTACGAGGACGTGGGCAACCCCATCGACCTACCCGACGGACGCCTCATCGAAATGTACTATCCCCTAGAGATGATTGCCCCCACGCCTGAGCTGAAGAAGACGATTCTCGACGTGGCACGTGGACAACACATCGCCTCAACACAGGAGGACCGGGGGACGCTGGAGGCAGCCATATTCACCATAGTCCTAGACCTGTTGGCGGATAAGCCGAGGCTGAGGATCCCCCAGTTCGAGATACGTGACAGGTACAACGCGGGGGTGAGTCAAAGCGAGATGTTGAGCCCAAGGAAGGTGGCGGGAGTCCTGAAGACGCTGAACTTTGGAAGCGAACACAACAGTCAGACCAGGAAGAAGGACGCGGTGCTCACGGTAGACCTCATCGAGCACAGAAAGAACCGTTACGTGCTTGCGGACGAGATGCCACGCGTCGAAGATATCATTAAACAGTTAAAATCGTTGGGTTCAAAGCAGCAAAATTTACATGGAACATCGAATACATCATTAACACCGTCGACATCTATCTACATACAAGGTACCAACGGTGTTACAACATCTCAACCACTCACTACACAGGTAGAGAATAATGGTGATATAGGTGTTAATGGTGTTAATGGTGTTAATGGTGTTAATGTTGTTGATAGTGTAGAGTATGTGCGTGGTACAAAGGTAACTCAGGAGGAGTTAAAGCGTCTGTTAAACGTCATGTGGGAGTATGACGATCCCGTCTCCGCCAACGAACTTGCATCGAAGATGGGCGTATCTATGCCAGAAATTGACAAACTTATTCGCATTCTAGTTAGGGATGGAACTGCTTATAGCCCGAGGGTGGGTTACTGGAAGGCCGCAACATAAAAACGAGAAGTGGGGTTGACGAAGTTGGGGAAAATCATCAACCCCACCATTTATATTAGGTCTCCGCAGTATATATATTGGTTGGGGACATGTCAGAACTGCCTTGCTTCATATGTGGAAGTATAGTTTATAGAGAAGTGGAACTCCATGGAGAAACACTGTATAAATGCGATGAGTGTGGAAAACTCTATGAACTAGGAGAATATCTTAAGGAAAAACGCCTTAATGAACAGAGGGAAACAGGTAATAAAAAACAGTACAAGGGAGTAGATCGCCTTAGAAAGGTGATTGAAATGGGGTCTAAGTGTGAATGGTGTGGGTTTAGCGACGTTAGAGCACTGCAACTACACCACACCTCTGAAAGGGAATACCTCCTTCTCTGTGCCAACTGTCACTGTATTTTACACGCCGACCAGCGGGGCAACCCATCGGAAGTGTTATAAGTAACTAGCACGTAGTTGGGTTTGACCCAAGATGGTAAGCCTACTAAGACCCCACCAAGCCGTGAAGTGCCCATACCCAGAGTTCAAACCCGGAACCATCGTCCTCGTCTCAACGTGTGAGGACTGTGAACACTGCATCGAGATTCGACGCCCATGGCATGGCTGGATAGTAAAATGTCAGTTCGATGACAAGAGCGACAATGTGACGGCGGAATATGAATGAGCGAAAAGAAACGACTAGGCTGTTCAGCACCCATATTCGCCCCACGATGCGACAAATACACGCCTGAGGAGGGATGTATCTTGGGTAAATATTGCTTTTATCAATTTGAGGAGGATGAGGCGTAATAAAGTGTCCTAGGTGTTTCTTCGAGATGAAGTGGCGCTACGCCTTCGAGACCGTGGACGGCGTGAAGTACAGGGTGTACGGATGTAGGCGGACCCCTGAGTGTCCTAGAGCCGTTCGTGGAGAGAAAATTGAGGAGGCAGAAGAAAAATGAGTAAAAACTTTCTGTTGATAGAACACGATGGAGACCAACGGTTTCAGATACAGGGCATAATAGAAGGCAAAAAGGTTCACGTCCACGTCAATGGCAAATTCGTCAACTACTATGAGGATACTGAGACACACTTGGAGGTTAAGATAACGGAGGGACTTGTATGAGCGAACAAGAGAAATACCAGATATTGGAAAACGACACACTTCACAACATGACCAACGAAATAAATGAGGCCACGGCTCAAGGATACAAACTACACACATTCATAGGAAACCAACTTCAAGGAGAATGTGGCCCATACACCCAGTACGTCGCTGTCATGTCCCTGAGTGAACTGGATTCTAAATACATCGACGTGATGGGCTTGAAGGACGGTGTCCCCCCATGAGGTTGACAACTACTTGACTGACGGCTGGATAATCGCATCGGCTTCAATCTCAACCAAGTTCGTTAGAATGGTGAAGAAGAAGTGACGAAGGGAAAATACATAAAGTGTAAACAATGCGGTAAAGAACATCCAAAAATATTCACGAGACAAGGGAAGTTCTGCAACGTAATCTGTCAACACGAGTATCGTAGAGCCCATCCAGAGGAATATAAATGATTGAAGAAATGAAGAACTACGTCGCCACAGTCAGCCGACGCAGAGGACAACCCAAAACCCTGGAAATACTGGCACCCGACATCAGAGACGCAGCCGCACACGTCAGGGAAACATACGGGCTCTGGGGCAAGGATCCCCACAGGGGCTTCGACATAAGGGAGGCATAGCCTTGGTGCGGCGCCAAAACTCACGCCACGGCTACAGCAGACGCTACATAATGGACTCCATACTGGAGGCACTCCCCGAAGGCGAATGGAAGTACGCAAGAGACCTCGTCGAGGACGTGTCCCAGCTCTCAGGGAAACCCGTTTCGTCGCTGAGTATCGGCCAGCATATGCTGATTCTGGAGGACGAGGGAAAGGTGAGGCGCATGGGGACGAGGTCGAAGAGGGTGTGGAAGAAGACGTGGCGGGGCGGGGAGAGGCAATAGAAACTGTTATTATCCCCATATACCAATTATTACGCATGAACTGGGACTACATTGCTGGTCTATTTGATGGTGATGGAAGCGTTGCCATCTCTTCTTCCATTCCATCTACTGCCCCACACATAAAAAGAAAAAGATATAGAAGTCTTAAAATGATAATTAGTATTACGTCAATAAACCGAGATTTTTTGTCTAAACTTTGTGAGTGGTTTGAAGAGCAGGGGATGAGGGCTACTATTTCTTCGGCAAAAACACGATCACCGAAGGTTCAGATAGCGGCCCATGCATCCGTAAGAAAGTTTGTTGATAATGTTTTGCCACGAGTTCATCTAAAAAAGAGAACCCTAGAAATCATGGGGGAGGCATTAGATTTGAGAGCCCAGTTAAAACAAGATGAAAGTAAAACCATTTCTGGCAACCTCCACCTTTTCAATGGCTTTCGAGAGGAACTTCATTCATTAGCCATGAAGGGGCGAAAAACCCTAACGCTTTGGTAGTGACCCACCACAAGTGTTATAAGTAACTATCACCTATGGAGGTAAGTGACCCGAAATGACAGGGTTTTACCGCTGTCCACAGTGCCAGAAAATCGTTGACGAAGGAGACGAGCTCTGGGGTGAAGTGGACGAATACAGAATAGCGTTCTGCTCAGAGGAGTGCCTAGAGAAGTACAGGGAGATCGGACGCTATGGCTAAGGGAAGGTTCTGGAACCAGATGGACGACCACGAAAGCTACATGATGGCCAAGTCAAAGGTCGCCAAAATGGTTGACGAGGCATTGGCGGACTTTCCGAAGGAACCAAGTTTTTTTGATAAGTTAGCGGCGGGTAAGGACATCTTCCTGGTTTACACTGGGAAGGCGGAGGCGTGGAAGGAGAAATGGTTCAGAGTTTAAAGCAAAAGGTGAAGAAAGATGGATGAGATGAGAAAGAGAAACTTACGAGGAAGAATCCACAAGGACTACTCCCCATTTACAACTATAGGCGATCTCGTTGATTTCGCCAAGCAGATGGTTGGTAAACCCGTAACTATTGATGGTGTCGTCGTTGGAAAAATCATTTCCGCTGATATAGAAGAAAACTACATTAGTTGGGAAGCCATGCCGTTTCATAGTTTAGAATCAAAGGTGAAGATGGAGGAGAAATAAATTGACGTGTATTCATCGATGGCCGTTTGCTAAGTGGAAGTACCTTAGTGACTTACATAGGGTCTGCGTAAAATGTGGTCAGCCACAGCGCCATGCTACCGGACAGGCATCTGACTTTGCTGGTTGGGAAGACGCAGATTCTATGTCTTGGTTATTGGAGGATTTAGAGCATGTTAAGGAATCTAGAAACAAACACCAGGGAAAGAAGGAGATGGCTAGGATGGATGGTCTAAAATTCCTTAATCAGAGTTCAACAGGAAGTGCGAAGAATGAAGGCTAGAGAATATACCGCTGGTGATGGAACAGAAATCTACTGCTCAGATGTTGAGAAGGGCGTTCGTTGCCCCTACACCGACGAGTTCGTTAGCATCATGGACGTCTGTCTTAACTGCAAAAATAATTATATGGAGGGTGGTTCCCTCCATTATTGTCTTCGTGGTTCGACACAGAGTACGAACAAGGAGGTAGAGGAATGACAAACATGAGCTATTGTCGATTCCAGAACACATATCGTGATCTCGTAGACTGCTACGACCATCTATGGGATAACGACTATTCTCTTGAAGAGGAAAAGTATCGAATAATGCTGATAAGCCTTTGTCAAAACATAGCGGGGGAAACAGAAGATGAGTGAGAGGAAACTTGGTATGGCTGGGAGGTTTTACAGTTTGAC
>Ga0307376_10003943_pt1 | contig 13728 bp, 17 predicted proteins | sample TR2MG_FD_202536 | JGI IMG/M metagenome (GOLD analysis project Ga0307376, IMG submission 202536) | Soil microbial communities from Risofladan, Vaasa, Finland - TR-2 | ecosystem: Environmental > Terrestrial > Soil > Coastal area > Acid sulfate soil | place: Finland: Risofladan, Vaasa | collected...
TCGCGATGTCGTCGAGCGTGCGGCCCGAGCCATCTTGCGTCTTCCTGACAATAGAAGCCTTGAACCCTTGCGAATACCTCATCTGTTTTCGCCCTCCATCTGGCGAAAACTATCTTGACTGCTATCGCTGGAGGCACGACATGCCAAGATATATTCGACGGAGAATCGAATCAGTGGCACTTTCGCTGGCGAAGAGCTTTCCCGTCGTAACTATCCTTGGTCCGCGCCAATCCGGAAAGACCACCCTTGTGCGAGAGGTATTCCCCCTAATTGGACGCGTTCTGGAAGTGGCTGGTGGCAGAAGGTGGTCATGTCTTGCCGCAGAGTACTCTCGGCAAGGCAATCAACTATGCCATTCCGATATGGCATCGACTTGAGGTGTTTCTCTCCGACGGGCGGGTACCGATCGACAACAACCTCGCCGAAAATGCGATCAGACCCTTCGCGGTTGGCCGTCGCAATTGGCTATTCTTCGATCAGTCCACCGGCGCCGAGGCATCAACATCGTTCTATACGCTCATCGAGTCGGCCAAGGCAAACAACCTCGAACCGATGCACTACCTGCGCTTCCTCTTTACGTGTATCGAGCATTTTGGCAGTGAGATGATGCCATGGGAGAAAATGCTGCCCACGCCAGCCATCAGGACTTTCGCGGACTCCTTGGGCATCCCTTATTCCATGGGATTGTGAAGCGCTTACTTTGTATTGACGAATAGGCTCAGCATATACTTAACATATCACTAAGGGTGGAGCTTGGCACAATTCTTCTGTTCGGCCATTTTCGAAGTTGCCAAGTAGATTTCTACCATTAAGTTCACATTATCATCCCACTCGTACATTTGCTTGACGCGAGTTCGACCTCTTCTCCCCATTTCTACTCGCAATTCCGAATCAGCAAGTAGCCGCATAATTGCATTGCTGAGAGCCATAGAATCATGCCGCGGAACAACAATCCCGGTTTCACCATCCACAACAACCTCCTGCAAGCCCTCCGCATCGGAGACAACTACAGGTACCTCACAGGCCATAGCTTCAACAGCTGCGACGCCAAAGCTTTCGCGGATACTAGGTACAACGAAAACGTCAAGCCCCTTGAGAACGTTTGGCACGTCCGTATTCTTAACAGTTCCCGGAAATTCAACGGCATCAGAGACGCCAAGGCTCTCGGCTAACTCTTCCAAGTTCTTTCGTTCAGGTCCGCCACCGTAAACGACAAGGCGAACTTGTCTACCCAATTCAGACTTTGCTCGCTCACGGACTTGAGAGAACGCTCGGATCAAGTAGTCGATGCCATACTTAGGCTTTAGCGTCTTGATGATCCCAATAACAAGGGTGTCCCGTGACGACTCGTCCGGGAATTTACTAAAGAGCATAGTATCTACACCGAATGGCACAACTAATATTCTTTTAGCAGGATCCATATATTTGAGAGCCTGGCGCCGCATGCATTCACTCGTAGAAGTTACAAGATCCGCGTAGTTAAGATTAGCCGATAGCAGCATTCGACGAGTTAAACCCCTTTGCGGAAAGTCATAGACATCACTTCCCCAAACACTGAGCACGCAGGGATGCAGTCCTGCAAGGCGGGCGAGAGTTCCATAACCGCTAGCAAAATGGACGTTCACAATATCAGCTTTGATCTTGCTGGCAAGCCTACGAAGGGCCGGCGCATTTAGCAAGTACCCGACCGGACTGCCTATCGGAAGATAATGTACTTTTACTGATCCTTCGAGGCGATTAGCGCCTTCGGAATGGTTCCTTAGGCAAACCACATGGACATCATGGCTGCGTTGGCACAGTGAATTTGCCCAACGAATAGTATGGACAACGCTGGCCGGCGATACGAATAGGATCCTCATTTGTAATCCTTCAAGTAAATTTTGCAAGGTTCAAGCGTAGATGCTGTTCGCCCCCCCATGTCGAGAAGTCCAGAATCGTTCGGTGTCTCAAATAGACCCAGATTCATCGCGGCTAGGGTCACTCCTCGAGGTGAAACGATTGCGAGGCTGGTGCCGTTTTTAAACTCCGTAACGCAATCCCGAGTTTGGAGCGGACCAATGGTTTTCAGAAATGCAGTCAGGGCAGGTTGGAGTATCAAAGTCGCCCATGCGTCATTGCTGCGATAGTATACCCAGAAGAACACATATTGCGCCTTGTTGAGGAATGCGACGGAAACCATGGCGAGTAATTCATCCCTGGTCGGAAGCCGCTTCCCAAATTGTGGCACCCCCGAAGCGTTGGCACCGAATGCCTGCAGGACCGCGCCAAACTCCTTATGATCCTTATGAGCGAGATTTGAAAAATCATAAATTCGCTTAGAAAATGAATCACTAGCAATAGTCCCAAACGTTGCCCCACTCACATCGATAGGATAATCATCAGTGAGTACGACATCGCAACTGGAAACGAAACGATCAGAGACATTGGGATGCCTAAGTATGAGGAAGACCTTCTTTCCTTTTGATATTGCATGGACGAGTGAATACGTCTGCCGAAGAGCGTTGTCAATTATGACTCGAGAATTGTCTGGCTCATCAAACAGCAACCACCCATATAGAGATGTGTATCTTTGACAAGCGTTAATTATAGCAGCGAGGGATTTTTCATCACCACTGATTACCAACGAAGGAGGCAGTTGGAGGATGCAGCGCACTCCATTTCTTTCGGCGGCCGAAAGAAACTGGAGATAGATTTTAGGATCTAGCTCTCTGGAGTAAGCAACCACTAGACGCCCCCCAGTTATTGCCATTGTCCGCAGACTTTCCTGCTCATTGATGCTGCAAAACCATCCTGAAAGGATGTCCGCGCTATAGATATTCCTGTCAAGCAACATCGACATTGCAAATGTGCCAATTAGCAAGATTCGCGAGCGCGCTTTCATCAAAGTTTTTGGTTTCGGGACAGACTGCGAATTAAGAGTGCCCGACGAATCGAAGGCAACAGGTTCTTTCCCAGGCCGTTGAGAGAATAGTGGAGCATAAAGTAAACCGCCCATAATATCGGCAGACGCTCATGTAAGCGGTATATGCGCCACTGCATGCGGGCCTTTGCAAATTTATTGCGCGAAAGAGATCCATTGAGAACACGATATGAAGCAAGAATGCCTGGGACAAGTTGAGCCTTAATCCCCGTCTTGAGAATTTTCAGCCAGAGAAGATAATCTTGAGTTCGCCTAATTTCATCGAATCGGAACTTCCCGATAGCCTGAGAGTCATACATCACAGTAAGGGTGCCGATACTACAGGTCCTTAGAAGATCACTATAGGTAACACTTGCTTTATGTGGCATGAAAGTGCCAAGGAATCGTCCTTCTCCGTCGATAAGCCGATAGGCTCCGAACGTGAAGACAGAACCATAAGATTCCATAAATGAGATCTGGTCGCTTAGCTTCCCAGTATCCCAAAGATCATCAGCATCCAGAAACGCGATGTACCTTCCCTGCGCCAGATCTATCGCGACATTCCTCGCATTTCCAGCCCCGCTGTTCTCAGATAGACGGACTAGCTTGATTCGATGGTCCATTGCGGCAATTTCATTGACAATACCCGCTCCTGAATCGGCAGAGCGATCGTCAACAACGATTAGTTCCCAATCAACTAGTGTTTGATTTTGTACAGAGTGAATTGATTCCGCCACAGTGGAAGCGCCATTGTAGAGCGGCATGATGACCGAGACTCTGATTGCATCTATTTTGTCCACCTAATGCTCCTGCGTCTGACAGTTGCCGGCACTCCAGCGAGCAGCACATGAGTCTCAGCATGGACGGAGTTTACGAGACTGCATGCGCCAACCACACTGTCAGAGGCAATGCCAGAACCTTTCAAACAAGTGACCCGGCACCCGATCCATACACGGTCGCCTATGATAACAGGGACAGATTTCTTTTGCTTGATTCCATTAATGTAGATCTGGTGAGGTCCATCGGTATCCATAAAAAGACAGTCCCAAGATATTAGCACGCCATTCCCAAAGACCATGCTCTCACTGCACCAAAACCGTGATTCGGCAGTTACGTGGAAATCATTGCCAAACTCAAGGTAACCACCATTTTCGATTCTCACCCCATGCCCAAGATGGCAGGCACCACGAAAAATGATGCGTCCCTGATTCCTGATTATGGCGGCACGTCTTGGGAAAATACCCACATTGCCGAACCCGATTCGTATCATGCCAAGCTGGACTGGCCCCTCGATCAGTATGCTGCCCTTGGATCCGAAAAGCCTGGATCCCCATGCGAGAATAATCGGAAGTCGAAGAGCCTGCCTAAGCGGCAAAAGCCTAAAATTTGTGAAAAGTGTGGCGACTGGATCTGGAATCATTGCCGTGAGGTCCTTCCCGCGCGATGACAAGCAAGAAAACATAGAAGAGGTACTGGTACTGCATGCCCATCGCACTATTAATAAGGGTATAAGCGACTATTGGGTAAAAGACCAAAGCTATAGGTCGCCGCCCGATCCGCGTAATTGCCCACACCAGAGATATAAAAAAAACGACGAGTCCGACGAGGCCAAAAGAAAACATCACTTCTGCAGGTAGATTGTACGTAAGCCTAAGACTACCTTTTGCCTTGTAGAATTCCGTCGCTGAATTCAAGCCACGACCGAAGAGCAAAATTGCCATATTTGACGAAACGTCGCTAAAGAATCCAAGCAATCCCGCAACTCGCGTGTTATAGCCCATCCCGCCTAGAGTAAGCACGCTGAGAATGCCATCAGAAAGACGTTTCAGGATAAAGGCTCCTGTAAGAACATACAAACCGTTTAGTATCCTGATGATATTCATGAATATGGCGATTATTAAGACCGCAATGCCGACCTTCCCGGCAGCTGGCAACCGCATGAACGCCAACATCCCCAGGGAGAGTACTATTGCTACAACAACAGTCGGGCTCTGCGCAAGCCAAACAGCAGGTAAGGCGATAAGCAAAAGTAGCAAAAATCGCCGTTCAGCCAGCCATGCCGTGACGAGTATACTCAAAGGAAAAGCCATCGCAGAAGGCTCAGAGAGCAGCCCTTGCATTCTTCGGCTTCCATAATTGAAATCTATACCGATCCTAAGGGCGTAAAGAATCATGAAAGTAATGACCATGACTGCCGCAACACGCCTAATGAGAGAGGACAACTGTCCAGCATTCAGTTGCGTAGAAAGGAACAGAGTCGGCAAAAAATAGGCAATGTATACAACCGAGTCGAGAAACCGTGGATGGATGGGAGAGTAAAGGAAAGATACGAACCCTATAATAGATATTAGGACAAGTGCCCGCCGGTCTACGCTGCCTCGTAGCGCCAAGGCCAGCCCAGAGACTGCAACAGCGGTCAATAATCCCGGAATATTGACATCTATCCGGCCAAGCGGCAATTCATGCACAAAGGTTAGGACAAGCACAACAACAGCAAAGCCTTCGCCTGCTGATCTTTCAGTCATAACGGCCTTTTAGTACTCCTCTGTAAAGTTCTACAAATCGCGTGCAGTGCAACTGTTCGAGGAGCAATCGAATCCAATGCTTTACGAGCTTGAAATATGCTGCGGCCGTGTTAATGTACATTGGATCGGCAAATTCGCGGTGATAGCTTTGCATGGTTTCGCGGATAGCTAGACCATACTTGCGCTCAGAAACCCCACGAGAGTCCATGAACGCTATCACGGTCGGAACATACCGAAATGGTAACCCAGCCTTGGCGATTCGGGCAAGCAAATCATAATCCATAGCACAATGGTACATGGGGTCGAACGAGAAACGCGCATATATATTTCGCGGCACGAACACTGTAGGATGGAAAATCCTCCCCATCTTCCCTCGTTTGAGGTCCGAATATGCCTCTGGCGAACTCCGCTTTATCCGAGTTCCTCTCGAATCGGAGCGCGGCACCATAAGATCGCCATGAAGCACAGAACGTCCATCATATGCCTCTGCGACTGATGCAAGGGCTCCCGGTAGATAGTAATCGTCCGCATTTAAAATACCCACTATATCACCAGTTGCGCGTCGGATTCCCTTATTGAACCCGTCAGAAATACCACCATCCTTTTCCGAAACGGCGTTGGCGATTGAATTCCCGTAGCTATGTACGATTCCCATCGTTTTGTCAGTAGATCCGCCGTCGATTATTATGTACTCAAGATTCGGGTAAGGCTGACTAATCACGCTCTCGATGGTTCGACGTATCGATAAAGCAGCATTTAGGCTTATCGTGATCACCGAAATCCTCGGTAGCTTCATGATTCCGCCCTCCGGAAGAAACTCCGAGATTTGACGGCGCACTTTATATGAATGGGCATGGAACCAACCACGATGGCGCTATCACATATTACACTTCTATTTTCCAAATTAGCACTTGAGAATGATCGAACATACACCCACAGGGCAATTTCCGTTCCGAATTCAATCCATCCTCTCCACACTAATGCCTCCTTTGATCACGCGACGAGTTGCATCCAAGTATGCATGCGAGTACCGGAGGTCGGGCTCTAGGTAGTTGCCTTCCCCCCACTCGTTCCACGATTTGATGAAAAGCAGCCTAGCAGATTCTGGCCTTTGCTTCACTTCCGCGACTACGTCTTGAAGTAGCTTCTCGTACAAACTTGGTTCGCTCTGCAAAACGAAGCCCTTGCTGCCACTTCGAGGTGTATGGTCGAAATTGGGCAAAATGCACGGTATAATATTAGGTATACGGATGGAATCAAGAACGAACCGAGCGTATTTCCGATACTTGATCACAACTGGATAATGGAAGAGTTCACGCAGAGCTAATCGAACCAAGCGTTTCGGAAGGGAACTCATTCTAGCAGCCTCTATACTTGGATCGTACACCACTGAATCGAATCCTGCTTTCACGATCGAGTCAATTTCGCTGGCAGTATAGGTGAAGCCGACAAAGTATATTCCCGGTAGCCCTGATTTCTCGGCTAGCTTCTTCCATGTTGCTACGAAATCCAAGCATTCAGGAATATCGCCTGGCCGCCAAATGAGAAAAAGCGGCTTCCCATCAACCCTGATGTATCGCAAATCATTGAATGCCTTGCTCACATAAGAGAAGTGAGTTTCAATGTCATGCAACCCAGGGTAGCTTTGTTCTACCAGCAATCGATCCTTCTTGCTATCCTTATCCCAGGTCTTCAACTTCCAAGAGTGATTTGCCCATCCCAAGCAGAAAGGAAAGTCTGGTCTCCCAGTGTCGAGCAACTCCCGGATCGGCATATCTAGCAAGCGTTTGCCGTTCCCAAACCAATAGTGCCAGTAACAAAACCCCTCAATCCCCGCTTCCCTCGCAAGTCGAGCCTGTTCTTCTCGAACTCCCGCGACACGCAGGTCATAATATCCTAAGTCAGCTGGTACTTTGGGTTGGTAATGACCATGAAAAAGTGGACGCGCCTTCCCGACATTTGTCCACTCAGTAAACCCCTTCCCCCACCATTCGTCATTCTCTTTGATTGGATGGTATTGCGGCAGATAAAAAGCGATAGCACGAATTTCATTGCTACTTATCGACATTTTCTCATCCTTCTGGTCCAATTTGTCGAATGAGTTTCGCTGGAACTCCAGCGATTAGGCTAAAAGGACCGAAACTCTTAGTTACTACAGAGTTTGCACCAACGATTGATCCATTCGCAATCGTCACGTTTGGCATCACAACTGCATTTTCTCCAATCCACACTCCATCTCCGATCACGACGGGTCCTTTGCTAATTAACTTCCTTGTCGCCGGAGGGAGCAGCATGTCTAGGAATGTCATACTACCATGCTGGTGATCAGTTATAAGCACGTTACTTCCGATTAAAACGTTGTCACCAATTATCACGCAATTGATGCATCCTATATGAGTCCCATAATTTAGGTGTACATCTTTCCCAATGCGCAAGGTTGGATGATACCGAACTCCCGCATATTCATCCCAACATTCAAGTCGTAAGCGAGCAAGCGAGCTGAATCTTGCTCCAACAAATATGTATTCTCCACCACGAAGGTACACTGGTGGCTCGACATATATGCCACCATCGTGTTTTCCGAATGCTTTCTCTATCCATAAAGAATAGACAATATTCCTAAAGTATCTCAGCCTTGCAAGGCCCTTGTGAGGGAATAGCACCAAGAAAGCTCGGATTATAGTTCTTAGTAGTGTTTTCAAGTAACTTCACCAATTAGATGCCAGGCTTTCCGGCGGCTACGAAAGATGTAAACAATCCAAGGAACCGAGACAGCGTATGATGCAAGGAAGCCAGAAAAAAATAATGCAGATTGTAAATATCTAGCACAAATGTATGTGGCCAGTGTTATTAATAGTGCAATCACTACTGAAAAGACAACGATCGGCTCTTGTTTATGCGCACGGAGGTAAATTGCGAAATTATTGATTATCAGCTGCAAAAGCCAACCTAAGAGCAACATTGCCAATGCACCTTGTTCCACAAATCGGTCCGCTATTCGAGCTAGAAATGCAACACTATTAACTAACCCAATTCCAATAACACTAATAATTCCCAGCACCAAAATATTAGTAAACACTGATAACCTAAAATTTAGCCAAAACGCGCGATCAAGCTCTTCCCATGATCTCTTAGCCACATACATATTGAATCTAGGATTATTTGCAGTCATCCAAGTGCTGGATATAGTAAAGATAGTTGTCGCCAAATTAATCGATATTCCAATCCTCCCGGCTTCAACTGGCCCTTTAAATAGAAACATGAAAGGAGTATAGATCTGCAAAATTAGATAACCGCTCACCCAACTAATCGCAGTACGCCATAGTAGCTTGAGTATTTCATCGCCCCAGTTATTGCTGGCTTTCTGAAAGCTGAGTAATTGTTTCATAAATGCGCCGAAGCGCCACCAAATCAACAATACGCCACTAACGGCTCCTGCAAGGACACCAAAACTAATCGCGTATAATCCACAATGTTTGTACATAGCGAATATAGTTACTAGTGATTGAATCACCGAGGTAGCAAGGATTCTCTTTTGTACACTTTCCACCATTCTGCATCCAGATAAAAAGGAAGACGCAATATTATTTAGAAATACAACCGAACCGCCAATAATATACAGAGCCCAAGGGACTAGCCAAACATTAGACGGAGCCCTCTGTGAAAACACCCAACTGCCAACGCAAAATATGATAATATACGCGAGCGTTACAAGAATAAGTGAACGCTTAGCCACAAACCTTAATAAGGAGCCAAGCCTTTCTTTATATTCCCTTGGTCCTTCTAGTATCCCAGAGGTTGGTAACGAAAGATGCGCGAATTCGTGCGCAGAAAACTCAAGTATGATTGTCGTAAAGCCTAAATCGGCAAGAACAGACAATGCGGAAAGACTTATAAAAGTATACCAGAAACCTTGCACATCAGCTCTAAGGTATAATGGAATCATGAGAAGCATGACCGGACCACTGACTATGCGAAAGAGCTGCGATGTCAACGTCGAGATCACATCCCTGCGCTCGGACTCATTCTCTACTCCCGCTGATTTCTGGGGATTGGCTGCCCTAATAATGGATCTCATGCGCCATTCATCTCTTAGCGAGCCGCTTGGTTTTGCCAAATCTTAGCCAACGCATAAAATTGCGTGCAACAGATTTAATCCACATAGCCAAAAGTAGAGGATATACATAGAGATGATACCAATATGCTGATAACAAGTACCCCCATGCATTCGACACATCAAATCTTCCAAGTTTTCCACAGAATAATAGTCGATATGTAAACGGCAGAATGTGGCGAACAAATAAGCGCGCTTTCTCAACTTCAAGGTCAAGCTTCGTTAGTCCCGCCAGGGCTCCTGCTTGAAGCCATATTTTCGGATAGTTATGCGCGAATATTTCATAATAATTGTAACCACCATTATTCTGCCCATCCAATGCCCTATCGAGGACACTGTGGTACATAATACAATTCATAGATTGTGCCCCTGCGGCTAACATGTATAGAGGGATTATTGTAAAATAGCTACCCATGTATTTTTCAAATTCTATCTGTCCTACATACTGTGAATTTACTATATTGGCACTAATAAACGTTATCCAATAGCTCACTTCCTTAAGAAACGCCCGAGGATCGGTGTATTCCGTCCATCTGCTCTTCACCCCGGCCTTCGCACTGAGATGCAAAAGTCCAACCTCAGCATTTCTAAGGACCTCTATTACGTCCCCGATTGCTCCCGCTCGAAGGAAATCATCATCACCGAGAACCCATATGTAAGACGCGGTTGCCGACTTAAAGCATTGAACAAAATTGCCATCCATTCCAATATTCTCACTGTTTCTAATATATTTCAACCTAAGCCCCGATTCCATTCTTCTTCTCACTACTTCAAATGTTGCGTCAGTTGAACAATTATCGGAAACCAATAATTCAATGCAATTCCCATATTCCATAATCTGGCTCTCGATCAAACCAAGTGATTTGTCGAGGAATTGACAACGATTATAAGTAGGAATGGCTATTGTGAGGATTGGTTTTGATTCTACCATTTGTCTTTTGCCTCTCTTCTACTAAGTCTTGCGTAAATATGACAACATGAAATATTATCACCGATATGGATGCGCGAGACGGCCGGAAGATCAGTCATGAAGCCTTGGAAGAGATCCGCATTAGAGCCGTTCTGCAAGTAGAAGCCGGAGAAAGCCCTGAGGCTGTCATCAAGGCCCTCAGATTCGACATGACTTGCATTTACCGCTGGATAGCCTCATATCGAGAAGGCGGCCTGGATGCGCTCAAGGCCAAGAAGCTCGAAGGGCGGCCACGGAAGTTGTCCGGCAAGCAGATTCAGAAACTCTACGACTTGATCGTAAAGAACACACCTTTTCAATTCCGTTTCGCATATGCCCTGTGGACATCTGGAATCATCAGAGAGGTGATTCGTACGAAGTTCGGCGTGGCGCTTTCTGAAGTATCCGTTTGGCGGCTTCTCAAGAAGATTGGTCTATCGCCCCAGAAACCGCTGTTCCGCGCATATCAGCAGGATCCAGACAAGGTTGCGGCATATCCCAAGATCAAGAAACGCGCGAAGGCCAAGAAAGCACGCATATTCTTCGCTGATGAAGCCGGAATGTGTCAACATAGTTGTCAGGTAAATCTTCACGATCTTTGATATCAAGCTATCTGCTTTGCAGGGATGGGATTGAGATAGACGACGCGGTCGAATTCGTGGATGGCGATTCGCTTCCCCCAGCGTTCCGGATGTGCGGACCGGGCTGCGGAGAGTGTCCTGTTCCTGGTCGCGAAGAGATCAAGGTCTCCGCCTTCATGTCTGGTCTGCGGCGTCACGTAGCCAATAGCGGAATGGCGGTGTTCGGTGTTGTACCACACCACGAAACCCGCGAACCACGACCTTGCATGGGCAAGATCGGTGAAGAACTTGGGGTAGCGGACACTGTACTTGAGCGTCTTGAACAGAGACTCGCTGTACGGGTTATCGTCGGAGACCCGCGGTCGCGAGAACGACGGGATGACCCCCAGATGATAGAACAGCATCAGGATTGTCGCGCCCTTCATCGAATTGCCGTTGTCGGCGTGGAGTCGGACACCTTTGAGCTTGAGTCGGCGAGAGAGTCTTCGGAAGAACTCCACGGCGAGTTCGGGTAGGTCCCGCTCATGGATCTCCCAGCCGACGATCTTGCGGCTCCAGACGTCGATAATCACGTAGGCATAGAGAAAGATGCCCGAAACACCGGTCTTAAGATAGGTGATATCCCAACTCCAGACTTGGTTGGGACCGGTGGCAACGAGTTCGGGCGGCCTAGCGCTATTCCTGGGAGCCTTAGACTCGCGGCGGTGATGCAGTAGTCCCCGCTCGCGCAGGACTCGATAGAAGGTCGATGCCGAGGCAATGTATCTATCTTTCTCTAGCAGGTCTACGACGATCTCATAGGGCGTCTGGTCGCAGTACTCTTTACTACAAGCCACGCTGACGAGTTCGTCCTTCTCAGCCTCGCTAAGCTTGCGGGGGACTGACTTGGACGCTCCCTTGCGACCGTCAATCATGGTACCGTTCTTCCATCGCGAAAAAGTCCTCGTGCTGATCTCTATGACATCGCAGGCGCGGAACAACCTGGCACCGGCCGTAACGGCCTCTTCGATGAGCTCCACGGCGAGCTTCCGGTCTTCCTCGAGAATCAGTCTTCCTCGCCATCCCCCCAGATCGCCTCGGCTTTTTTTTAAGCGCAACGAGCGCGGCGAATTCGGCAAGGGCTTTGTCCTTTCGCGCGAGTTCTAGTTCCGTCTTCTTGAGCTTCTTCTTCGTTTGCTGAAGCTCTTGCTTCAGCGCGTCGTCTTTGTCGGCCACGATGCTTTCCAATTCCTGGACCTTCCCCGATTTAGTGGACAGAAGGTTAAGCCTCTCCCAGACTTCAAGGGGGAGAAAATATGGGTAAGCAAAAGAAGACCTATCCAGAGGAGCTGAAGCGTAACGCTCTGAACCTCCTCCGGACATCCGGGAAGACCGGGTCCGCTGTTGCCCGAGAACTTGGGATTGTGCCCGGAATCCTGAATCGCTGGCGGCGCGAAGAGAGAGCAGGAAGGGAATGGCAGAAAAGCCTTCCCTGGGCAGGGTGTGCCACGGGATGAAGAGGTTGTGCGGCTTCAGCGAGAAAACAACGAACTTAGGGAGGCTAACGATATATTAAAAAAGCCGTCGCCATCTTCTCGGTGAAGAAAAACCGGAAATGACCTACCGGTTCATGGATGCCTATCGGTAACGATGGCCAATCGAGAGGATGGCGAAGGTTCTTGAAGTCAGCTCGTCGGGATACTATGCGTGGAAGAAGCGACAGCCATCGGCCAGGAAGAAGGCCGACCTCGCACTTACCGAGAACATCCGCGAGATACAGAAACGCCACAAGCGGCGGTATGGCAGCCCGCGGGTGCACGCTGAACTCATCTCCATTGGCGTCAAGGTGGGCCGTAAGCGCGTTGCAAGGCTCATGAGGCATGAATAATCTGTCCTGCCTGCGCCGCAAGCGATTTCTGCTCACCACGGACTCGCGGCATAATGAGCCGGTGGCACCGAATATCTTGGACCGGCAGTTCGCCGTCGCCGAGCCCAACACGGTATGGGTTTCGGACATCACCTACCTTCCGACGGCTGAGGGCTGGCTCTATCTCTGCGTAGTTATCGACCTGTTTGACAGGATGGTCGTCGGCTGGTCCATGCGGACCGATATGAACTGGCCATCGTCATCGCCGCCTTCACTATGGCCATGATAAGGAGGCGGCCGGAAGGCAAGCAGTTGTTTCATTCCGACCGCGGCGTCCAATACTGTTCGTCAGCCTTCCGCGAGGCATCTCTCGCCGCACTGCCGATGCTGGTAAGGAGCATGAGTCGAAAAGGGAACTGTTGGGACAATGCCTGCGCGGAGTCCTTCTTCAAGACCCTAAAACGCGAGCTCGAGGAACTCGACGGGCAGACCGGGCGAAAGACGGTGAGGATAGCAGTATTCGAATACATCGAGGCGTATTTGTTTGATGTACTCTGAAATTCCCTGAAAACACCGCGAGGTGTTCCCTGATTTCACCGTGGAGAATTCCCGGAAAAAATCAGGGGCAGTTGAGACGCTGCTCCTATGAAGCGAGAATTTCCTTGTCGCAGGGACAACCACGACAAGGTGTTCCCCGCCCGATCCTCTTTCCACTCCCTGCCAGGCTAACTTTCCACTTTACGACACGTTGTAATTCCTGTAGTTGACACAACTATTTGCCGCAGTTCGCCCGCAATTTTCCCCGTCGCCCAAT
>Ga0307376_10003944_pt1 | contig 13728 bp, 14 predicted proteins | sample TR2MG_FD_202536 | JGI IMG/M metagenome (GOLD analysis project Ga0307376, IMG submission 202536) | Soil microbial communities from Risofladan, Vaasa, Finland - TR-2 | ecosystem: Environmental > Terrestrial > Soil > Coastal area > Acid sulfate soil | place: Finland: Risofladan, Vaasa | collected...
CTACTACCGCAACCGCCGCCGATAGCATTGTTAAAACAACTACCACAATCAGGGACACCCTCAGCCTGGCAGTTGCGGTGGATCTCACTGATATCAAAACGGAAGTTGCCGCAACTGCAATCAGCTCAGGAACCGTTGCGGCGGGCGTCGATACGACTATCGAAATGTTAACGGCGATTGAGGACACCCTTGGCATAGCAATCGCGCCGGATATCACCTTAGGAACGGCATCGCTTGCGGCGATAGAAACAGATGCTGCCGCCATTGAGGTCTTGAATGCGGCAATCAGGGACAGCATCGGTGCGGGGAATGCTGATTTAACATCGGTCACTCCCGACATCGAGGAAATCCGCGTCGACGCCGAGGCGATAAAGACAGCCGTGGAAAACATAGAGGATACGCTCGGTACTGCCATTGCCCCGGATATCACATTGATGACTGCCGACCTCGATGCCATCGCAACCCTACAGAACAGCATCTATTCCCGCCTGGATTCGATTACACAGAATAGTTGGCGGCGTGAAGTTGTTTACGCTGCACACGACGCGACTGTAGCCGACACCACGTTTTTCACAACCGGCTGGGGTGTTGCGGACGGTGGGAGAATATGTCTGCAAGTTTATGCGGGCGGCATTGTAGATGCAGCCGGTGAGCCGTTAATAATTGCCGAAACGATAGAGGAGGGGCGCCGGTTCCCGCTATATACAGCAACGGGTAATACCGATCCGACGGATACGCTTGTAATCGCGGACGGAACACATCTTTACACTACCTGGTTGGTAAGTGGATATAATGCCAGTATTAAAATCGCCATAGATCGATACCCGGTTTTCGGCGATTCGATTTGCATTATCTACATCCCTGACGACGCGAGCGCCGGCACGATCGATATAACGGGACGGTATAAAGAAGAGTAAAAGGTCAACTGGAAGGGCGGAAAGTATAATGAGTGAGTGGATACAGGCGTATCACAGAAGTTCAACATACGGATAATCCTAACGCTCCGGTAAAGATTATCCGCGGCGGCGAAGAGGGAAAATCCGTTTCGAATCTTCTGCGCCTTCTCGCGGGTAACACGTTCGATTTATTTCAGCCGGATTCATACGAAGGGTATGTTTGGAAACATAACACTCATGTTTGGGTGTACTGTTGCATCCGCGTGCTCGTCGACGCCGCCACACGCGTTGAGCCCCTACAGTACAGGGAATATGTGCAGGGCGGCGTTCTAAAACAAGAGCCGCTACCATACGATCACCCCGCCGTTACGATATTACAAAATCCAAATCTCGACGATACAATCGCCGACCTGATCGAGAAAATTATCGTCTCCTGGAATCTCGCCGGCATTTATTATCTCGCATACGAGCCGACGGTACATGAGCTCTGGCACCTTCGCAGCGACCGCGTGACAATCAACCCCGATCCAAAAACGTTCATCAAGGATTTCACGTATGAGATCGGCGGGCAAAAAACAACCTTCCCGCGCGATGCGATTATCTACGATAAATTTTACAATCCAAATAATGATTACTACGGGCTTTCCCCGCTCCAGGCCGCGAAAAATTCTATAAACTCTCATATGCGCGCGCAAAAATGGAACCTTCACTATTTCGAAAATTCGGCGATTCCCGCCGGGCTTTTGGAATCCGATTATCATTTTGAAAACCAAGATCAACTCGACCTCTACAAAAAGCAGTGGCAGGAACTTTACGGCGGATACAAGAAGGCGGGTTCGATCGCCGTTGTGGGCGACGGCCTCGAATACAAGCCGATCACGCCGACGCATACGGACATGGGATATTCCGATCTACTCGCCACATCGCGCGATGAAATCTTCTCAGCTTTCGGCGTCCCCAAAATATATGCGAACGCGGCGGAGGCGGAGAACTATTCGAATCTTAAGGAATACGAAAGGATGCTATGGCGCCGGAAAATGATACCGATGTTAATCAAGGTCGAGCAGACATTCAATAAATATCTTAACCAACGCTTCGCAACTCGTGGCGAATTTATTCGCACAAAATTCGATCTCAGTCAAGTTGAGGCGCTTCACGACGACATCCTGAAAGAGGCCGAAGCGGCGCGCGTTCTCGGTACATGCGGGCAACTCAAAATCAACGAGGCACGCCAGCGGCGGGGAGATCCACCGGTCCCGTGGGGTGATACATCGCTTGTGCCGATGTCCCTCGTTCGCGGTGATCAGATCGGTGAAATTATCGAAGGCAAGATACCCGCGACAAACGAGACGCCGAAGAAAACCGTTTTCAAATCAATTTTAAAATCACACGAGGAGCGCTTCCGGCATTGGGCAAAAACAAAAGCGATCGTCGGCGACAACGAGCGGAAAATGATCCGCGTGCTTACCGCGATATTCACCGATTGGCAAGAGGAAATACTCGCCAAGCTCGGCGTGCGGAAAGCGCTAGAGGAAAAAATTAAGGCGCTGGAGGAAAAAACTATCGACGTCGACTCCATCTTGTTCGACGTCGAGGGCGCAAAGGTAATGCTCGAGCGTGCGGGCGGACCGCTCCTCGAGGACTCTATCGCGAAGGGCGGGAAGCGCGTTCTCTCCTCGATCAATTCGTCCGTCTCGTTCGACCTTCACGATCCCCGCGTCGAGGAACTTCTGCAAGCGGCAAAGCAGCGATTCAAAAATGAAATTGCCGAGGGGCATTGGCTGCGAATGAAAGACTCACTTTCTGAGGGGATCCGAGACGGTGAATCCTCGCAGCAACTCGCGCAGCGTGTGCGCGACACGATGGGGCACGAGATCAATAACGCGCCGACCGTGGCACGTTCAGAAATAAATCCGAGATATCAGGAAGGGCAGCGCGAGGGGATGCGCCAGTCCGGGGTTGTCAAAAAAAAGGAATGGCTCTCGGCGTTTTCGGAGAGCAGCCGCGACGAGCATCTTGCGGCTGACGGGCAACAAGTTGGCCTCGACGATAGCTTCGAGGTCGGCGGCGAGCCCTTGCAATACCCCGGCGATCCAAGCGGATCCGCCTCGAATATTATCAATTGCATTTGTGACATGTTAGCTGTCCTGGAGGAGGATTGAAAATGGAAAATAGTAAAGGTGTATTCCACGCCAAAATCAAAAAGCACTGGCTGCATCAATCCGAGAAAGCGGAGGACGTCGGCAATGGGCGTTTGTACATCGAGGGGTACGCGTCGACTGGCGCCGTCGATCGCTCTGATGAAGTTGTCGTTCCGGCAAAAGAGGCATGGGAGAAGGCTATCGCCGCGTTTATGAAAAATCCAGTCCTACTCTACATGCACAACTACAGCAACCCCGCCGGGCTTGTCACCGAAATGCGGATCGACGAAGGGATCGGGTTCTGGATAAAAGCCTTCATTTCGAGCACGCAGGAAACACTCAAGACGCAAATCATGGAGCGCGTTATCCGTGCGTTTTCCGTTGGGATAAATCCGATCAAAACAAAGATCGAGGATGGCATCCGATATATAACGGAATTCGAGTTGTATGAAGTCAGCGTCGGCGTGGTACCGATAAACCGCGAGACGCTGTTTAACGTTGCTAAGGCGTTCAGGGATGGCAGCGATCTCTACATCCCCGAGCGCACACTCGCCGAAGAGGTCGACAAACTTCTCACCCAAAAACTCGCAGCGCTCGGGCTCGACCCCAGCGCGAAACTTATCACCTCCAGCAAAGCGAAGGGCAAAGCGCCGGAAAGCCCGGTGTACAAAAACCTTTTACGCGTCCTCTCTGAAATCGACAAAACAGAGGGGAGTCGAACATTGAAAGAATTCAGGACGGTGATATCAAATGAGTGACGAATTGAATCCCGGCGAGGACAAGAAAACCGTCGAGATTACCGTCAAGGAACTCGCGCAGGTTACCGACTTCATGGAGAAGTCGAAGGCTCTCGGCGAGCGCGTCGAGAAGGTCGAGAAGGGGCTGATCTCGAAAGAGCAATTTCTCGGCGAGGCGACCGAGCTCTACAAGGGCATGATGGCCGAACACGAGAAGGCGTTCGCGCATGCCGAGGAGCGGCGCATCAAGTTCGCGGGCGCAACCGTGAACGGTGACAGGGCGGTGACGGCCCTCAAGGCGGCGATGGAGCCGGCGCGCCCCTGGAAGGAACGATCGATGCTGTTCGAGGGGGCGGCAACGATTCCCAGCGCCGAGGGCGAAGTTAAGGCGCTCCAGGAACTCAACGACGACTGCATGATCATCGATACGATTATGCGGCACGGTACCTTCAAGAATCAGTACGAGGCGGCTGGGGGCATGAAGTCGCTAAATTCGTTCGGGCGGTATCAGGACCAGCTTCAGAACGTGACCAAGGCGATCGCGCCGATGGACACGGCCGACACGGCGAGCTTCATTCCGACCGCCCTCTCCGCGCAGGTACTCGAGCTGCCGTGGCTCGTCGGTAAGATCGAAGCGCTATTCGAACACCTGCCGATGCCGACAAGCCCGTACAAGGTTCCGCTCGATCTCACGCCGTCCTCGACGATGGCCGACCTTATCGCCGAGGCAACAACGAATACAAACAACCCGGGCGACACGTACGGCCAAGCGATCACCGATAGCTTGCAGACTTTCACGGCCGCGAAACTCCGCTCGCGCATGATCACCTCCGCCGAACTCGACGAGGACGCGATTATGCTGTGGATGCCCCGCATCAAGAAACGTCTCACCGAGATCATGGCGAATACGGTCGAGGCGTGCGATCTGAACGGTGACACGACCGCGACGCATCAGGACACCGACATCGAAGCGCTCGGCGCGAACGACGGGCGGACTGCCTGGAAGGGGCTCCGCAAGCTGTTCCTCGCCGGATCCCTGACGAAGGACTGCACGAGCGGCGACCTGAACGAGGCGAACCTTCACGCGATTCGGGCGCTGCTCGGTATCTACGGCGTAGACCCGACAGAGTGCGCGTGGATTTTCGGCCCGACCGCGTACATCAAGCAGATCATTTTGCTCACGAACGTTCGGACGGTCGACAAGTACGGGCCGGCCGCGACGGTTATCAAGGGAGAACTCGCGAAGTACGACGGCGCTCCGATCGTTGTGTCGGCGCATCAGCGCGAGGATCTGAACGCTTCCGGCGTCGACGACGGCGTGACGGCGACGAAGGGTTGCTGCATGTACGTCAATAAGAATTACTTCTTCCACGGCGACCGGCGCCTCGTAACGCTCGACGGCGAGAAGTGGATCACGACCGACCAGTTCAATCTGGTTTGTTTCCGTCGGCTGGACTTCCAGCCGCTCGTTGCACCGAGCACCACGTACAGCTTCGGCGCCATGGGGTACAACTTCACGCCTTGATGAACTCGGGGCGCGTAGCGCGCGGGGGAGTAGACAGCCCTTCCGCTCCCCCGCGCAAAATAAGTGAAGGGCGAGAGGAGAAGGGTGATGGCAAAGTTCGCGCAGGGAGTCAATCACGTACTCCCGAATGTCGACAACGACGATGCGATTTGTGATATCGGCAAGGGCCGTACTATCGAGTGTATGGCTGGGCAGGAAATTCCCGCGGACGTGCTCCAGTGGTTCAAGCGGCACAAGCCGGGCTGGATCGCCGGTGGGGCTGCGAGCGTTCCCGACGAGAAGGCTGTCGGTGAGGCTCCGGAGAAAAAGATGGTCGGCTCGAGCCCGGTCAAGAAGTGAGGAAATGGTACGGGAACCTCAAGAAGTGGAAGTTGTAATTCCCGCGAAGCAGAGCGCGACCGTCACGATCCCCGTGGCGCAGGCTGTCGAGGCGGTCGTGCCTGGCGCGCAGAGCGTCGGCGTAACTTTCCCGCGCTTTCAGAGCGTCGACGTGATTATACCGAGCGCGCAGAGCGTTGCCGTTACCGCCGAGATGGAGATCGGAACCCCGCCGCTTTTGCTCTCCGGCCCAACCGTCTCGGATATCACAGAGACGACGGCCCGTGTTACATGGGAGCTGAATCCCTCCGGCCCGATCGGTTTTCACCGCGTCAGGTATCGCCCGACGGCTGGCGGCGAGTGGACTGTAACCGATTGGAGCGAATCGGCGAGCTATAGCGCCGTCGTCGATCTTGCCGATCTCGAATCCGGAACCGAACACGATTACCAGGTGCAGAGCTGTTATTACAGCAACGGCTCCATGGCGTTCAGCTATGCCCCCGATCCGGCGGATACATTCGAGACGGAAGCGGCTGGCGATATCGTATTTAGTGATTTTGAGTTCAGCAAAAACCCGATATTTCAGTTGGTCATACTTCACTGGCACACCGACGTTGCGACAAAGGACCGTTCCCGCTGGCGGATATACGGCTCAAGTGATCAATGGAACTATACAACGCTCAATGTCGGTTATTCGACATCGCATTATGACAACACGTCAATGCCATGCACGCCGGGTGCGATATATGAATTCCTGGTATACGGCATTGATGAGAACGGATACGAGGAGTGGGATATTGAACGGTATATCAGAATTAACGAATCTGGCATGCCGGTACCATATAGTGGATAGAGAGGGACTGAAACCATGCCGCGTAAACAAAAATTCATTTCGCAGGTTGGGGATTACGGTCACGTATTCACATTCTACCTGTATGAAGTCGACGGCTCGGCATATGCGATCCCCGCCGAGGCAACGGTTACTTTCGAGGCATATGTCGACGCGGGCTCGTCGCTCACGATCACAGACACCGCACACGTTACGATCAACGACGGCCGCTTGAGTTGTTACTACACGACGCAGAGCGGGGATATATCGACGGCTGGGACGTACTGGTGCCGAATGAAAATAAATAATATCACGTCTTTCGAGGCGAAGTGGGTAGTTAAATCCGAATATCCGAGCGGAGAGTGATATGGCAAATACTCTTGATACATACGCATTGCTCACGGTCGACGAATCATATGATTGCCTGGAGCTCAAAGACGACTTCGATGCGATGGATACGCTCCGGCAATTCATTAACGGTGTATCCGAAATCATCGAGCGATATTGCGGGCGCACGATTCTCACACGTGCGAGGACTGAGACCTTTGACGGTAACGGCACAAACTATTACATACTGAAAAACGGATTCGACACGACCGCCGTATCGGCCGTCTGCTTTCGCAACTATGGGGAAACCGATTACAATGAGACGGCGGATGCGGTCGCGGCGGCATCGATCAAATACAACGGGAACACCGGCGAAGTATATCTGCTCGACGGGTATGCATTCGAACGGGGTTTCCAGAATTGTTTTATCACCTATACCGCCGGGAAAACGACGGTCCCCGCGTCGATCAAGCTTGCGGCGAAAATCATATTAACCGATTTCTGGACTCGCGACGACCGGCAAACGCAAGCGCTCGCGGCAATGTCAATAGAGGGACAGTCCTCAACGTTTCGTGTCGAGGATATCCCGAAAGAGGCCAAGGGTATTTTGAATATGTGGATTCGGCCGAGGATAGCGTAATGCTGAAAATGACTACAAAAGCGCGCGGGCCCAAAGAGCTCGCAGCCAAATTTCAAAAAGCGGCACGTCACGCCCCCTCGGCCTTCGAGCGATCCATGCAGAAGGCGCTTATCCTAATTCAAAACTCGGTCAAGCGAAACCTAACCGGCGGGCATCCGCTACATGTACGAAGCGGGCGGCTGCGCAACTCGATACAACGCGAGATGCGAAAGCGCGGGATACATCTTGAGGGCGCCGTCGGGAGTAATCTCATATATGCACCCATCCACGAGTACGGCGCGACGATATACGCGAAGGGCCCGGCGATGATATTCAAATACAAGGGCAACTGGTACCACGTAAAAAAAGTCGTCGAGCCGAAACGGCCGTATATTGAACCGGCATTCACGAGCAACCGCGAGCGCGTCAATCAAATGTTCGGCCGTGATATGTCCGGGCTCCTGCAAAGGGAAGGTCTCGCGTAATGTCGAAACGATCGGATATAAAAGCATACCTCGTCGGGGTGTACGAAACGATCTCGAAAGTACGCGAGGTGTCGACCAAGTTTCGGTTGATCGGTGAGGTTGACAAGAGCCGCATGCCGTATATCCAAGTGCTTTCATTGACCGAAAAGAGGACGCGCGCGGATTCGTGCAAGGGCACCGATTGCGAATGGAGGTTATCCGTATGGTGTTACGTGCAAGACGAGGACGATATCGAAACCTGGGTTGAGAACATTCGCGATAAAACGAACGACGACAGAACGTGCGGCGGTTACGCGCGGGATTGCTACATCGAAGAGACGACGAACGATAACGTTCCGATCGGTTCTGTGACGCGCGGATTGATCATTTCAATAGTTGTCGTCGAGTACAGGGTGAAGGATTAACGGAGGTTGGATTATGAAAATGATTGAGCTTCGATACATCGGGCGGTTTTCCGATACCGAGATCGACGGTGTCGGCCTTGTAAGGCGCGGCAAAACAATCCCAGTGCCGGAGAAAATCGCGGAAGAGCTACTGAAGCGCAAGCCTCCCGAGTGGGAACTTGCGACAAAGAAAGAGGAGGACATGAAGGGCAGAGAGGAAAGAAAAAATGCCAGGATACGGAAGGGATAGTTGGGGCTCGGTTGTTACCGAAACCGAGTATGGGGTTTCCCCGGGGACCGGCGAGACCTATTTCGAGTTCGTCTCAGAGGCCGTCAAGATGAAATGCGATCCGAAAGTGCGGAAGTCCCTCCGGGGCGCTTCGCCGCGTTTCACGTATCTAGGAAACAAGACCGTCGGCGGGCCGATCAATCTCGATTTGTTATTCGAGGGGCTTCTCCAGTTCGTCAAGCACGGCATGGGAGGCTACGACTTCACCGCCGACACTCCGATTGCGGGTGCGAATACGCACGTATTCACCCTTGCTGATACCCTGCCGGTGGGTCTGTCGGTCGAGCTTTGCAAGGGAAACATACCGGCCGGTGAGGTGTTTCTGTACCAGGGCGGCAAAGTTGACACGCTCAACTTCGCCTTCGCCGAGGAGGATTGCGTCGGCCTGGAGGTTGGCTTGATCGCACAGACGGAGACGCCAGCCACGACCGCTTCGGGATCGCCGTCGTATCCGGGCGATCACCCGGTACTCTGGCATTATTCCGGGGATCTCACGCTCGCGGATACGGGGAGCTTGAATTTCAAGAGCGGGAATATAATGCTCAACAACAACCTGCCGAAGGACCGCTTCTTGATGCATAACACGACCCGCTCGCCGCTGCGAAACGTTCGCCGGGCCGTGACGGGCGCGTTTACGCTGGAGTTCGAAGATCTCACCCTGTATGACAAGTGGCTCGTGCCGACGACGGGCGTCCTGACGCTCGCCATGACGAGCACCGAGATGATTACCGGAACGACGCCGTATACGATCACATTCTCGCTGGCAAAGATGCAGCTTGCCGGAGAGCCCGCCGTCGTACCGGGCGAAGGGACGATCGAAGTGACGTATCCCTTCATCGGGCTGCATGACAACGACGCGACGGATGCACTCACGATTACGATCGTAAGTGGAGAGGCGACGCTTTAAACGAAAGGAAGGGCGAACATGGACGGAACGAGTAGTGCGCAGGCATTGCGCGAAAGGAATCGTAAGACTATAACGCTTCCGAATGCGGAGGTCGATATAGTCATTACAAAACTGAACGCCGCCGATTTTATCGAGGCGCGTGGCGTCCTCGATATACCGACGGAAGCACTGATCAAAAAGACAGAGGGCGAAAAGCGCGCAGCCGTTGCGACGGCGCTAAGCGATCCCGAGACGCTTCTTCTGTACATCAATTTCATATTGACCCGTGGCGTATTGCAACCGCGGGTCGTACAACCGCGAATCGTGGACGGTCAAATCGCCGAGCTTGCAGACGACGAAGTTTACGCGAGCGACTTCGGCGAGGATCGCGAATTCGCGGTAAACGAGATTGTTGGATTCTCCGGCTATGGCGAGCGTGCGGAGGCGGTGCGCAAATTTCGCAAGGCGGAGACCAAAGAGCATGTTGATGCTGGACCGAGTGGCGAGGAGGTACGGGAAGGCACCACATGAGATCGCGCGGGTGGACGGCGCGGATTGGATCCTCGACCTGGAATGTTGTCTACTGGGTATAAAGCACGATCAGCCCCAGCCGGTTGTGCTGGTAATGCCGAAGAAGTGATATGGCAAAAAAGAACATCATAGAAATCCTTATCCGCGCCGATAACAAGGCAAGCGGTGAGTTTTCCGCTATCGGCGGCGACGCTCTTGGAATGGCGAAAAAGATTGCTATCTGTGGCGGGATCGCCGGCGCGGCGATTGCCGGGATAGGCTACACCGTTTTAAAATTTGTCGACAGGGCCGCCATCCTCAATCGTGAAATGGCGAACATTGGAACGCTTATCCCCGGCAGTCTTGGCCGCCTCGAATCCCTCAAAGATACAATACGGGATATTTCGCTCGACGTTGTCAAGGCGACCGGCGATCTTGCGCGTGGCGGCTATCAAATAATTTCGGCCTTCGGTGATACCGCGGCGACTACAAAATTACTTACCATAAGCGCGAAGGCCGCCAAGGCTGGGATTGCAAGCACACTCGATGCAGTTAATCTTATTTCGGCCGCTATGAAGGGATACGGATACGAGACAACCCTCTCGGCGGAAAAGACGGCGGACCTCGCATTCAAAACCGTCGAGCTTGGGCAAACGACTTTCCCGGAACTCGCACAGAGCATGGGGCTGGTCATTCCGCTTGCCGCAACACTACACGTAAAACAAGAAGAACTCTTTACCGATTTTGCCACACTCACTGGCGTGACCGGTACCGCTTCGGACGTGACGACTCAGCTCGCGTCGATTATGCGCGGGTTGATTAAACCGACAGAGGATATGCAGCGGGCGATCAGGAGCCTTGGATATGCTAGCGGGCTCACGATGACCGAAGAGCTCGGGCTCAACGAAACTATGGAGCGCCTAATTGGGACAACTGACGGCTCGGCGGAATCGATTGGTAAGCTCTGGGAAAATGTAAGAGGCTATCCGGCAATATTTGCGCTCATGGGAACTCAGGCGGGGATATTTGATCAAAAGCTTGCCAAAATGAATAACTCCCTCGGAGCTTCCGCGCAGGCTTTTCTTGAGCAGACCGACGGAATAAACAGTACCGACGTTGCGATCGAGCGGCTCAAGCAACGCTTCTCCAATATCGCCGAAAGCATAGGGGACGAATTGTCGCCGGCCGTCGGGGTCGTCGTCGAGGACACTGATAAAATAATCGAGAACCTATGGAACGCTGTAAATTATCTCGGTAAATATAAAAAGATGCTGAGAGAGGCAATCGCACCGCCGGGCGGGCCAACAAAATTAATTGAGTTCAGCGAGCGGGACCTTGTGAGAACGGCACAGGCTATGTCCAGCGTGCCGAAAGAGCAAGAAAAAATACTAAAAAATCTCATTGTTGAAAATCAGCTTAACAAAGCGCGGAACGAATACAATCAGGCGCTATATGAAGTTACAAAAAGTCAGAACGAGGAGCTTGAAAAACAACCTGAAAAAATAGAGGAATCTATTCGGGAATATAACGACCTTCTCGAAAAGACGGAGAACATCAAGAAGCTGATGCGCGAAGGCATCGAGCCCATTACCGTGCCGGTCGAAGTCGAGATTGATCTACCAGGTGGGGGAACGAGGACCTTGACAATACTTCCCCCGGAAGGCGTCGTCGTTCAAGAAAATTACAACGAGCTTCTTGCAAAAGAAGAGGAACAGCTCAAGCAGATTATTATAGTTGCCAAGGAGCGGCTCGCAGTCGAGGACGAGCGACGTGCCAAAATGCGCGAAGCCGCCGAGGGTTGGTCGGTCACCTATCCAACGATAGACGTCGGGCCGTTGCCGGCGTTCGATCAACTGTTTGGCCCCGCTATTCTCGACTCCGAGGAACTACGCGAGAATATCGAAAGCACAACGCTCGCAGTGGACGAGCTCGCAATCGAGCTTGAGGACGTACCGCCTCTTGTAAATCGCATAGCCAAGGCAACGGAAAACGCGGAACGCAAGGCACAAGATTTACGCGAACGCTTCGACTTCGGCGGTGAGGAGTTTGCCATGGAATTGACAAACACGTTCGGTAATGCCCTTGAGATTATGTTATCCGATGCAGGCGAAAAAACCAGGGCGATCATGGGGCTGTTTGCTTCGATGGCCGCGTATGTCATTGCACAACTGGCAAAAATGGCTTTCTGGAAATTTGTCATGATGCCACTGCTTCTCAATAAAGGTGGCGAGTTTGTCGGCGCACAGAAAGGCTTGCAGTTTTCCCCGGCACAAGAGGGCCTGCAGTTCAACTTCGCGCAGAGTGGCCTCGAAGCGCTCGGCGGTCAATATTTCAGGGACACGATCCCCGTCGCGATTGGCCGCGGTGAGGTCGTTTCGCCGTCCCCGCACGTCGAGCGTGTCGAGCATTTCATGGAAACGCATGAGAAAGAAACCGGCGGGAACACATATTATATAACGCCGTTTGTTATTGGGTCGCGGGAAGAGGCGATGGCGTTTGGTCAATATTCCACGCGCCGGCAGTCTGAGTTTGGGAAATTTGTAGCCGAAGGAATTTTATAACATGGAACATTTGCGAATACAAACAACGAGCAACCCGTACCGGGAGATCGAGCTTCGCGACGGCGCCGAATATGTACGGCACCCTGATCTTGATTATGATGCCCGCGTGCGTGCCGCGACGGGCGTCGAATCCGTATACGCGCGCGCACGCCGACGGGTTATCGAATTGACGCTCGACGGTCTCAGTGAAGCCGATGCCGCAACGCTTCGCGCGATACATGCCGACCGCCAGCAAGTTTACCTTGAATCCAATATCGGAGAGCACACGAAAATATATAGCCCCCTCGAGCGGTCGCGCGTTCCTATGATAGGCGGCACGTCGGGCTTTGCGCGTGCAACGGTCGCGACGTACCTCGACGATGACGGCTCGATCAAATCGGTCGCCTCTGGGGTCCAGCGTTTCGAGGATGGGTTTATCGGTAAGGGGATATTGCTCGAGCCGGCGCGTACCAATTATTTTTACCCCTCGCACGGCTCGGCCGGCGATACAATATGGAGCATTGACGAGGGTGCCCCAACTATCAATTGGGATGCAAACGTTACGAGCAATATCGATGGAGCGGGAGGAACCGTTCGGATCGACGGCGACGCGGGCGAATCGGTCGACGTTACCATAACATTCCCGGACGCAACCAGCATGGCGGCGTTTGTCTATATGCGCGGGCGCGGTTTATGTTCACTTGTTCTTACCGCGGGCGGTGCGGGCAATAGTGGCGGCGTTACCCTGACGATGGATTGGCAGCGGGCGATCATTGAAGGTAAGCTCTCGACCGCCGCGGCCGTCACGCTACAGATATTAATCCTTGAGCCTAACACGACGATCTGGCTATCTGGCCATCAGCTCGAAAATGGAAAGACAATCACTTCGTACATTCCAACTACAAGCGCGGCCGCCACACGTAACATAGATCAACTTTATTATCTTTCCCAGTTCAATTATATTGAGGGCTCCATAGCGATGTGGGTCCGTTGGCCGCGACGGGTTGCGGATTGCACTTCTCGGTATCTATTTAATATAAGCGACGATTTCCTCCTCCGCATTGACCATGCCGGTCAAATCTATTGGAAAATTGCGAGTGGCGTCGACTCTTATTGGAACCCGTCGCCGATGTTCGACGTCGGGGAAATGGTACACATTGCCTGCGCCTGGAAAGACGGCTATGCCGCCCTGATCGTAAACGGCGTTGCGCACAACGAGGAAACTACGGACGTTCGGAACGCC
>Ga0307376_10003946_pt1 | contig 13726 bp, 17 predicted proteins | sample TR2MG_FD_202536 | JGI IMG/M metagenome (GOLD analysis project Ga0307376, IMG submission 202536) | Soil microbial communities from Risofladan, Vaasa, Finland - TR-2 | ecosystem: Environmental > Terrestrial > Soil > Coastal area > Acid sulfate soil | place: Finland: Risofladan, Vaasa | collected...
GGCAGCGACGGGAAGAAAGAAAGAGGGAACTGAAAATGGCCGCGAAGAACACGAAGTCGGCTGGGTGCGTCGCGTGTGGTGGCACGGGCAAGTCGAGCAAGGGCCATGCCTGTGTTCCCTGCAACGGGACCGGTAAGTCCAAGAAGCTCTGGCGCAGCAAGCTCGACAGCAAGCCGGTCCGCACCGGGGGTGACTCCGTGATCTCGCCTGAAGACCTGAACGAGCAGGCCGTGTTGGCCGTACTCATGGAGCGTTTCAAGGTGGCTCCCTGTATCAACGGCATCGAGATGCTCGGCACGGGGCGGTCCAAGGTGTGGTTCGTCAAACCGAATACCGAGAAGGTGGTGTGCGCTGTTGTCCGGACCGGCAAGACCCCGAGTGTGACGTTCACCAAGGACCAGCCCGATCGGGAGCCGGCGACAAAGCCGGTCAAGAAGTCAAAAGCGACTGGCCGGGGCAAGGCCGTGGTGGTCTACTTCAACGTGGCCAATCTGGCGATTCTCAAACTTGCCAAGCAGTCCGCGATGAAGGAGGATTGCGGTCTCAACTCGATCGTCGCTCAGGCCTTGACCAAGTACCTCGAGAAGTAGCCAAACTGCCAGGGGATATCCCTGGCATACAGGAAATGACCACAGCCGGCATGGGGCCGGTGGCAAGAGGTCAAACGGGAGCAGACAATGGAAAATGGGCCGACGAGGCAGTGGGCAAGGGCCATGTTGGAGAGCTTCCAGACTGTCTACGGAAGTGCGGAGAAGAGTGGGGCAAAGCACTCAATGACGATAACTGGCCCACACCCCGCGAAGTCAGGCAGTTATGGCCACTTCTGGCACGCGACAGACCCACACGGCCAATACTGGCATGCGGTGGACTCAAACGACATTGTCTGGGCGTTGACGACAACGAAGACAAAGCAAGGCCTGAGTCCGTTGGGCCGGGACAAGCTACTCGCAAAGGCGTGGGCCCGGTATCTGGCCGAGCTGGAGGCAGTGGCAAAGATAGCATTGAAGAAGTACAACACGGCCTGGAGTAAGTGGGTCAAGACGAATCGCTCGGCGCCGGAGGTCCGGCAGAAAGCAAAGGAGGCACAGAGGACAGCACGGGGTCAGTGGTTGGCGGCGGCATTGGTGGTGCTGGACGCAAAAGAGTCCTACGAAGGGCAGGGTTAGGAGGATGCCAACGAAGACGAGGACGAAGGCAGTGAAGGCGAAGACGAGGGCGGGGAAGTCCAAGGTCAACTACGGTATCCGGCAGGCAGTGTACTTTGCCCTGCAGGACAAACCTGTGTTGGTATGGGCCCAGGCCTATGCCCGCCAGCGGAAAGTGGGCTTCAGTCGGATCGTGGTTGAGTGCCTCCTGTCGATGAAGGCCGGTCTCGATCCACGTACTGTCAACCAGCCTCAAGGAGCAGGGGAACAGTCCAACCTGGGTCCCACGGCAATACCGCCCAGGTAATGGAGTGTTCCAGTTTGAGCCAGCGCGTATACGCGCTAGAAGGGCGGGCAGCAATGCAGTACAAGGCCAGGATGTTGAGGGCGCGCAAGCGACGGAAGGCGAAAAGGCAGGCAATCCGGAATCGGGCAGAGAAAGCCAAGGCCCGTGTCGTCGTCGTCACCCCCAAGGCCAAGGCCAAGGCTAAGGCCAAGGCCGGGACCAAGGCCAAGGCCAAGGTCGAGGCCAAGGCCTACACCTCGAAAGTGCCTCAGTGCTCTGCCGCCACCAAGAGTGGAGCACGCTGCAGCCGGCAGGCCGAGGTCAAGGTTGGTAACGTCTGGCTCTGCGCCCAGCACGCGGGGGCGAAGGCAGTGCTCAGACTCTTCGAGGGTGAGCAGCCCACCGAGTAACTGTTGTACAGACTTGCCCGGCGGTGTGAGAAAGCTCTTGACCATACCGCCGGGCAGTCACATACTACGTGGGATGTATGGAGGACGATGATGTCACGACGAGGCTACAAATCCAAAGGCGCGATGACTTGGAAACCGTGGACCGGGGCCAAGTGTCCTAACATCAAATGCCGATCCCAGAAGCGGGGTTACTTCGGCATATCCGTACCGTGGGCACGGTACGAGGTAGTGTGTCATGAGTGTGGTAGCATTCAGTACATGACCTCAAACCTAGACACCGTACGTCCACCAATGGGGTGGACGAAGTCTGTCAAGGTTGGTTGGGTGTCGCCCGAAGAGGCGGCAAAGATAGGGAGGCGCGAGATGGCTGTGGTGGCCAAGAAGGTCGCGGGCAAGGTCGCGGGCAAGGTCGCGGGCAAGGTCGCGGGCAAAGTCGCGGGCAAGGTCAAGGCCGTGGCCAAGGAGCAGACGGCAACGGGAGTCAGGCAGGTCGTCTACTTCTCCAACGCCAACATGGAAGTGTTCACGCTGGCGAAGGAGTACGCGGAGAAGCAGGAGCAGTCATTCGCCTCGTTGGTGGTCGAAGCACTGACCGCGTTCCTCGAGATCGAGTAGCATCGTCGCCGTTGTGGGACCTTGGTGATGGGCGTCCCCAGGGTCCCACGACGGTAACCATGTACATGCTCGCACGGGGCGAGCTAGAGGGAGGCAGTAATGGCGGGTAAGACGTCGAAGACGGTGACGCGGTGTGAGGGCGATCTGACCGGGCGCAACGTGTACACGCGGGTCGTGGACCGCAAGCTGGTCATCGAGATCGATCTGGACGCGCCGGGTGCGCCGTCAAGCAGCGGCAAGAACATCGTGGTGGCCAGCACCGGCGGCAACCAGGCGATCAGTGACGTCGCCAAGGACCGGATCGGGAAGCTGGGAATCAATTTCTACTTCCCGCCGGTGGGGTAGGTAGATCGTCCTCGTCGTGCGCACGGCCCTGTCAGCCTAACTGGCTGGCGGGGCCGTGCTGTTTTTGTTGGAGCATTTATGAAAGTTCGTGCGTACACACATCAACGTGAGTTCATTCAGTGGGCCCGTGACCGCCAGTATCTACCACTGTTGTCGGAGACAGGCACGGGCAAGACATACATGGCCCTGAACTGGCTGGAAGTACAGAAAGCCCGACGAGTCCTATGGCTCGAGGACCCAGTGTATACCGAGGGAGTAACAGACGACATCCACGCGCTGTCTGGATTCACGGCAACTATACTGAGGGGCACCAAGGCCCATCGACTGGCCGTACTGCAAAAAGCCCCGGACGGCATCATTGTGACTAACTACGAAACCTGTAGGACAATCGGCCCAGCCCTGGCCGCTTATCATTTTGATGCTGTCGTTGCTGACGAGTCCACAATTCTCAAGAACAGTCGGACTGCCCGATTCAAGGCTGCGTACAAATACCTTCGGGACGTGCCACTGCGATGTATAATGACTGGCACCCTAGTCACCAACAGCCTATTCGATATCTGGGCACAGTACCTATTCCTGGACCACGGCCAAACCTTTGGCCGATCGTTCATCCAGTTCCGACAGCCTTTCTTCTACCCGGCCGGCTTTGACTGGAAACTGAAGACCGGGGCCGAGCAACAGATTCAGACAGTCATCTCGATGGGTGCTTACCGTAAACTGAAGGAGGATTGTCTGAACCTGCCCCCGAAGCTATTCAAACGATTCCCGGTCAAACTGACGAGCCAACAACAACGTGCCTACAGTCAGTTGTGGTCAGATATGGAACTGGAATTGGACAACGGTGACTGGTTCGAGACCAAGTATGTGTTGGCCCAGCTAGCCAAGCTATTGCAGATCACAAGCGGTGGGCTACTCCAAGACGGCCGGTTAGTCCAAACCTACCCATCGGGCAAGATCGCCTCGCTGAGACTCCTGCTGAAGAAGCTACTGGAGAGTCACCAAGGTGTAGTTGTTTGGGTCCGTTACCACTTCGAGATAGAGCAGATCATCAGTATGTGTCGTCGAGCCGGCATCCCAGGCGTCGCTCTAACTGCCGGCGAGGACGCCACTGAGTCCGTCCGTATGTTCCAACGGGAGAGTGGGTGCCGAGTCTTCATCACTACCCTATCGCGCGGCTCACGCGCTCTGACCCTCACAAAGGCCTCGGCAGTGATATACTACAGCAGGGACTTCAGTGTTGAGCGTCGGATCCAGTCAGAGGATCGAACCCATCGGATCGGATCCGAGAGACACAGAGTCATCGAGTATTGGGACCTTGTCTGTAGTGGGACTGTTGACGAGCGGACTGTCAGTGACGTTGCAGTGAAGCGGCTACTCGGGCGAAAACTTATTGACCGAAAATCCGTCAGGAAAATCCTGAGTGAGCACTAGCCAAGAATCCCCCTCGCACATAGCTTCTAGTTATTCTAACGTGTAGCTCATTGGTTGTGGGTATAGTAAGGGAGACACCGTGGCGGACAAACAGGCTGGGGCCATCAGCGTATACCTCAAGAGTGAGGAAACTGCCGAGCGTCTGAGGAAGCTATCTCAGACAATCGGTGTATCCGTGTCCTCGATTGTCGGTAGCGTCATGGACGCAGTGCTGCCGACACTCGAGGAACAGTCCCCTCAGAGCCGTGAGGTGGAACTGAGAGTGAGGGTACGAATCTAATGCCCACAAAGAAACTGGTGGTCACTAATTCCTCCAGGGCATGTTTCCGCGAATGCCCGATGAAGTATTACTGGAGGCACGTCCGAATGTTGGGCCGACCACCTTCTGCCGCAATGGCGATCGGAAGCACCATCCACGAGGGTCTGGCGATGCTCTTGCAGAAAGAGAAGCTGGGCACCATCCTGAAGAAGCTCCGTGAGTACACTCAACAACAGCGTGCGGAGTTACTCGGATCCGAGTTAGAGAAGTTCGAAAAGGATGTGACCATCGTCGAGGGCATGCTACTGTCCTGGGACAGGAATCGAGGCCTGATGGGAAAGGCCACGGTGCATCAATGGGACGGCGAGCCAGCCGTTGAGGTCCCATTCGAACTTGAGCTGCCGACTTGTATCTACATGGGTAAGATGGATTCTGTACATGTTATGAACAAGAGGATATGGCTGGGGGAACATAAGACTGCCGGGTCCATCGGTACGGGGTATGTGGATCGCCTCGGCGTCGATTGCCAAGTCATTGGGTATCAGTGGGCCTTGGACAAGCTACTCGGCAAGAAGTGTGCGGGCTGCATCTACAATGTGCTGGGTAAGCCGAGCATTCGGCAACGGACCAAGAAGCAGCCCGAGACATTAGCTCAGTTCACTACCCGACTGATGAAGGAGTTTCAAGTCAGTGGCACAAAGTATCTGTACTCCATTGCCCTCGAGCGTCGTGAGGAAGACATTGAGCGTTGGCCGAAGGTACTGGCCGAACTCGTGAAAGAGATTGACCACTGTACCCGGACCGGATACTGGCCAGTCAATGACCGTGCGTGCGTCGGTTTCGGAGCCTGCCCGTATCTGCCGTTGTGCTCACGAGGTGAGAGCAAGCTGACTCTCGGTCTGTTTACTGTCCGTGACGCGATGCACCCCGAGTTGGAGCTGGACCTAGAACAGGAGTAAGTGATGTCACTGCTGCCGATACTGAAAACCAAAGGGAAGTTGACCATCAATGCCTCGACTTGGCTAGTATACGGGCCACCGGGCATTGGCAAGAGCACGTTCGCGGCCGGATTCCCTGACCCGTTGTTCCTTGCAACGGAACTCACTCAGAAGCATCTCAGTCTACACTTGGTGCCCATCAGTGGCTGGGAGAAGTTTCTGCAGGCCGCGAAGGAACTGGAAGCCAATCCGAATCGCTTCCAGACCATTGTCGTGGATACCACGGACCTGTTGTACAAAATGTGTCAGGAATACTGCTGTACGAAGTTTGGCTTCGATCACCCCAGCGACGAGGGATTCGGTAAGGGGTATGACAAGGTCAACAGTGAGTTTTACCGCGGTGTGTTGACACTGAAGCATTTGGGCAAGGCCGTGGTGTTCATCGCACACTACAGTGAGCGTGACGTCAAGGTCCGTGGCGCCACTTACCTGAAGACTGTCCCCAACCTGCCCGGTGGTTGCTGGAAGATCGTCGCCCGTGAGTCTGACGTGATCGCATTCTGTGACTTCGATCCGAAACGGCCCAACGTCCGTATCTTCCGATACACACCGGAAATCGAGATCGAGGCCAAGGACCGGGGCGGGGTATTCCCTGAAGGGAAAGTGCTGCCGTTGGACTACGCGATAATGTCTGGAGCCTGGGGAACGGGTCCGGGGCCGCGAATACCGGGCAAGTCGTTGGGTGGACCAAAACATGCCATCCACAAAGGCGTCGTTCGGAAGGGAGGCATTGGACTGACACGCAAAGGACCGAGTAAGTCGTAGTCACAATCCGGCAGTTACTGATTGAAAAGGAGAGTCACAAATGGGCATCACCAAGGACCAATTGAACAACGCTCAGAAGTTGTGGGACAGTGCGCCGGTACCGGAGAAGAAAGACTTCGACGAGATTCCGGACGGCAAGTACCGAGCGGAACTGGTCGAGGGCAGCATGGAGTCACGCGAAGTCAAGACCGAACAGCGGCTCCAAATCTCCCTGCAGTGGAAGATCGTTGGACCGACACACGAGGGTCGGCGTGTCTTCCAGAACATCGGCCTGGACACCGAGAAGGGTGCCGAGATCGCCAAGGGCACTTTCTCTGTCCTCGGCCAGACACTCCCGAAGAAAGTGTCTGAGATCGGTGCGATGGTCGAGGGGATGAAGGGCACGGTTGCCGAAATCAATCTGCGCCACGGCAAGGCGAGCAAGACCAACGGCAAGTCATATCAGAATGTCTACGTGAACAAGCTCGTCACGGACGAGGACGAGGGCGTGGACACGGAGACCGAGACACAAGACCTCAGTGAACTGGAACTGGTCGGCCAGTCGATCAGCTTCGAGTATGACGGTAACACCGTCATTGCCAAGGTGACCAAGCAAGACACGGACGAGCTGACCGCCGAGGACGAGGGTGGCGAAGTGTACAATGTCAGCTACGACGAGGTCACGTTGGTCGAGGACGATGCCGAGGCCGATACCGAGGAGGAATCGGCGCCGGAAGACGAGGTCACGATCGAGGTGGGTAGCAGGGTCATATTCGATGTCGCTGGGGACACCATCTCAGGCGAGGTCAAATCCATCGACGATGACGTGGCCAAGGTCAAGCGGGACGACACGGGCAAGATTCGCAAGGTGCCCATCGCGGAGTTGGCCCTGAACTTCGACACTCAGGAAGAGGAAGCAGAGCCGGAGGTCGAGGAAGAGTCGACGGAGGAAGAGTCGACGGAGGAAGAGGCCGCGATCGAAGTGGGCAGCAAGGTCCAGTTCGATGTCAATGGGGACACGGTGACTGGCGAAGTCCTGTCCATCGACGATGACGTGGCCAAGGTCAAGCGGGACGACACCAGTAAGGTCCGCAAGGTGCCTATCACCGACCTGACTCCCGCTGTCGAAGCGGAAGAGGAAGTGGCCACCACCGAGGACAGCGATGTCGAGTACATCGGCAAGACCGTCAAGTTCAAGGCAGACGGCACAGCGCACACCGGCAAGGTCGTGGCCGATGACAACGACGGCCACATCACCGTGATCGATGACTCCGGTGAGGAGTGGACGATGGAGTACGCTGACGTGACGATCATCGGTGAGGCCGAGGAAGCGGAGGCAGGGGCCGAGGAAGCAGAAGTCGCTCCGAAGAAAGCGGCCAAGGTCGCCAGCAAGAAAACCGTATCCTCTGGCAGGGTAGCGACCACCAAGAAGACAGTCACCAAGACAGTCACCAAGACGGCCGCCAAGACGGCCACCAAGGCGGTCAAGAAGAAGACACGCCGGGTGTAGACGTTCGACATGGGGCCGGGCGGTGTTACTGCTAATGCCGCCCGGCTCCTGTTTCTTGAGCGGGAGTGACTGATGAAGATAGACATCAAACGACTACGCGAGGCCGTACTGCGCGAAGTCGATCCCACAACATACTTCGAGTCCGAGATAGGTACCGACGCCCACTTCGGTTCCGCGGACGAGAAACAGGTATATTGCCCGTTCCACGATGATCGCTCTGGTAAGCACAAGAGTATGTCACTACACAAGAGTGGCAAGTTTTACTGTCACTCACCGTCATGCGGTGCATACGGTTCCAGTATAGTTCAGTGGCATGAGAAGGTACACAATCTGAGCTTTACCGATGCCCTTCGCAGTCTGTACGGAACCTACGTGGTCAAGTTGGTGCCCGAATCGGAGTTGCAGGGTTACCAAGCCAACCTACTAAATACGCCCACAATACTGGAGTGGCTGAAGACCAAGCGCGGCCTGGACCTTGCTGCCACCAAGACATTCGGGCTCGGGTTCGATAATCGACGAGTCATTATACCTGTGTACGATGAATTCGGAATGCTTGTCAACCTTCGCCGGTACGACCATACGCGCAAGGAAGAGCACAAAATCATATCCTACGCACCGGGGTATGGCAGTAAGCGTTTGTACCCAATCGACAGCCTGAAAGCCAAGACGATTATCCTTTGTGAGGGTGAGTGGGATGCAATGGTCACCATCACCAAAGGACTGACGGCCATAACATCCACAGGCGGTGTCGCGTCCTGGGACAAGTCTTGGACGAACTTGTTCAAGAACAGAAGGGTGGTCGTTTGCTTTGATGTCAATGACGAGGGGCACAAGGGGCAGGCAGAAGCTCTCAAACGGGCCCAGTCACTGAGTCAAGTAGCCGAGTGGGTACGTGTTGTGGAACTGCCCTTGAAGGAAAAGGGTGGCGACCTGACTGACTACTTCGTAACTCATGGCCACAGTCGGAACGACTTCTTGGAGCTGATCAAGAAAGCGCCAATCATTCATCCAGTGGACGGCGAGACGTACGACGAGGAAACTGACGAAACTGTCTTCGATGTCACGTTGGGCCAGGCATCGGCGGCACGTTACTTCAACAAGCAAATCAGGACACGTTGCATAGTGGCTGGCAAGGACTTGGCCCCATACCTGCCTCCAAAGAAGGTTCGAATCCGTTGTCAGGGAGCCAGTGATAACCTGTCGGAGTGCTCGGAGTGTATGATGTCACTACGCGACTTCGACAGTGAGTTTGAGGTAGCCGAGGACCCAAAGCAGGCACTACAGCTAATCGACCGGCCTGAGCACATACTGAAATCGCAAATCCGGGCGCGATTGGGCATACCGAGTAAGTGTCGGGTCCACGTCGAGACTACGGAGACATTCAACATTGAACACATTCAGCTAATACCTGAGATTGACTACTCGGACAAAGGTAACCCGTATGTCCTTCGGGATGCTTACTATGTAGGTCACGGCCTGACTCCTAACCGTGGCTACGAGTTTGAGGGCTTTACCGTCCCGGAGCCATTCAAGCAGTATGCCACTCATGTTTTAGTCAAGAGCCGACCGGCTCAGTCCAGCATCGCCACATTTCAAATGACTCCTGAGTTACAAGACAGGCTAGACGTGTTCCAGCCAGAAGATGGGCAGGGAATTGGGACAAAGCTGGAGCATGTCTACCGGCATCTAGCAATCAACGCCACCAGAATCTTCGAGCGACCTTTGTTGCACGAGGCCATTGACCTAGTGTTCCACAGCCCACTGACATTTCGCTTCAATGGGGAACAGATTCGAAAAGGCTGGCTGGACGTCCTAGTCATTGGAGATACTAGGACGGGCAAAGGCTATGTCGCTGAAGGGCTGATCAGGTACTATCAGCTCGGTGAGATTGTGTCCGCTGAGAATTGTAGCTTCGCCGGTCTGGTAGGTGGGATGCAACAAGTACGAAATCGGTGGGTGGTTACCTGGGGCAAGATACCGTTGAACGATGGTCGCCTAGTTGTGGTGGACGAGGCCAGTGCACTACACGTCCAGGACTGGGAGAGACTGAGTCGTGTCCGGTCTGAGGGCATAGCCGAGATCATCAAGATTCAGACAGAGACTACAACGGCACGGACTCGGCTACTGTGGTTAGCAAACCCACGATCCGGTGCTCCGATGAACACTTACTCCACTGGTGTCGAGGCCATCATGGAACTGGTGGGCAAGACCGAGGACGTAGCTCGCTTCGACTACGCAGTCAGTGTGGCATCCAACGAAGTGTCTAGTGACATCATCAATAGGTCGTTTGCGGCCAAGATCAAAACCCCATACACACAGGAGCTTTGTCGTCAGTTAGTGCTCTGGGTCTGGAGTCGGAAGCCGTCTCAGATTCACTTCGATCGGGCAGCGTCGAAGGCGGTACTACAGGCCGCACAGGAACTGGGCAGGGCATACACCTCAGTGATACCGTTGATTCAGGTAGAGAATGTGCGCATCAAGATCGCCAAGGTGGCGGCGGCAATAGCCGGTCGGCTATTCAGTCACGACACGACCGGCGAGAAACTGATAGTCACACAAGAGCATGTCCTGGCGGCAGTGACTTTCATCAACAAGCTGTACACCAACCCATCGATGGCCTATGACCAGTTCAGTCGGACAGTGCTAGATCGGACCACGCTCAAGAGTATCAAAGAAGTGGACCGCATGGTGGATAACTTGGAGGCCCACGCTCTGGACTTCGTCGAGGGTTGCTTGGAACAGAATCAGATCACCATCACTGACATCACTGACTACGCTGGGGTGGACAAGGACCGGGCAAGAGCCATTGTCAGTGCCTTGGTCCGGCAGCGGGCCTTGGTCAAGGAACACGGTGCCTATCGTAAGAAACCGGCATTCATCAACTATCTGAAGAAGCGGCGCACTCACTACCTGAAGAATGGTGTCCCCAAGAATACGTTTGGAGGCTGAGATGCGAATCGTCAAGGGCTTTAGCTGGGCAATGGCCCATCGATTGGGCCAGGGTTACTCGGGTAAGTGTCAGAATCTTCACGGCCACACCTACCGTTGTGAGGTAGTCTTGGGGTCCGACATGCCGGACCGGTTTGGCATGGTGATCGATTTCGGCCAAGTCAAGACAAGTATGGAGGCCTGGGTGAACGAGTATCTGGACCACGCCACACTGGTCACAGCAGACGACAAAGCCCTGGAGGATGCTCTGATCGCCCTCGGCTCCAGAACATTCGCTATGCCCGCCAGGTATCACAACACCACGGCGGAGAACATAGCCAACATGTTATTCTGGAAGTTCCTGGGCATGGCTCACAATCTGAATGTCTCCCTGATAACAGTCAGGGTGTGGGAAACGGAAACTGCCTATGCCGAGTTCACGGAAGGGGATAAGTGGCATGCGAATTAGCCTGAACGAGATCACCCTACCCACCATACAAGGTGAGGGTGTGTGGATAGGCCGACCGAGCATCTTCGTTCGAGTCCAGGGGTGCAGTGTCCGCTGCGCTCAGTGTGACACCAAGAAAAGCTGGGAGCCGATTGGCGCCAAACCGGGCCTTGGCACGTCAATGACTCTGGGGGAGATTCAGAAGATACTCCAGTCACACCCCCATGTTGACATCGTCATCACCGGCGGCGAGCCACTGGACTCGATACATGTAGCCGGTGTGGCCGCGCTCTGCTATGTTATGAAGCACCACGACCGACGCATCGCCATTGAAACATCGGCAATGGTGCCAACGCCGGACCTTATGCGTCTGGAAGAGTTGACGAGACACGTTGATCTGTGGTCCATCTCCCCCAAGCTATCGGGCATGCGGCCAACTAGCCAAGCGACACTCAACATCGAGCTACTCCGTACAATCACTTCGGCCTGCGCCCACCGCACCACTCAATTGAAGTTCGTAGTGGACGTGCGTCACTGGGAACGGGATATTGCGGAGGTACGTAGCATCGTCCGACGGTCCCTGAATTGGACAGGCCCGCTTATCCTACAGCCAATGACTCGACCAAACGACGGCACGACAGCAATCCTGGATGCCTGGGCCAAGTTGGCCAAGGCGGCACTGGCCACGCCGTGGTTGTTGAAGCTCAGGCCTCAGATTCTACCCCAGGCGCATAAACTGGTAGGGATGGTGTGAGATGAAGCTGATAGTGGATTGGGACTCATACAACACCGCCGTGGAGCAGTTAGTGGAGCGGCTTCGACTGGCGTGCATAACACCCGGCGCCGTAATGGGCATTCCGAGGGGCGGCTTGGTTGCTGCGGTGATGCTGAGTCACCGACTGTCCATACCGCTCGTGCCATTCCGGAAGGATCTAGTCAACCCCGACGTCTTGTTGGTGGACGATATCTGTGATACCGGCGGCACCTTGTCCAAGATAGTGACTCCGCAAGAGGATAACCCCAATGTACGGCCATTGGCAGTCGGCGTGGTTGTCTGTAAGCCAAAGGGGTATTTCTATCTGGACAGCCTACAGCACGGCGTGCGGCCCATACCCACTTTCTTCGGCATGGCTGCGGCAACCGAATACTGGGTTGTGTTCCCCTACGAGGATATGGAAACGGAGGGTGCACCCAATGGCACCGTTGCGTGATGAAGACATTGCGTTTGACGACACGCGCCGGCGGGATATTGCGATGGAGGCAGTCACAATGTTTCTGCGGGCATTGGGACTGGACACTGAGTGCGAGGACTTGAAAGAGACTCCGCGCCGGATTACGGACATGTATGCCGCATTCTTCCGTGGCCTGCCGGATGTCTGGACCCACGAAGGTCCGCCGGAGATCACGACATTCAGTAACGAAGTGGGCGTCGACGAAATGGTCTTGCTGAAAGACATAGAGTACGTGTCTGTCTGCAGTCACCACTTCCTGCCGTTCCACGGCAAAGCCGCGATCGCGTACATACCCGATCGGAAGATCATCGGCATTTCCAAGCTGGCTCGAGTCCTGGACTACTACGCAGCGCGGCCTCAGCTACAGGAGCGACTGACCAAACAAGTAGCAGAAGGTATACAGACACTTCTGAGCCCACTCGGTGTGGCTGTTCGAATCCAAGGCACTCATGGTTGTATCTCACAACGAGGAGTGAAGAAGCCCGACAGCGTGATGGTTACCAGCGTGATGACTGGTGTCTTCAAGGACAGGGCATTGCAGTGGCGTGATGCTTTCCTCAAGGAGGTGAATTCGTGAAGCCGGTGAACTTCCCAACGTCCAACAAGGAGTTGACGGCACCCCCAGGCGTAAGCACTGAGGAGTGCGGATCGCTGCCGGTGTACAACGATGGTGAACTCAGTATCTCGTGTTGGGAGATGACTGACGAGGAGTTTGCCACGCTGAAGAAAACCAAGCGTGTATGGTTGTGGGTCTGGGCCGGATTCTCACAACCGCCTGTGGCTGTAGATGTAGCGGATCCATTCGTGGACCAGGAGGGTAGCCCATCATGAAGCTAGCACTGATCACACCGACATCGGCATTGAGGGACTTTGCTGTTCAGTCAGACGGCATTCATCTATGCCTCGTTCAGGAAGTCTTGCGTGACCCAATGTATGCTGCCTTCTATCGGGAGCGCGGCAGTGAGCATGGGGACACTATCATCCTGGACAATGGCACGTTCGAGTGCGGCAAGCCAGCATCGATAGCCGACATCATCAAGGCAGCTCAGGCCGTGAATGCGAACATCGTAGTTGCCCCGGACTACCCAGGCAGTCCGTGTGCTGATACCTTCAGAGCGGCGGTCGAGTTCGCGAAGTCTCTGCCGGACCAATACCGGATGATGATTGTGCCTCAGAGCCGAGTTGGTGATGTGCGTGACTGGCTGGAAGGCATGGAAGCACTCCTTTGTGTGGATCAAAAGGTTACCGCGATACTGGACCCCATCATTGACCGGGTCGGGATGGTCGGCGTCAGTATACTGTCCTGCCCCAACGCCTTCGGGCCGATGCTTGGGGATATGGAGCCGGAGATATGCCGCTTCACTGCCTTCCAGTT
>Ga0307376_10003951_pt1 | contig 13714 bp, 23 predicted proteins | sample TR2MG_FD_202536 | JGI IMG/M metagenome (GOLD analysis project Ga0307376, IMG submission 202536) | Soil microbial communities from Risofladan, Vaasa, Finland - TR-2 | ecosystem: Environmental > Terrestrial > Soil > Coastal area > Acid sulfate soil | place: Finland: Risofladan, Vaasa | collected...
AGAAAGTAATGAATTTATGGAAAAGGATTAGTATATGAAATTTTTAGTAACTGGAATCACAGGATTCGCCGGACCTCACTTAGCTAAACTGCTGATGGAAGAAGGACACAAAGTATATGGATTAGTGAGGTGTTCCAACGGCCGAGAAAAAGATTTGTTGGATGTTCTGTCTGAAGAGGCACTAAAACAAATAACTTGGGTGTATGCAGACTTAACTGATTTCTACTCATTACACAAAGTATTCACGACTACTCAGTTTGATGGGGTATTTCATTTGGCGGCACAAAGCCATGTTCCAAATAGCTTTGCCCAACCTGTGCTAACTTTTGATTCCAATGTGATGGGATCGGTCAACCTAATCACTTGTATACAAGACTGCCAAGAAAAGTGCAGACTTCACGTTTGCTCCACTTCTGAAGTGTATGGAAATCAGTGTGTAGAAGGTCATCCACTCACGGAGGATACTCCTATCGCTCCTATCAATCCCTATGGTGTGAGTAAAGCCGCTGTAGACCTCTATGCCCAGGAACGAATACGAAATAACGATTTAAACTGTTTTATCACGAGAGCATTCAGTCATACTGGACCACGGAGGGGGTTTAACTTCTCAATATCCTCGGATGCATTCCAAATAGCAAAGATGATGTTGTCCATGCAACCTCTACAACTATTGGTAGGAAATTTGAAAACCAAGCGTGTGGTTATGGATGTAGAAGATTGTGTGCGGGCCTACTATCTACTTATGATGTCAAACTTCACCGGGGTTTATAATGTTTGTGGTGAAGTGGTCCATGAGATGCAGCATTTTACGGACCTTCTTCTTGAGTACTCGGGGTTGACGGGTGTTACTCAAAAGATCCATCCTCCATTCTTTCGACCGGTTGACATTGATGTTCAACAAAGTGATAATTCAAAGATTTTTGATGCCGTCTGTTGGACAGCCAAAATTCCGATTGAGAAAACTATGCAGGATCTATTGGATTATTGGGTAATTAAACTTAAAAAATCAAATACAGTATAGGTGGAACTATGGGCATTACTTCGTACACTTTTAACTATGTAACTAAATACCTTGATGGTGTTGAAAGCATGTGCGAGCTCGGGAATCAGGAGTTTTTTATCTCCGAGCGTATGTACCAACCGGCAAAATTTTACTTTGAAGCAATGGGGATTCGTCACGTTTCTATAGATTTAAATGGGAAGAGTGGCGCTTTACCATTGGATCTACAAGAACCCCTGGATCTTGGTCAATTTGATATGGTAACCGATTTTGGTACTTCCGAACATGTGCTGGATATTTATGCTTGTTGGAAGAATAAACATAATCTTTGTAAACCTAGTGGATTGATTATAAGTCAGAATCCAAAGGTAGGTAGCTGGCCAGGTCATGGTCTGTACTATTTTACACTTAAATTTTATAAAGAGTTGGCACGCTTGATGGGCTACCAAATAATGGAATTACAAGTGGATGATACAGAAAATGGACATCATTTGATATTTTGCATTCTTAAAAAATTACGGGATACTGAGTTCATATCTCGTGCTGAATTTGTCAATTTAAATTTAGAGTTTGTTAATAATAAACAAAGTATATCCAATCAGGGTTTAATGGTAAATACTGTAGATACAGATATTACCACCATTGAGGAAAAAGATGAATAAACTAGATGAACTCGCCCTAAAATATGGCACAGATAAAAGTTCCAAGTGGCACAATTACACTGCCAGGTACTATAGAGAATTTAAACACCTCTGTGATAAAGAAATAAGAATACTTGAGATTGGAGTTTACGAGGGGGCTTCATTGAGAACTTGGGAAGAATTTTTCCCTAAAGCTAAAATTTTTGCAATTGATAGTTATATTGCATGTACGAGATATGCCAGTGAAAGAAGCTCCATTTTTATCGGAGATCAAGCTGATCCAATATTTCTTAATTCTGTTGTTAAGCAAACAGGAGGAAATTGGGATCTTATCCTTGATGACGGTGGCCATACTATGGTCCAACAAATTACGAGTTTTAAGAAGCTATTCCCTCATCTTAATTCTGGCGGAATATACGTTATTGAAGATTTGCACACATCGTATAATGCTACGTATGGTGGTGGACTTCGTAAGGCTGGAACGACAATGGAGTACTTAAAAGACCTGCTTGATGAAATGAATGTGGGAGACAAGTTTTGTGGCGATCCGAACAAAGTATTTGATAAAGAATGGATTGATTCAATTCATTTTTATCTGGCGTTAGCTTTTATTTTTAAAATAGTAAAATAGGATGTTTATGATTTTAAAATACTCGGGAGAAAAATTGCCGTTCCATAAGCATTTACTCCAAATGCTGTCTTTAACTTCTTCAATATTTAAAAAACACCAAATTCCTTACTGGTTATTTGGTGGAACACTACTTGGGGCAGTTAGAAATGGTTCAATTATTCCATGGGATCATGATATTGATATTGAGATTTTTTATGTAGATCGACATAGGGTACATGCCCTACTTGAAGAATTTGCTAAAAATGGATTTCAATTGCGAAAAAATATAATGCCCGAAGGTCGGTCACAGGTTGCTAAACCAGGAGAATGGGTAGCATCGTCCTTGTGGTTCGAAGATTTTCATATGTGCATTTTCTTTGCCTATTGGAATTTTGAGGAGGAACCGAAATACCTAACCAAAAATCATCGTCTTGCATGGTATTTTGCTCCTCCCGAATTAGATAAATTAACTGAAATTGAGTTTGAAAATGAAGTGTATCCGTGTCCGAGTAACCCCAAAGGGTGGTTAACTCGGGTTTATGGAAGCAATTGTATTGAAGTTCCTGCTATACAGCCATATGGTAATATGAATTATGTTCGAAAATATGCACCAAATAACATTGACATTCTTAAAGAAATAGATACAAATACTGGGAGTAATTATGAAGCCAAATATAAAAGACGTTTGGAAAAATGAAGAAATGATGACTTGGTTAGATGCATCTCCGCTTCATGCGAAACGCAGTTCATTAGAGGTATTGTGCTCTAAGATTACTAAAGCTATTGTAAAGAATCCGAAAGCCCTCATACTAGATGTTGCCTGTGGTCCGGGTTCAAATCTTAGGCGACTACTTCAGCGAGGTGTTCCTATTGATCCCAAGCAGTATTTAGGAGTCGACTTTTCTCCGAAGGCTTTGGAATTGGCAAAGAAGCATCTTCCAGAATACCAATTTAAGCTATTGGATGTTATTGAAGAAACTCTTCCTGAAGCTGAAATTGTTTTGTGTATGGATGTACTCCAACATCTTGAACATCCGATGCGTCTGGTAAAGAATTTATTTCAAGCAACCAAAAGAATTTGCTTTATCAATACTTGGGCCATAAAGAAGGGTGACGGATGGGACGAACACCACGTTGTTGAGTGCCATGGTAAATTCAATTGTATGCACAGGCAATTTGATATTCATAAACTGGAAAAAGGATTACGCGAATTTGATTGGAAGCTCTCATATGCGAAGATTACTTTTGCGGACGAATGGGCCGGAATCCTAGAAAAATAAAGTTGAAACTATGAATGATAAAGTTATTGGAATACTCGGAGGAATGGGACCTTACGCTACGATTCTTTTGCAAAAAAACATATTTGATTTGACTCCTGCGACAAAAGATTGGGAGCATATCCGAACTGTTGTGGATAATAATACCCACATACCCAGCCGCACACGGGCGGTAATGTATAATGAAACTTCCCCACTTGCGGGGATGATTGACTGCTGTAAACAATTACAAAACTATCCCGTGGACATTATAACTGTTCCTTGCAATAGTGCGTGTTACTGGATTCCCGAAATTAGAAAAATCATTAAAACTCCGATCATAAGTATTATTGACATTGCTCTAGAAGCTCTTGGCGAAAAAGTTACAAAAGTCGGCATTCTAGGAGGATCAGTAACCTACATTAAAAATCTGTATCAACCGGGCCTGGAAGAATTGAATCTGGGATATTGCAAACCGGATTTCATTTTACAAAATCAAGTTGTGTCTTTGATAGAATCTATAAAATTGAACGGAGATAGTGCTCTTGATCAGCAAAACAAATTTCAGAGTATTGTGGAAGATTTCATTCGTACGTCCGGGGCAGATAGTATCATTTTAGCCTGTACTGAATTGTCAGAGTTCAAGGATGTTTTAGTTGGCGTCCCAGTTATAGATTCCAGTTCTTTGCTCGCTAAATTTATCGTTGATTTTGCAAGAGGTGAACGGTGCATACCCTTAAATACCAGAAAGATTAAAGATTTTTGGAAACAAAGAGCTGAAAAAGTTCGGCTTGGAGATTTAGAATTGCTGCAATCTTCTATGTTGTCCGTGACAACCCAACAAGCAAAAAGCAGGGATGAGCAAGAAAAGATATTCTTGTTCAAAAAATTGGATTCTATACTTAAGCAAAATTTCTCATTACTTGAATTGGGATGTGGATATGGTCGATGGTCTTTTCCCTTGTCTTCTTGTGTTAAAAAAATTGATGCCTACGATTACTGTCAAGAATACATCAATTTAGCTGAGCAGTATGCTAAAAAAAATAATATCAAAAATATCAATTTTATTTGTAACTCGGTTGAAGATTTAGTCCTAAATAAAAAATATAATTGTGTGATATCAATTGGGTTCTTACACTATTTAAGTGATGCCCAATTTTATAAAGTAATGCGGATGATAAAACAGGGTGTCTCGTCCAGTGGTTTTGCAGTTTTCCGAGAAAGTTTTGGCAAGTCTAAAAGATTTGAATTGCACGATTTTTATTCTGAAGTTTTAGGCACGGGATACCACGCAGTATATCGAACAGAAGAAAACCTAATTGAGAGTTTGGGAGATGATTTTTCTGCAATTCATTCTGAAGTATTTTTACCTGCTACGGATGAAAAACCAGAAACTTACCAAAAGTTAATCATATTTCAAAGGAAAAGGTGACCATGGTCAGTTATTCAATAGTTCCTATTTCTGAGCTAAAGCCTCTTGAGAAAGTTTTTCCGCACCATTTGAAAAATCTCAGGAAAAAAATTATCCAAGATGGTAGGATACGCCAACCTCTCATTGCTGATAAAGAAACAGGAATTATTTTGGACGGTTCTCATAGGTATGTTTTTCTGCTGATGGAAGGATATACATATGCTCCAGTAACTTTTGTTGATTATAATAGCCAGTATATTTCTGTGGGCACCTCTCGAGTACACAAGTTTTTTGTAGATACTCCTTCGGGCATATCAAAGGAGGAGGTTATCCGCCGGGGACTCAGCGGTGAGGTATTTCACCCCAGAACAACTCGGCACTTTTTCCCTTTTTCAAAATTGGAAATTGCTGTGGATCTCACTGACTTACACAAACAGCCAAATTTACAGGCATTTCATTTTTTGATTGCCGATGTAACTATTCAAGAAGAAATTGCTCATAATAAAAAATATCTTAAAGAAATTGATATTGAATTGGCTTCAGCGATCAGTTATTTGCACAATGCCCAAAGTATAAAAAGTTATCTATCATTTCAAATAGAAGAAATGAAGAAAGAGTTATAATGATAGTACTATTTCCCGGAAAATTTCAACCTCCCCATCTTGGACACATTGTGACAATATTAAAAATTTATGATACATATGATAAGATAATCATTGGTATCACTGAAGATACTCCTTCTATAATGGATACTCAAGAGGTAAAGGAGATACTTGAAACAGTATTTCAACATTTACCAAAAATTAAGGTTGTTATAATCAAAGGAGTTCTTTGTACTCGGCTGTCCCCTGAGGGGTTGCCAGCTTTTGACGCCATACTGACTGGAAATCCTTTGGTTATTCAATGGGCAAAACAGCATAACTTAACAAGCATGCTCATACCTCGCAGTAAAGGTTTGGGTTTCTCGGGAACCTCAATTAGAAAAAGTTTGGAGAATAGCCCATGAACACTACAATGAAATGTTTTCTTGATATCGATGGTGTGCTTACTGACTTTCCAACAGCTATGAACAAGTACCTCGGTACATCAATATCACCTGAACAATTTGGGGATGCCAATTTAGCAAATGCCTTGGGTATGACTATTCCTGAATTAGACGCAAAATTGAATGCTGCGTTCTGGGAAAATTTGCCTTGGTTGCCCACGGGTCGAACAGTCCTTGAGTTAGTCGAGGATTACTTTGGCAGGGATAACATTTGCTTGTTTTCATTTCCCTCATATAATTCGGAAGGGGCCACAGGAAAGATTGACTGGATTAAAAAAAATCTGCCTGACTATTCCAATAGGTTCCTACTTGGTACCCTTAAGTACTTCTGTGCTAGTCCCACATCAGTCCTACTCGACGATAAAGAGAAGAATATACGAGAGTTTAAACATGCCGGTGGACTTGGTGTGGTGGTTCCTACACCCTGGAATAGCTTGAAAAATAAAGATGTGATTACATACTTGTACGAACAGTTGTCAATAATGATTCCCGGTATTCAATTATAATTTCCTTTGTTTAACAATTTTCTGAGTATAATTATAATGGTAAACCAATGAAAAAGCTACATACTATCGATTCTTTAAGACCGTACCTTATTCGCAATCAACTGCGAGATGTACCAAAAACTATAGTTTTCACGAATGGCTGCTTCGATATCCTACATAGAGGCCATGTTGAATACCTAGAATTTTGTAAATCTTTGGGTGATAAAGTTGTGGTCGGTCTAAATAGTGATGATTCCGTGCGTAGGATTAAGGGTCTTAAACGTCCTATCAATACTCAAAATGATCGGGCATACGTTTTAAGTGCCTTAAAAGTGATTGATTATGTTATTATCTTTGATGAGATGACACCACTTGAACTCATCAAACAAATCAGTCCAGATATCCTAGTTAAAGGTGACGATTGGTCAATTGAACAAGTTGTTGGTAAAGACTTTGTTGAATCCCGTGGTGGTTCAGTTATCTTAGCTCCGTTTGTTGAAGGAAAAAGTACCACCTCTACTATTGATAAAATTAGAATCCGGGAGAAATATTGATGTGGATAGTTTGCGGGTACTACATAGGAGAGGTGTATAAAGTCCACGCTCAAAAATTAATAACTTCTTTGAAAGCACTGAATATACCTTTTGACATTACAGAGGTATCCCAGCAAGGGGACTGGTATCGAAATACTCAATACAAACCTACGTTCCTTAAAATGATGCTTGAGAAGCATGCTCCAAATACAAATATAATTTATGTCGACACAGATGCTATTTTCTGTCGATATCCCAGCTATTTTGATACACTTGATAAAGAACCGGAAGTAAATATAGCTGTGCATATGTTGGACCACAGCAAGCGTAGACGGAAGAATCATCCTGCGGAAATGTTGAGTGGTACCATTTACCTCAAAAATACAGACACGACCAAACAGATAGTGGACGAATGGATAGTAGCATGTGCAAAAGGTGGTACGTTATGGGATCAACGTGCTTTGGCTGAAGTTCTCAGAGGACACAAGTTCCATCTATTGCCAGAAACGTATACGACAATTTTTGATTATATGTCGGATGTTAAAGATCCAGTTATTTTACATTTCCAGGCCTCTCGAGAAGAAAGGAGAAAGATGGCCAGTATGGTGCAACAGGTGGGAGGATCAACACCAACTCCCAGAAAGATAGTACAGAATGGTCAAGTTCAAATTAAAAGAATGAATCTCAGGTAGGATTCAAAATGAATACGAGAATAAGTCCTCATTAAAAAATTAAAGGAGATAGATTAATGCAGAACAACGTACTCGTTATAGGAGATATACATGAACCAGTATCCCGCAAAGGTTACCGCCAATTTTGTAAGGACCTTTATGAGGAATGGAATTGCAATAAAGTTGTATTCATAGGTGACGTTATAGACTGGTCCGCAATATCATTCCACGCCAACAATCCAGCCGCTCCAGGACCTCAAGATGAATATCAATTGGCACTTCAAGGAGTACAAAAATGGTATAAAATCTTTCCAAAGGCCCAGGTTATGATAGGCAACCATGATGCTCGCCCCCGAAGAGTAGCTGAAGCCAGCAACATACCTGCTAAGTTTATTCGTGACTACTCAGAATTGTGGAATACGCCCAAGTGGAAATGGGTATCGTCAACCATTATAGATGATGTTTATTATTGCCACGGTCACGGTAAAGGTGGCGGAAATACTCCTGCCTGGAATTTAGCAAAGAAGATGGGTATGTCAGTGTGCCTTGGGCACTTCCATTCAAAGGGTGGGGTGAACTGGTCTGCCAATCCTCTTCGAAGATGGTTTGGTATGGATGTAGGTTGTGGTGTTGACGATGACGCCTATGCATTTGCCTATGCCAAAGAGCAGGTTACTAGATCAATACTTAGTGCTGGCGTAGTATTAAAAGGTGTTCCTTATCATGAAATTATGCCTGTAGGAAAAGGTGAAGCATACCACGACTCAAAGTTTAAATAATCAAGAATGATATATTTTGCTATATGGCTATCAAACGCTGATCATTTGGGAACATGAACTAAAGGATCCGGACTTGGTAGCGAAAAAAGTTGCCTTATTTAGTATATAACGTGTCTCTTACTTTCTCTGAACTGGTATCGGCTATGGATAGTCGGTACCTTTTCTTCATTTTAAACCATTCAATATCCACTTCAAAACTCCCCACAGGCCATTCGCAAATTTTTCTAGTGCTCAATATACCTTTTACACCGTAACGTCGTCTAAGGGAGGTGGTAGATATACTAAATAGTATGATTTACTTATAGGTTCGACCTCAAACATGAGTACATGAAAAAAGACCGGGCAGATAGTAACCTGGCCTTCAAATTGAAATGCTTTTTACCTTCTTAAAACTTCCAGCACCAACCAGCACTTCCGGTAACTCCGAATCTATTACTATAATCAATTGAAACAGTCATCCCATCTACTGAAGGAACATAGCTTAAACCAACTCCGTACACTGGAGGCAGACAGGCTCTAAGTTCTTCGCAATGATTCACAGTGGCTATCGTCAGGCTTTGAAATAACAACTTGCCACAGTTTACATCGATGATTCTTGTAATACTTACAATCTTCGGGCCTTGTTTGTGCTCTTTTTTCTATATCTATACTTTGCATTTTTTGCTCCTTTAATAAAGTTTCATTTCATTTCTTATATTTAAATTATAATATACTTAGGAGAAGATACAAGAACCAAATTAAATTTATTTACGGTCATGAAAAAAGACCGACGCGGAATGCACCGGTCCTGTGTACCGCAGGAGCAGTTTCCTCCGGCGTAATCTTGTTACTTCTAACCTAGTTTTTGGCAGTTTTGCGAGTATGCAGGTAGGATAGCATTTCGTAAACTACCAATATTCCTACAGTAATAAAGTTAGAATACCCGGATGAATTATCACCATCACAACTGGAAAGATAACTTCCAAAAATAGCCTGCATATAATAAAAAATAATAGACCTATGTATTTCATTTCTTTATCCCCTTCCAATAACTTTAATTGGCCTACCTTTAACGTTTAAAGAAACTTTCCACACAACTTCCGTATTCTGGGTATGGATTACTTTTGTAGCAAACCTAAGCCCGGTCGTCTCAGTATCCGCTGCTACTATCTCTTTCTTTCGCCGTAACAACAATCGACTTTCTTTGTCATAAGATGTTATTCTTATGGCATTTCTATACTGTTCTAAAATTTGCTGATAATTATTCATCAAATTTCTTATCAATCATTCTCATTATTTCATCAAAGTGTATCTTTTCTTCTGTCTTTATTTCCTCCTTCAAAATCTCGTGCAACATTCCAATGCAATTAAACATCGCACCGCATATCGAATCCTTCAAGTTGACTTCTCCATGATTATCATAAGACTTGAATCCTTGCTGAATCAGCCAGACGGCCATTGTATGTCTAAGTAATCCTTCTATATAAACATCAACAGGAATACCACCTTTCCAATTGTCCCAATCCCGCTTAGTTCCATCGGACATTGTTCTATGTCGTCCAAGATATTTACATACTCTCTCAATACAATCGGTGATAACGCTTTATAATAACTTGGTTTTTTCCGGGTGATCGTTTGCATCCCTTGTAGCTCCTGTGCCAAATTGTCTTATTTCATTGCTTTGCTTTTCCTTTGACTCAACTAATTTAAGTACCGCTTCCGGAAAATAGTAGCCATTTATCATATAAGAATACGGGCTACCATGATAATCTTTACAACCATAACCAGTTACAACACCAATCATACCAACTTTATCTAATGCAAGACCACACATAACCTTCTCCACTATATTCATCAATCATCCAGTTCAAACTACGAAGTTTAATTGCATCTTCTATTGTAATCCCTGCCTCAACAATTTCGGAAATATAAACCGAACCAATAACATCATGTTTAGCCCAATCAATGCCTTTCTTTGGACAATATTTCCGAATTATATCCAATCCAGCACAAGCATTACAGCCATCTCCAAAATTAGTTTTAATACTATCGTCACTCATTATTTCTACAAATTCTTTTTCAGTCATTTCTTAATCTCCTATAATCTTACTGTATTGTAAAATCTCATGTGGTTTACCATTCGGTTGTTTGTGTAATATAAACCATTCGTATTCTCTTTTACACCCTTTTGATTTTCCCCATCCCAGTGCAAGTATCACCCCTGTAAATCCAACGTATTCAAGGACGGCCATATCAATAGTGTAAAGCCAAAATTCATATCTTTCTTCCAATGACCATTTCAACATCTCAAGACAAGCCATTTCAATCGAATGTGAATGAGTAATCGGGCTGAATATGTTATATCCAGCCAGCAGTAGTTTAGCGGATCGGCGGCAACAAAGCTCGTAATTTGCTACTCTACCCTCTACCGTCTGAGCGGAATAAGGATGTGTAAAATAGTAGAAACCCGATTTTATCTTAACCATATCTACTCCTTATTCATTTTTACAAGTGCAGCAAAATACTCACGTAAACAATTACCACAAAAGCGACAATGAGTATCACCCTTCTCTCCCTCAATCTTACCACAACTATACACCCACTTATTATCTTCATACATTTTCATAACCGCATGCCAAGCTTTCGTTGTGATTGCATAATATGAATTTAGTGTCCTCTTGCGGAAAACATAATCATCTTCATAGGCTTTGGGAATTTTATTTACTGCATTAAAGTATGCCATGAATGTTAGTACAATTGGAATTTCTTTTTGACAATAATATCTAATACACTGACGTTGTAGTTCCGTATTCCATGTGTTGGCTCTAAAGCGAACAAACATTAAATTATCAGGAGGGCAATCAATTTTGTGGAAATCACTGTCTGTCATTTTACCAGGATTGGCAGTCAGCACAACAGGGGCGTCAAAATCAAGATTTGGAATTGCCGTGTTATAAAATTTATGTAAATAACCAGCCGTCCCACAAAAAACTGTGTCTTTATCATTGTTAGAATCATTACCATCATTAACACGCACAACATGATAACCTAATATATCTTCTGGCATGTTTGGTAGATTATTTTGTAATGGTTCAAGGTATGATCGTCCTGATTGAAAAAAGCAATCCTCACATTTATTCGGACATGTTCCTGTTTGTGGAATAGCACATAATATACCACTACCTTTTGTTTTTGGATTTTCTTTATACATATTTATGCCTTTCCTAAAATCTTATCTAAATCCAAACTCATTTTAACAATATAATTCGGCCTTGCTTCAGGACTACTATATATAAGCGATGCAGGATGAACATAGTGCAAATACTTCCATCCATATTCCCTTTCATCCATATATCGCTTAACACTTTGCTCGGCATCTTTTCCCAATGTTATAACAACTTTTGGCTGGACAATATCTAATTCTTCAAACAAATATAACAGGCAATTCTCCTTCTCCTCATCCGTGCTCGGTCTATTTCTCTCAGGATGGCAATGAACCGAATTTGATATGAAACAATCTCTTCTGTTTAGCCTATTTAGTTTTAATACGGCATCTATTATTAATCCAGAACCTAAGATGAAAGGAATACCACTATAAACACCGTATTCGTGACAACTTTGTCCAACAAAAAATATGCCTGCATTTAAGTTGCCCCATCCTACACAGGCTTCGGTGACTCTTTTTATATTCATACCAGGACATTTGTTACATTCTATGATATTTTTACATAAACGATGATGTCGTTTGCCTTTTTCATATAATAATTCCAAGTCGTTAAAAGCATCGTTCTTAAAATTGCTGGATTCCAAATCACAAAACTTAGACAATTCGACCAACTTTTTGCTGCGTTCAGACATCTGCTAATTGTCTCCAAATACACTTCCGTGTTCTTTTATATCCATAGCATGAATTATTTGAGAAATACCTTTACCAATTAATTTTTCATCTTCAGTTTCAACGATAATAAATGTAAAAACATTTTTGCCTGATTTGGAAAGTGTACACAACGTCCTATATATTCACCTGGTGGTATGTATTTTTTATTCTTTCTGCTCACTTTTCTAATCTCCTCTTTTTCTCATTCATCAATCTCTTCTTAATCCCACTGCATATTTCCAACGCATCTTTCAATCCAAATGTAGCTATTAATATTACATAGTACTTATCCACTTGAAAGCGGATTTCTTCTTCAGTTTGTTTTTTCATTTTTGGAACATTCCCTGGGATTACCAGTCCATACTACTTTTTGACACCAATGACGTTCCGTACAAGTTAAACATGGACTCGGATTATCCTGAATTGCTTTAGCTAAATTGTCTTCCATTTTTTCTCCTTTCAATCTGGTGTTCTTGGCGGTCAGGTGTTTAATTATTTTACACGCTTCCAGCAGGGCGTCGCGTTGCTTTAATAGCTCGTCGTAGGTTATGCCCGGTTCAAATACACTGGTTTGGTATTGTTGTTTTGTGCCAATTGGAGATTCTTTTCCGAAAGTTGGACATTGCATAGTTTTGTAATGATGTAAGCCGTAACTGGCTCCACAGTTCCTACATGTATCACTCATAATCCACCTTCTTTCTCCGCCTGAACTATGGCGGATTTGACTATTATACGAATTCTGTAGTCATCAATACCTGTTAAAGCCCGTTTCAACGCATCCAGCATAACGGGAGCGGCGGCGATTAGCTGGGCATTGGCTTGCCAATTCTCAGACATTTGTTTTGTTACTTGACAAATATGATCCACTGTATCTGGCCCACCTGTTTTAGAATAAATCGCGTAATATGTTGGCCGATTTGGGTTTGGCTGCGGATTAAGTTTCCACGGCCCCGGTGTATGTTTACTTTTACTCATTTTCTTATCCTTTCATTCTCTGAGACGCCCTACAAGGCACGATCTCAATGGCAGGCGACTATTATGCCGCCTATATTACCAGTTCTATTAAATGATTCTTTTTTCAGTCCTCCAGTTTAGGTACTTCCGGTATACGATGAAACTTATTTGCAAACGACAACAGAGCTTTTCTGGCTTCAATAAACTCCGCATCGCCGCAATCCAGGGCACAAAAATGATATGCTAATTGTGTGGCTATTTTTACATCAACTTTTGCATTAATAGAGCCACACCATAACGGCCAACAGGAAAAGTCCAAATCCGCACCCAGTAAATTCGCATATCGTAAATCCGCACGTTGCAAATTCGCACCCTGTAAATCCGCATCCTGCAAATTCGCACCCAGTAAATTCGCATCCTGCAAATCCGCACGTTGCAAATTCGCACCCTGTAAATCCGCACCTTCCAAATCC
>Ga0307376_10003954_pt1 | contig 13707 bp, 9 predicted proteins | sample TR2MG_FD_202536 | JGI IMG/M metagenome (GOLD analysis project Ga0307376, IMG submission 202536) | Soil microbial communities from Risofladan, Vaasa, Finland - TR-2 | ecosystem: Environmental > Terrestrial > Soil > Coastal area > Acid sulfate soil | place: Finland: Risofladan, Vaasa | collected...
TATTTTCCTTTTCACCACTTCTTTCTATTGCATCCAGAATTTCTCCGACCTTTGAATCAACCATCATAACAAAATCGGCATAGTAGTTCAGTCCCGATTTTCCCTGAAACTCCCTTGAGGGCAAAATTGGAGTGTGAGGTGCAGGCAATGGCAGGTAAAGAAAATAGGGGTCATCTGTTGCTGATTTCTGATCGATAAAAGTTATGGCATGCCTGATTATATCCGGCAGGCATTCTCTATGGTCAAAATCACTGCCCGTAATACCTTTCCTCCAATAAGACCCATCAGAACCCGGCTTGTCATAATTAATATTATTTCCCTCGGTGATATGATCGGGAAGGGCAGTTACCCTGTCATTTTCCACATAAACATATGGCGGCATATCAAGCGAAGCGCTTATTCCAAAAAAGTAATCGAATCCCAGAGTAGTTGGTCCGTTTTTTATCGGTTTTGCATAATCAACCTTGTCACTTCCTTTGTCAATATTATTCCATTCCCATCCCAGATGCCATTTCCCCATGCAAGCTGACTGGTATCCTCTTTCTTTCAGCATTGATGCCATTGTCTTCCGGCCGGAAGGAATAAGAGCTGGCGAAAATCCGTCCAGGACTCCTTGTTTCAGAGTGCTTCGCCAGTTGTAACGGCCGGTTAAAATTCCGTATCGGGTCGGGGTACTTACTGCCGAACTGGAATGAGCATCGGTAAATGTTATTCCGGATAAGGCAATACGGTCGATGTTTGGAGTTTTAATCCCTGAGTGCTGATTAAGGCAACTCACATCCCCATATCCCAGATCGTCCGCAAGGATAAATACGATGTTTGGTTTATCATTTCCCTCAGGGAGAGCTGAAACTGAAGGTAATAGGATAGTACATCCTATCCCTGCAAGTCCGATATTCAGTTTTCTCATAACTATCTATCCAGTGTAAAATAAGCAATAAATAATTTAAAACTGTTTGTAAAATATAGCTTATAGATTACGTACTTTTAGAATCGTAATCAATCTAATGGGTGATTTCTACTTCTGATAATTAGTTGTTATTCCTCTTAAGTGATATAGTGTAATCGGGATTTACTGTAAAATCGAGTTGGGGCATTTCGCTTGGAATAATATCCCATCTATCACGAAAAAGACCGGACATCCTTTCATCATCTTCCCTGGCGTTATTTGAAGGACGAGTTGTGACATTCAAATAAACAGGGATTGGTGCAAGGTTTTTGAACTCTACTGTAAATACAGGCAATTCGTAATAGGTCGTTTTTCCTCCCCGGTTGACCAAATGTCCTGTATTATCTCTAAACCCTTCTCTATGAAATTTGCTTTTCTGTTCATAATGCCGCCTAATAACCGTACCCTTTAAGGTTTCCGTATTTAAAATATTATTCAATACTTTGGTTCTTAGTTCCTGTTGCTGCGATATGTAAAGGCCTGTATAATAATTGCGAAGTATTTTGACAGAAATGGCACCTGCAATCAATAAAAACACATAAATGGACAGGGCTATAACCATAACTTTTAAGACAGGCATTCCGGTAATCTCATGGAACTTCTGGACTATTGAATGATGGGATAATTTGATCTGTAGGTTGTTTTCACCAATATATGCTTCCGCCAAACCGTAAAGGCTGATATATACCATTAATAAACCTACAGCTATTACTATCAGAGTTAACACTTGAGAAGTAAGACTGAATAAACTGGTGTCTTTATAATATTTTGATGATGGTCGGTATTTATAAAATAATACCACCTTGAAGACCTCTGTGAATTTATTGGCTGCAAACGGAGGATTTAAGTGTTCATACTCAATATATGAGCCTATGGAAGGATCGTAAACCTGGGCTTTCATTCCATCCCGGTATCCAATTAATCCTCCCACATGGTGGTTTTTCATCTGAAAGATCTGAAGAGGTGTTTCCAGATAGGAGGTCAACCCAATAAATAAAATAGGATAAAAAAGAAAAGCCATAAAGGGAAAGAGCCTAACAGGAAATCCTTTTCCTATTGATACTTTCGACTTAAAACCCCAGGCTATCGCGGAAAGTATGTTTATATTCGTCAGCTTGCTGAAGAAATTAGCTAAAAAGTATCCACCTATTACAGAAAGGATCAGTAACAACGGCCATCGTATAGTATAGTATGTCATAGATTTGTACCTCTTTTAGTTATGTCTTTCTCTTTCAGAATCTGAAATTATTTTAAGAATCAGTACAACAACATGCACAATATTTTTATCAACCCTTTATTGCAAGTTAGTATATTGATACAACTTAATTTAAGTTTCACAACTGTTTTTACAACTTAAACAGTTACATGAAACACTATTTTCATTATACCCAAAGATTTTGTAACTTGATGATTGATTCTAATCTGTGAATGGATCATGTCTAAATCGATCAGGATATTAAATAATTTTTTTGCAATTGCACTGATTTCTTTGTTCTGTTGTTCAGGTTGCGCTTCAAAAAAAAAAGAATTTTGTCTATTCAAAGAAAAATGAATCTCTTTGTGATCTTTCACATCTTGGGAAAAATAAGTATTATTACTCAACAACTTATCAAAGAAAATTAAAACAGAGCACTAGAAAAATTTCCAGGCATTAGGAAATCAGTTTCTCATGCCGGCGACTCTTTCTTTAAAATGATTATAGGCAACCATGAACACAAAACAGGAGCTTTATAAAAGAAAAAAAATAACTTTAAAAAATTGCCATTAATAATCAGACCCGGTTAAAAAACATAAATATGAACAGGAGGAATTTCATCCGCAACATGTCACTTTCAGCAGTGTCACTTTCGCTTTCTGATATAGTAATTTCTTCGTCTAAAGAGAAGGTGGAAAAGAAAAAGAAGTTTTTTGTTGGAGCACATGTGTGGGTCTATGCTGCATCCCAGCCTGGTTATGATGTATCACCTGTCCTTAGCCAGATATTTGCCGATATGGCTTATGCCGGTTTTGATGGTGTTGAAACAATGGAACAGCCACTGAGAAGTCCTGTTTATACAAAACAGATCAAAGAGCTTATTGAAAAATATAAAATAAAACTTCTCGGAAGCTCTTTCGGGGGAGAAATGTGGGATAAGAATAAGCACAACCAGATCCTTGAAGATACAGACCAGATCCTTACAAACATGGCCTCGGTGGGTGGAAGAACGTTTGGAGTATCGGTGGGTAAACCTTCAGGTAGAATTAAGACTGAAGAAGAGCTGGATAACCAGGCTGACTTACTTAAGAAGATTATTTCACTTTGTGAGAAGAAAGGGATAGTGCTCAACCTGCATAATCACACTTACGAGGTTGAGAACAATATGTATGACTTAAGAGGAACATTGAAAAGAATTCCGGATGTCTGTCTTGGACCTGACCTTAACTGGCTGCTCAGGGGCGGAGTCGATCCGCTGACTTTCATGAGAGAGTTCAAAAAACAGATCGTCTTCCTGCACCTCCGCGATCAGCTCAGCAATGGAAAATGGCCCGAATCATTGGGTGAGGGAGATGTGAACTTCAGGGAAATAGCAGAAGTAATGGATGAAACAGGTTTCCAGGGAGATGTAGTTATTGAATTAGCCCATGAAAATGGATTTACCAGAACAAGACCATTGAAGGAGAGTCTGAAAATGAGCAGGGCTTATCTGAAGAAAACCATGAATATTTAAGAAAGGATTATTGTAATTATAAATGAAAAGAGGCTGTATCAAAAGACTGATTTTACCCCCAACCCCCCAGGGGGGCTTTTTAAGTTATTGGCTTTCAATAAGTCTCCCCTGGGGGTCCCGTCCCGATAGCTATCGGGAGTTATCGGGATAGGGGTGGCTAACAAAAGAGGCTTTTGATACAGTCTCTTTTGTTATATCAATACCTGATTAATATTACATCAGATGGAAGGATAACAATAACACCAAAATCTGTAATTAACTTATATTAAGTAAATTAATTCTTCAAGTGTTCACCCAGGAATTTTTCCATTGCCCTGTAAAAATCAAACCTGTTTTCCTGGTTATAGAATCCATGCCCCTCATTGTCTTTTACCATATATTCAACAGTTATCCCCATTTTTCGAAGGGAATCAACAACCTGGTTTGATTCATTGATATTGACACGTGGATCGTTGGCTCCCTGTGCAACAAAAAGCGGACAACGGATACGATCGACCAGGAGAACTGGTGAGACCTCAGCCAGCATCAGGCTGTCCTTAACAGGATCACCAACCATTTCATAAAACATTTGCCGAATCGGTTCCCAATATGGAGGTATGGTCTTCATAAAGGTAAACATATTGGCCACCCCTACATAGTCAACTGCACAGGCATACAACTCAGGTGTGAGGGTGATCCCTGCCAGTGTTGCATAGCCTCCATAACTCCCTCCGTAAATAGCAATACGTGCCGGATCGGCAATTCCATTACTGATAAGCCATTTAACTCCATCAGAAATGTCATCCTGCATTGTACGTCCCCATTGCTTAAATGAGGCTTCCCAGAATTTCTTTCCATAGCCCGTTGACCCTCTGAAATTCATTTGCAGCACTGCATAACCTCTGTTAGCAAGGAATTGTACTTCCGGATTAAATCCCCAGCTGTCGCGGGCCCATGGTCCGCCATGCGGGTTAATAACAACAGGAAGGTTTTCAGCTGTGACTCCCTTTGGAAGGGTTAAATAACCATGAATTGTCAATCCGTCGCGCGACTTATAAATTACAGGCTTCATTTCTGCCATATCTTCTTCCTTTAACCAGGGCTTGAAATCAGCCATTTTGATTAATCCCCCGGATTTGACATCATAAAGGTAATAACCTCCATAATACCGGTCACTGTTCGCATAGACCAGCAACTTGGTTTCATCTTTACTCTTCCCGGTGATCTGAAACTCATAAGCAGGTAACAGGGCTTTAATTTTATCATCTATCTGCTGCATTTCCGGGTCAAAGAAATGCTTTTGCAATTTTTCAGTCTCATAATAAGCTACCGTCAATACTTTCCTTAGTTTTGAATAATCCAGGCCAACAACATCGACATCAGGATTTTCATAAATAACCTTTACCTCTTTTGCAGTATTCGGATCAAATTCGACAACTGCAGTTTTATCGCGCCCAAGGTTTGACACACAATATAAATTTTTGTTATCGAAGGTAAACAGTACAGGTGATAATGTCTCTTTAAAATTTGTTGTAATAACTATTTTGAATTTGTCTTTTTCAGTATCACGATATAAAAGACTGGTATTTACCCCATCGGAAGTCACAGCAGCACGGATTTTACCATCATGGTCTGTTACCCATCCTGTAATATTTCCAGGATTTTCTGCAACCATTTTTAATTCCCCGGTTGAAGTATTAAGAAGATAGACATCAAAGAGTTGCGGATTTCGCTTATTACTTGTTATAAGTAATTCATCAGGCCTCTCTTCAAGTATGTCTAATACATCAGATCTGACTTTTTCAAAAGGAGTATGATCGACAAGCCCTGTTCCATCAGGTTTGACAGACAGTACATGCATATTCTCATCACCACCCAGGTCTTTTGTAAAAATGATCCTGTCATCTGATTCCCATAAGGCATTATAAATACTACGCTCTGTTTCATGGGTGATCGGCACTGCTGAGGTGTCTCCAAGGTTCTGGACAAAGACATTCATTCGCCCCATGTGCGGAGCGCGAAAGATAATCATCTGCCCATTCGGTGAGATCCGGTATCCTGCTTTTTCAGGATCCTTGAAAAAGTTCTCCATTGGTATTACAGGCGCCCGTTCTTCTTTAGCCCTGCAAGCTGTAAATCCAATCATGATTAACATGATTACTGGCAAAATCATCCTTGTTTTCATAATTATTTTAAGTATATAACCAAAGTTAAATAAAAAAATCCATACCCATTAACTTAAAACATCAATAATTAAAGATTTGGTAATGAATATGTTCCTAAAATACTATGTTATGGGTTTAATTTCTATTGTCTTAATGCCTCTCTTTTCACAGGGGGCTCTTTTCCGGAATGAATTTCATATAGTCCTCTGAAAATATCCTTTGTGGTATTGACAAGTTCAGGATAGGGCCTGTCAGTTACATCCACAAAACCAATATTGTAGTTCTCCCCATCATTTCGTCCCGTTGCTGGCTGATCAATCCACTGGAACCAATGGGTTCCAATAATTACTGGATTAGCTGCTGCATTCTCAACATAGTAACGATAGGCAACTGCTCTTTCAACCTGGCTGACGGTTTGTGCAAGTCCGGGTGCCAGACCTCTTTCAGGAACACCAAAATGGAACTCGCCTATTATCATAGGCTGGCCGGTTATATCTGTTACTCTTTTAATTATACCCTGGCTGGCCGTATATCCATAGCTGTTGAAGCTGAAAACATCAAAGCCTTTTGAGGCTGTTATGATCTCATCAGGTGCAGAACCACCGAAACGAAGCCCCAGGTTCAGGTGATTTGGATCGTGCTTTTTAATCGCATTATTTACAGTACTTATAAATCTATCAAATGTCTTGTAAACAAACTCTTTGCGGCGTTCCTGAGTGTCTCCTGATTCAAGATATTTCTTCAGCTCAGACTTCATAGGTGTATCGCTTCCTGAAAGTATTTCATTTACAAGCTCCTGTTCCCTGTGTGGCCAGGGCGGTTCATTGCCGATAAAATATCCGAGAAGCCAGGGATCATTTTTTCTGTATGAGCATTGCTGGCTGGCAGCTTCATCGACCATGGCAGTCCACTCAGGAGCATATACATCAGGCATTCCCATAATGCCTGTTTCAATACCCCACCCCCTGAGCGTTGCTACATAGGGTTTCCTGCCGCTTGCCCCAAGATTAACATCCGACCAGTTAGCAATGGTATTCAATCCCCAGTTGTCCATCCGGCGGATTGTAAAATCCATCCACTCAGGGTACCAATCTTCTCCGAATCTTCGAAAAAGATTCCAGGTAAAATAAGAGTAGCTCTGGCCGGACCTCGAAGTTTGAACAGCTGACGAAGGTACAGGGATTGCAAGCTTTTCAGCAGGAGGCAGTTCCGAGAAAAGATATTCACGACCAGTAACACGGGCAAACTCTGATCGTGGGCCAATTCCGGTACTACCTGTAGAATAGAACAGGTATCCGTCCGGATCAACAAACCACCATACTCCATCAACCTTTGCTACGTGGAAGAATCCGGTTGCCTTCAGTCTCCTTTCAAGGAACCCACCGTATAAAGATACCTTGAAATCATTGGAGTTGAGTTCATTATCCTCCCGGGTCCATGAGGCCTTAAGATCTTCTATCGATTTTGCCTTCCCCTTCCATTCTGCAGGAATCCACTGGCCAAATTCATCAATAAGCGGAACCGGACCAAATACAGTATCCAGTGCAGTCTCGGTCAGATCTACATTTCTTATTTCAATATATGGTGAACCTATAGGTGACCTCATAGAGAATCCTAATGAATCAATACTTGTTATTGAACCAACAACATTTGAGAACCCTATCCAGTAACCAGGCCGTGCTGTCTTTCCTATTGCAGCCATATCCATCCCCTTGGTGTTCCTCTTCTGAAAATGAACCAGAGGAACAGATGCCCGGACCCATGGGCCCTGCATCGGGTGAATTGTAACCCTCCTCACCCCGGTTGAATCATAAACCTTCAGATCGAACCACTGTGTGGATGATGATCGCAATTCAAAAGTCAGAAAATTTGCATAAGACCAGTCAGATGGAAGATCAGGATTTAGCTCGCCGATCGCCCACTTTTTCTCAAAATTATTGCCTTCAAAATTTACAATAAAAGAAACATCATCTTTTGCTTTACACCCGGCGACTAAGATCATTATAAGGAGGTAAAGCTGTACTGTCAACTGTTTCATATCTGAAATTGTTAAATTGATTAATGTATTGCATACCCTGAAAATTAACATAAATTCTTGTTATCCAGAACTGAATATCAGCCAAATACCCATTTTATTAATGAAAAAGCTGCTGCTGTAAGTATCAGAACTGAAAGTATATTTAAAATTATCCCCGTTTTCATCATCTGTCCGATACGTATCTGACTACCGGCAAATACAATTGCATTGGGAGGAGTTGCCACAGGAAGCATAAATGCACAACTTGTAGCCATAGCAACTGGTATCGACAGCAGTAATGGATTTATTCCCAGCCCATTGGCTATACCTATTACAAGAGGAATATAAATGGTAGCCAATGCAACATTACTCATCAGTTCAGTAAACAACAATGCTGATCCAATCAGTATAAGGTAAACAAATACTGAACTTAAAGGATGCCTGGCCACAAGATCTGCTATGACCTGTATAACTCCTGAACTTTCCAGTGCTTTTGCCAGGGTTATCCCTCCTCCGAACAATAACAGGATACCCCAGGGCAGACGCCGGGTTGCTTCCCAGGGTACCAGCCCTTTGCCTTTCCTGAGGCTTGCAGGTAATGTAAACATTAGTATCCCTCCAATCATAGCTGTTGCGGTATCATTTAATATATTATTTCCGAGCAGCTTGTTGATAGGTAATTTAAATATCCACATGAAGGCTGTAAGCCCGAATACAAAGGCAGCTATCCTCTCCTCTCTGCTCATTTTTCCCAGTTTCCCAGCCTCTGAAGTGATCAATTCAGATGCGGAAGCCATCCTGCCTAAATTATTACGGTATAAAATCTGTGTAAGAACAAGATATGTCAGCAGAAGGATTATACTGCTGACAGGTATTCCTATCATCATCCATTTTGCAAAATCAATTTCAGTATCCAGCAGTTGTTTGGCATATCCTGCAAAGACCACGTTTGGAGGTGTACCAATAATAGTCGCCATACCCCCTATGCTAGCTGAATAGGCAATCCCCAGCATAAGCGAAAGTGAGAAGAGGTCAAAGCCTTTCCTGTTATCAGTTGTCTGACCAATGAGAGTGATCAATGTAGTTGCTATTGGCAACATCATAATGGTGGTGGCAGTATTACTTACCCACATGCTAAGAAATGCAGAGGCCAGCATAAAACCTAATATTATTCCGTTGGCACTCGTGCCGGTAAGCTTAACAAGGTTCAATGCCATCCTTCTGTGAAGTCCATGTTCTTCAATGCCAAGAGCGACAAAGAATCCACCCATGAAGAGAAATATTGTTGAGCTTGCATAAGGGGCTGTTGCCTGTTCAAGGGTAAAGATCCCCAGAGCAGGGAATAATACAATAGGCAACAAGGCAGCAATAGCAAGAGGCGCTGCTTCCGATATCCACCAGGTTATCATCCAGGCCGCTACCCCCAGAACACTCCAGGCCTTGGGATCGAGCGACCCTGTGAAGCTGAGATGCGATACAAGAAGGAATAATACCGGGCCTGACAACAGACCAACCATTTTGAAAGGCATCTTCATGACATTACAATTTTTTTTTAAAGTAATGCAAATTGAATTTTAAAAACCCACATACTATACAAAACATCGCTCCCGGCAAATATTAATAGGGATAATCCGCTAAAAGCTGGATGGTCTCCGACATAATTGCTATCTTTGAAGATAATCTTAAAATAAATTAATATGGCTAATAACCTGATCGATTTACTTGACCTTCCACCTGAATGGAAAAAGTTCCTGCCCAATCTTTGGAAGATAGTTTTAATTTTTATCCTGATGATTTTTTTATGGATATCATTCTTTCAGGTCGGACCGGAAGAAGTCGGGACCATAACCCGATTTGGCAAATATGTCCGCGAAGTCGAACCAGGACTTAACTTTAAGTTCCCGGTGATAGAAAAGATTGTAAGGGTACCAGTTGAAAGACAACAGAAGGAAGAATTCGGATTCAGGACCACCAGTGCAGGCATACAGTCGAAATTTACCAAGGCGGGCACTGCAGATGAATCCTTAATGTTAACTGGAGATCTCAACCTTGCAGATGTGGAATGGGTTGTACAGTACAGAGTCAGCGATCCCTACAGTTTTCTCTTTAGAGTAAGGAACCCCGTAAACTCCCTCCGTGATATATCAGAGGCTTCAATGAGGCAAATTGTTGGTAACCGTACTGTAAATGAGGTTTTAACAGTAGGAAGAACTGAAGTAGCCACACAGGTTTTTGAGCTGATTCAGAAACTATGTAATGAATATTCTCTTGGTATTAAAATTGAGCAGGTAGTTTTACAGGATGTTAATCCACCTGATCCGGTAAAAGATGCCTTTAATGCTGTTAACCAGGCTCAGCAGGAAAAAGAAACATTGATCAACCAGGCTAAATCGGAATACAATAAGGTAATACCAAAGTCTAAAGGACAGGCGCAGGAGACTATCCAGAAGGCCGAGGGTTATGCCACCGAAAGGGTAAATAATGCACTCGGTGAAGCTACTAGGTTCACTGCTCTCTATAATGAGTATATAAAGGCTCCTGAGGTCACCAAGCGCAGAATCTATCTGGAAACAATGAATTCAGCTATTCCCAAACTGGGACATAAAATTATAGCTGATGATAAAGGGAATAATATTCTGCCCCTTCTTCAAATGCAACTTAATGGTAAATAAAAAGCAGTTAACCCGATGAATCAAAAAATATTAATTCGACTCGCCATAATAATTATTGCCATCATCCTGATTGCGCAAAGTACTTATGTCGTCAAGGAAACAGAACAGGTTGTTATAACCCAGTTTGGAAAACCAATTGGTGAAGCTAAAACCACCCCAGGTCTGAAATTAAAAGTCCCATTTACTCAAAAGACAAATTATTTTGAAAAAAGATATATGGAATGGGACGGAGATCAAAACCAGGTGCCTACAAAGGATAAGAAATTTATTTTTGTAGATGCATATGCCCGCTGGCAAATTGTTGATCCACTTCAGTTCTTTAAGCGCCTGACTAATGAAAGGGGAGCACAGTCAAGACTTGACGATATCCTTGATGGAGAAACACGAGATTATATTGCAGGCCATAATCTTGAGGAAATAGTCCGGACAAGTAACAGGGTGCCTATGCCATCAGGTTCAGTAGGTGAGGAAGTAGGAGATACCCTTGTTGATATTTTGGTAGGAAGGGAAAAAATACAGGAAATGATACTTGAATCGGCCAATACTAAGGTCACCGATCTTGGTATTGCTGTACTCGATTTCAGGGTGAAACGGATAATTTATGTGGAAGATGTACGTACCCAGGTTTATGAGAGGATGAAAAGCGAACGTTATCGTATTGCGGATAAATTCAGGGCCGAAGGTCAGGGTGAAGCCTCAAAAATCAATGGTGAAAAAGAGAGAGATCTTAAAACCATACAGTCTGTTGCATTCCGCCAGGCTGAGGAAATTATGGGTAAAGCCGATGCCAAAGCTACTGCTATCTATGCAGGGGCTTACAACCAGACAACTGCCTCGAAAAACCTTTACAGCTTTCTTAAATCGATGGAAACATTTGAACACACATTCGATAGCTCAACAACTGTTATCCTTTCAACAAAAAGCGAATTATATAAGTACCTTATTAGCCTGGAATAACTAACCATCAGATATTAATAATAAATTCAGCCGCCTCATTCATAATTTTACTTAACCGATACAAATAGTTTCTGGTTTCTTTGTACTTTACGATAAACAATAATTTACATTGGATGCATAGAAACCAATAAAAGTAATTACCATGAGAAAGCTGTTATTACCCTCTTTGATCTTAATTATTATTTTGTCTGCTTCTGCTTCGAAGGAAAAGCATCATAAACGGTTTTTCGAAGATTTCAAAAAATCTTCTTCTAAGTTTTTTACTGCTAATTCAAGAGGAGACGGAGACGGTATTGACTCCAGGTATGTGCTTGGAGCAGAATCTGCCTCAGAATCAGGCACAAAGATAATTACTTTCAAAATAGATCCGGAAGATCCTGCCGGTGCCGGTAAAGGACCAGAAATTATATCAAAGAATTTTACTCATTTCGGCACTTATGCTGCCCGTCTGAAAATTCCTGATGTTAAAGAAACTCAGCCAGATGTTGGCGCAGTAATAGGATATTTTACTTACCATATGGATAAAGACCCGGGGCTCAGCGAGATTGACTGGGAGTGGCTTATAGCAGATCCGGAAATAATTTATATCGGAACATGGACGGGCCCTCGCGGCGACCTCAGGAGAATTGGCAGAACAATTAACATGGCAAAGGGAGTTATTTATAATACCGGGTACAGAGAGAGTAAGAGCGGTATCAGAAGCCCTCTGACCGGTGAGCAAAATCAGCCTGAAACACTTCAGCCTATTGAGGGATATGATGCTTCAAAACAGTTTTATTCTTACGGATTTGACTGGCATCCCGATCGCATAAGGTGGTGGATGATTCATCCTGTAACAGCTGACACCGTTGTCCTTTGGGATTACCAGGGCAGCCAGGTCGGGATACCCCAGAATCATACAAAATACAGGCTTAATTTCTGGCATACAAACAACTGGCCTGTTGAAACTAATCCTAATTCGATCGAGAAACCGCTTGATCATTATGAACTTGAGATTGACTGGATGTCATATAAGCCTTTAAAAAGATAAAATCAGCTATACTCAAAAATATTCCAATGAAAAAGTACCCGATTCCAACATTGGTTATAAGCATGCTTCTTTTCTCAGTCACATGGGATGGTTTCTGTCAGACACCTGCCCTGAGAGATCAGATATCCCTGAACGGTATATGGAGCTTTACAACTGAAACAGGAGAAAAATCATCCATCCCTGTTCCCGAATTCTGGGATGCGGCCCCGGGATTTACAAAAAAGGTAAGCCGCGAATACACCAATGACCGTGGTGAAAAAACTGTGCGTGAGGTATTATTACCCTCAACAACAATAGGGATATATGAAAGAGAAATAACTGTTCCTGTAGCATGGAAGAATAAGATCATTAAAGTTGAATTCGAAGGAATTAACCATATAGCTGAAGTCTATCTTAATGATAAGCTTCTTGAAACCCATATCGGAGGATGGACTCCTTTTGCAGTTGACATAACTGATCTTGCTCAGCCGGGTAAAACAATTAAACTTAAGATAATTGTTAAAGGTGGAAATCATTCACCGATAGTAGATGAAAACGGCTACCCGCAGTGGCCGGTGGGATGGTATGGACAGGAAAGCCGCTGGGGAATAATATTCGATACATGGCTAAGGGCTTATGGGTCTGTATATATCGCTGATGCATTCATTCAGACTTCTTACAGAAATAAGAACATTACAATTAATTATGAAGTTGTAAACAAATCAGAAATAAAACAGGAAGTTAAAATAACAGGTGATATCACTGAGGCAGGAAGTTCTGAGCCAGAGGTAACTCTCCAGGAAGGAAAAGTTACACTACAGCCTGGTGAGAAAAAAGTGATAGTGGTGAAGTCTGCATGGAATGACCCTAAGCTCTGGAATCCTGAAACACCAAATCTCTATTTTCTTACAAGTAAAATAATTAAGGCAGATAAAAAGAGTTCCGGTGTTATTGATGAAGAAACGCGAAGATTCGGATTCCGCGAGATATGGATAGATGGCACAAAGCTAATGCTGAATGGCAACAGGCTTAACCTGAGGGGAACAAGTATAAATGTACATGGCCAGGGGTACAACAGAGGAAGGTACAGATATATCACTGAAGAAACCTTTAATCAGACCATCGACCGGCTTCAGGCTTTAAATATCCAGTGTGTCCGTTTTCACCAGCAGCCTGCATCAAAAAGAATAATAGAAATCGCTGACGAGCGTGGTCTCCTTGTAGTTGAAGAATCACCCATGTATGCACGTG
>Ga0307376_10003956_pt1 | contig 13701 bp, 13 predicted proteins | sample TR2MG_FD_202536 | JGI IMG/M metagenome (GOLD analysis project Ga0307376, IMG submission 202536) | Soil microbial communities from Risofladan, Vaasa, Finland - TR-2 | ecosystem: Environmental > Terrestrial > Soil > Coastal area > Acid sulfate soil | place: Finland: Risofladan, Vaasa | collected...
GTGGAGGGCTGGTAAGACCTCTTCTTCGGAAGGGCTCGGCCCGGTGAAGCAGGAATCCCGTGATTTCCAATCATGGGAGGTTCAATACGAAGGCGTGACACTACAAATGCCCGTGCCGTTTCAGGGCAGATGCCATGGAAAATATTTCTGATTCACGGGCAACGGCGGCAGGGTATTGTCGTTTTTCGTAGAATAAAAAAGTCGGACAATTTGTGCGCAAGGGGGTGCGGCGGCATGTTTCTTGACCGCATTTTGAGGCGGCAAGGCACGGCCAAAATAGATCCGGGCGACTATTTTTATCACGGTTGTCCGGTCCACCTGAGCCTTGGCACCGGCGAAAAGCAAGATTTCCGGGTCCACGACTTTACGCCGGCCGAACTGGTTCTCAAGAGCGGACAGACGTGGCCTGCCCCCAAGCCCCGGGAAATGGTCGCCTGCCTGGTTCCTTACCTCGACGCGGTCGCACGGTTCGACACGCGCGTGGACTGGGTTCGCAAAGAAGCCGGTTTGTTGGTCGGCCTCTTGATGCCAGGGTCGCTGGAGCAATTCGAACGGCGTAAAGAACCCCGCGCCCGAGTGAGCGCCCCCATATTTTACGCCCCGGTCACGCAGGCCAAGGCCTCAGAATGGGGTGACTTTTCAGAGGGTAAAACCATTGATCTTAGCGCCAGTGGCGCCAAGTTTCTTTCCCCGACGGGGTTTCGGCGAGGTGAGGACCTACTGCTCATGCTCGACCTCAACGATAAGTCGGAGATGTTACGATCGGTGGTGGTCCGGGTGGAGGAAAAGACAAGGTACGGGTTTTCTGTGTGCGTAAGGTTTGTCAACTTGTCGGTGGCTGAGCAAAAAATATTGCAGGCGTATGTCAACCGCGCGCTCGATCAGCCGTGACGGAGCGACGGCTGGCACGGCCGCCGTATCCCAACCTTTTTTTGCGCTCGGACGGGGATTAACCACCGGCAACGTATTCCTTGTTTCTTTTAAGGCCAAAATATCTTTGTCAACGCAGGGTCGATGGATGCCCGGTCAGCCTAAAACCGGCCGGAGAACCAGCCCCTAGCGGTAAGTACCGGCAGGGGGGTGACAAGGATGTTAAGTACGCGAAACCAGCTGAAGTCGACCATCAAGGCCGTAAAGACCAGTGAAGTGGTGTCCGAGGTGATTGTGGACGTGGGCGGCCAGGAGATGTGTGCCGTTATAACCACTGGTTCACTGCAGAAGATGGGCCTTAAGGTGGGGGATGAGGTGGCGGCTCTAGTGAAGGCCACCTCGGTTATGATAATGAAGTAGGCCACCGGCGACCACAAGCGGCACCGGAGTCACAATCTATTCCTTCATGGGAGCGGGGATCGCAGGGGATCCCCGCTTACTGGTTAACCGGGGGGGTCTACAAGCACCAGATTAAGGATGGGTCCGGGCCGAACCCGGCTTGCAAAGGCCAAGATGCGATTAGTTTAAAGGCGGTCGTCAGTCGATGTTTTATCAGTTTGAACTAATGAAAATAGTATATATTTACTTTTTTTACGGCTTATCCTTTTTCGTAATGGGACTAGCGATTCTCCTCCAGGACATGCAATCTAGAAAGGTTGGACTGATTCGTGATATCCGCTGGTTGGGTGTCTTTGGAATAACGCACGGGCTCGCCGAGTGGGCGGTAATGTTTACATCCTTTAAATACTTCATGGGTATTCCAGCGAATCTCTTAGTGAAAGACTATATGGCTGAGGTTATTATATACTCAATTTCGTTTGTCTTCATATATGAATTTGGCATTAGAGCAATCATTGCGACAACCCGGCGGTTACGCTGGCTACAATATATATTATTGGGAACAGGTGGGTTATGGCTGATTAATTTCGGCCTAATGATCATTTCACCAATCAAGGACCCACTGTCGTGGTTGCAAACGACCGAACAGTGGTCTCGCTACCTGCTATGTTTTCCGGGATCTGTTTTTGCAGGCATAGGCTTTCTAGTACAAAGAAGCCAACTGGCAAAAACAGGTGTATCGAGTACCAAGACATCGGTGTTCGGCGCATCTTTCATATTCTATGGGTTAGTAGCGGGGTTGGCAGCTTTCAACTCTAGTTTCTTTCCGTCAAACGGGTTGGACCTGCGTACTGTCAACATAGTTTCTGTTGGCTTTATGCCAATTTTAAGATCACTGGCCGGGGTGGTAATGGCCTATTATACTATTCGCGTGGTTGGCGTCTTCAACCATGAGTATACTGATCTTCTTAAAAATATGGAAAGAAGGCAAGCCTTATCGGAAGACAGGGACCGTATAAGCAGGGATCTCCATGACGGTGTTATCCAATCGCTATATGCCGTGGGCCTGCAAATGGAAGAAGCCGCCCACCTAACCCAAGAGTCACCGGAGGCGGCTAAAGATCTTTTGCAACAAATGATCAACAGGATGGATGGTATCATCCGTGACATCCGACTTTTTATACAAGACCTACGTTTGCCACAAAGCCACGAAAGCAACTTGGCCAAAAGGCTAGAATCCCAGTTAAGCCACTTTTCCTCTGCAACCCGCGTCCCGGTAGAGTTTTCCGGCCCTGACGGGCAATTTAACGACAAGCTCACCCCGGAGCAAACTGATAGCCTATACTATATCGTGCAGGAGGCTTTGGTCAATGTGGCCAAACACGCAGACGCAAGCCAGATATACGTTGGTTTGGTCGCCCGGGACGATCATTTACATCTGTCCATAATCGATGATGGTCAGGGAATGAGGGAAAATCCCTGCGATATGACTCCACTTTCGGGGCATGGAATGGAAAACATAAAGTCGCGCATAAAGCTCCTAAATGGGCGCTGTAGCTGGGAATCCAACCCGGGACTTGGCACGCGTTTGAAGATTGTGGTTCCGATGAATAGGGACAAATAAATATAGAAATTAACAAGGAAGTCCAAAGGGCAAGTTACAATAACTACGGTTTCCCTGCCTATTAGCAAAATTTCCCGCCGCTATTACCCAACTGGAGGGCATTTGCCAAACTGAAACGATAGTGTGTCTACTGAATAGGCCGAGCTTTGCCCGGCCTATATTTTTGTGGTTTGATCGCTTTAGACGAGCGGGTACGGCACCAAGATAGGAAAGATGAAAGTACCTGGCGACAAGAATTCGCCTGAGGGGGGACGGGCAATGTTTCTGTTCTATCCGGAGAAAAGCCGCCCGAGATTCCTTGCGGTAGCGGAAAGTTTGGCGGTGCGTTTCCTCGCTTGGCCGCAGCAGGACATTTGTCCTCCAAAATTGTGACATCTTTCTCGTATGTTAAGGACTTATGACAATTAGCAAGACGGAGCAATTATCGGATAATTGCTTATGGGGTGTCTTTCACCATGGCTGAAAGGTGCGAATCTCTCCCCATGGATATTGTGAGGGAAAACTGGGTGCCCTTTGGTTAGGATATGGTTGGGCTAGGAATGTCGTTTGGGGTGTGATGCCGCCCCTTTTGCGGGGGCGGCCATAATTTATCCGAAAGGATTTGACGGTTAACGATGCATGTCGTCGTTTTGCTCAAACAGGTACCAGCTACGGACAACGTTCGGTTGGATCCGGAAACGGGGACTATGGTCAGAGGAACACAGGATAACATCTTAAACCCCCTGGACCAAAACGCCCTAGCCGAAGCCCGGCGAATCAAGTCTCTGGACGGCACAACGACCGTCACCGTCCTTTCCATGGGGCCGGAAACGGCGGTCGAAGCCTTGCGGGAGGGGGTCGCGGTCTGTGCCGACCGCGCCGTCCTGTTATCCAGCCGCGCATTTGCCGGTTCCGACACTATCGCCACCTCCAAGGTCCTTGCTGCTGCCATAAAAAAGCTAATGCCTGTTGACCTGGTTTTGGCCGGCGAACGGGCCACCGACGGCGAAACGGGGCAGACCGGTCCCATGGTGGCCGCCCGTCTGGACTTTCCCGTTGTGACTTTTGTGCGCAGGGTGGATGTACAGGAAGGGGCCCTGTCGGTGGAGAGGATCGTTGAGGATGGGTTTGAGGAACTGGAGGTCGACCTGCCGGCCCTTATCACCGTGGTCAAAGATATTAACGAACCGCAAGAGCCTTCTTTGAAAAACAGGCTGCAAGCCAAAAAGGTACAGGTGCCGGTGTGGGGACCGGAGGAACTCGGGCTGTCCACCGAGGACCTCGGCCTGAAGGGCTCGCCGACCAGGGTGGTTAAGGTGTTCAGCCCGAAGCTGGCGCGTAATGCTGTCATGTTCGACAGGGAAGAGATGGAGATGGGGATACGGCAGATAATAGACAAATTCACGCTGTTGAATGTCATCTAGGGGGGATGAATCTATGGAAAAGCACCAGGGTGTGATGATCCTGGCCGAACAGAAGAACGGTCTGGTTCACCCACTGACCTACGAACTATTGAGCCTGGGCCGGGACTTGGCCGACGATCTTGGTTCCACCCTCTCTTGTGCTCTAACCGGAATGGAACCTCTGGATCCCGCCGAACTGATCATGCGGGGGGCCGACATTGTTTACCTGGTTAACCCCGGTCGTCCAGAGGGCATGGTGGCCGGTCCGGCGGCCAGAGCGCTGACTGATTTGCTGCGGGAGGTCAAACCATTGGTAGTCGTAGCGGGGGCCACCACTACCGGCCGTACGGTCATGCCCCTGATAGCCGTCAGGCTGGAAACAGGCCTTACGGCCGACTGTACCAGCCTCGCCATAGACCCGGAAACCGGTTTGCTGCTCCAAACCCGGCCGGCCATCGGCGGAAATGTAATGGCCACCATCAAGACTCCGTCCAGCCGGCCCCAGATGGCCACGGTACGACCGCATGCCGCGCCTCAGGCTGGACGCAACCCGGCCCGCCGGGGCACTATCGTTAGAAAAGATTATCCTATGGGCGCGGGCCTGGAACGATTAATATCGTTCGTCAGGGACGAAACCCAGTTAGTCAACCTACAGGAAGCAGACGTCATCGTCACCGGCGGCCGGGGCATGAAAAGCAGGGAGGGATTCAAGCTGGTGGAGGAACTGGCCGGGGTTTTGGGAGCCGGCCTGGGTGCCAGCCGGGGAGCGGTGGATCTGGGCTGGGCTCCGTATTCCCATCAAATCGGCTTGAGCGGCAAGACGGTGGCTCCGAAGGTTTACCTGGCCATCGGCGTGTCGGGCCAAATCCAGCACCTGGCCGGCATGCAGACCTCCGAGTATATTATTGCTATTAACGAGGATCCTCAGGCCCAGATCTTCAGGGTGGCCGATCTCGGCATCGTGGGCGATGCCCTGAAAATCGTGCCCCGTCTGACTCGCGAGTTTAGTAAAGCCCGCATCAAGATTGTCGATAAACATCTCAAGGAAAACAATATCTCTAACAGGTTGTCATGGGAAGAAACATTAGTATCGGCTTCGGTGGCTAATATGGACTGAAGGGGGAAGATGCCCGGGTATGGGCGACCGTGCTGCGGTGTTTTGAGGTCCTTTCATGGCTTCGGAACCGTAAACCATCGGCCCAAATTCTGATCCGGGAAGGAGAGACCGCGAAATGGTTGTTCCTGACAACGTATGGCCCAATTTTGTGGTGGAGGGTTTATTACTGATCGTATTCGTCACATTTCTGTTCCTTAATTATCCTGAGAACAAAGGAAAAGGGGGCCAGGATCATTGAATTGGACCTCGGGTCTAAGAAAATTCATTGAGGAAAACTATGGCTGGGACCGTCTCTTCCCCCCTGAGCAGCCTGTATTTGTCAGGGCACTGGTGTATTCTTTCGGCGCATTAATCCTGTCTTCCCTTCTCATGCTGATCATCAGCGGCATCATCCTGGCCGCCAACGGGCCTCCGTGGTGGCTCGATTCCCGGACCGGGGCTTTTGTCCGGGCGTTGCACTATTGGAGTGTGCAGAGCTTTTTCTTCTTCCTCATCCTGCACTTCCTCACCAATTTCTTCATGGGGGCCTGGCGCGACGGACGGGCGGGTACCTGGGTGCTGGGCATGGTTACCCTGGGTATCAGCGTAGTGACCGCCTTTACCGGCTTTCTTTTGAGGGGCGACTTCTTCTCCCAGTGGAACCAGGTGCAGGCCAAGGATGCCTTCAACGGCATGGGTGTCGGGGCGTGGTTTAACGCTATCGATAACGGGAAGCTGTACGGGCTGCACGTTGTGGTGTTGCCGGCGGTATTACTTTTCGTTATTGCCTGGCATGTGGTCGAGGTGCGGCGGCACGGGGTGGTAAAACCCTACCCCCTGCAGGATGCCAAGGCAGATAAGGGGGGGGAAGTTTCGTGAGTGAGAACGCGGAAAGCTATTATGCCGGAATACCCACCAAGCCTTTCGACCTGATCAAATTCATGGTGGTGACGTTTGCCGCCGTGTTTGTGCTGGTGATCCTGCTGGCCGCCGTGTTTGGCGCTCCCTACCATCCAGCCGTCACCAACCAGCAGGTAGCACAAGAAACCCCTCAGGTCTTTCAGCTGACCGTAGCAGCGGATTTGGCGGGTCAAGGCGATATGGACGGTTACGGTCCCCCTTACCAGACCAATACCGACGGAGCCCAGGCTTTGGGGTTCTTTGCGCCTCAGATATGGACATATAAGCTGTTTGGCATTACCTATCCCCTTAACCCGGCGCAGGACTTCGTCCTTGGCCCCCTGTCCATGGCTGGGCCGCTGGATCCCGCGGTGGCCGGAGCCCTGGCAAAATACAACGGGGCCTCGGCCGATCAGCGCAGCAAGTGGGCCAATGATTACTTCACGGCCATTACCAAGGTTAACGGAGACTGGACGGCACTGCCCAAGGGCGATTACGGGCCGGTTCCCGTGATGGTGGACTCTCTCCGCCAAATGGGCGCCACTGGTCTGCTCTCCGGGGCCATAGACCGGTCGGATCCGGTGTACCGCTACGATGTGGGCCGGGATCTGTTGTTTCTCCAAGGCGATGCCTTACACGCTGTGGCCGATAAGATGAACCTTACGGGCGAACAATGGGGCATCATGCACGACGAAGGGCCGTACCCTGGTCCGTGGTGGCTTACCCCGTACTCTTTCCTGTATCAGGTTCCACCCTGGTCCACCTCGAGCGCGGGTGACCTGATGGCAGGCGCAACCATGCTGATCGTCTTCCTGATCCTTTTGTTCTGGCCGTTTATTCCGGGGTTGAACAAGCTGCCCAAGTACCTTTATGTATACAAGGTCATCTGGCGACATTATTACCAATTGGTGAGATCGGGCAGGAGCGCGGGGTAGTGGGGCACGGGCCAAGCCATTACATCGTTGTCATGGTAAGGGTTGGAAATATCACCAAAGAATTGTTTTATTGACAACCCTGGCATCAAGGTGTATCATCCAATCAGATCATTGACAATCATCGCGGGTTGTGGCAGGTCACACTCGGGGGAGAGCGTATCTCCCCAGGGGAGCTCATACGAAAGACGGATATCTCAAAAACTTAGGGGGTGTCCTTCCGGCTGGCCGGACGGATACCCCTTGAAGTTTAGGCCCCCCGCTGCGATTGTTATTGCAATTAACCATGTCCTTGGACCCGAACCATCTGCGGTAAGGAGTCATCCCAAGTTCAATCCGCAAAAAGCGGCGCCCTGGCCGATATAGCTTCGGCAAGTCCTGGACGGCGAACTAGAAACGGTAGTCAGTTGTGGAGTTGATAAGGGTGGAAAAGATAAGAGTATTGATCGTTGATGATCACGAAGTTGTTCGATTGGGGCTTTCAATGCTGTTGGCACGACACCAGGAACTGGAGATTGTCGGGGAGGCAGGCCTGGCCGGTGAGGCGGTTCAAAAGGTCAAAGAGTTATTGCCACATGTAGTGGTTATGGATATCAGGATGCCTGATAAAAGCGGTATTGAAGCTTGCCGGGAGATTAAAGACTTTGACCCGGGGATCAAAGTAATAATGTTAACATCTTACACCGATGAGGAAGCTTTGTTCGGCTCAATTATGGCGGGGGCGTCAGGCTACCTGCTGAAAGAAATACGGGGTCAGCCCCTGGTTGATGCCATTATGACAGTGGCCCGTGGCGGTTCACTCCTAGATCCTGTTACTACAGGTAAAGTACTGGACAAGGTTAGGATATTGACTGGGAGTGCCTCTACGGAACAGAACCTTCTTAACGAGCAGGAGAAAAGGGTTTTATCCCTTATTAGTGAAGGCAAAACGAACAAGGAGATTGCCGCTGAGCTTTTGCTTGGCGAAAAAACCGTGCGAAATTATGTCAGCAGCATTTTAGCCAAGCTAAATCTGAGTAACAGGGCCCAGGCTGCCGTTTATGCGGATAGACTGCGCCATACTAAATGATGTTTTGCACGGTAGTAACGAAAGCCCATTCAAGCGGCCAAGTTTCCCATCCGGCGCAGTAGCAAGCACTACCTGCCACATTTCTCCCTTCTCCAGGCGATTCCAGGCGCCGAGGCAGGAGAAAGACTTCCTCCGGCAGGAAGCGGCCGGCGTGGTACACTATCGGCCTGCGCCCACCCGCTGACCATCGGCAAGCCACGAGTTGTAACTCATAGAGGAGAGTGGGAACCACAAGTGGGGTTCCCACTTACTGGTTAACAGCCGTTGAGTATACATCTCATTATGCATCACCTCTGACCCTAGAGCAAGATTTTACGGCAAAAGATCCGGTGGATTTGGCCTGTCAGAGCGCATGGGCAGGGAGTTGGTGCAAAACCGAGTAGCCCAGTGTAGGTTAATACCGGAGACCGACGCCAGGAAAAACAGGCGGAATAGTTTGTCGGCGGAATATCGGCAACGCAGCCGTTAAGCTTATGAGTTGGCTCAGTCGTACTTTTGCAATCGACAGGATCGACAGCTGACGCCTTGACAGCCCTCCCCACCGGGGTTATAATACCTTCAGCCTCCGCGAGGTGGAAGTACCTACCTGCGGAGTAGCCAAAACTTCATAAGGCACGGGATTCAATCCCGGAAGTGCATGAGTATTTGAGAGAGGCCGCGCAAGGAGGTTTTCTCTCTTTTCGCTTTTTTACGGACAAAAAAAGCGAAGGGGCCGGTGCATTATCGTGCCGGCAGGTAAAATAACTAACGGGGGGAAATGTACATGGCCGTTTTGGAAGAACCGATCAAAGGGGTCCAGGTGGTAAAAAACTACATTGACGGAGAGTGGGTTGAATCCCGGGGAGAGGTCCGGGATGTGCTCAATCCGGCCACGGGTCAGGTCATCGGCAAGGTACCCCTTTCCACGGCGGACGAAGTGGAGGCGGCGGTAAAGGCTGCGAACGCGGCTTTCCCGGAATGGCGGAGCACCCCGCCCATGGCGCGGGTCCGCTATCTCTTCCGGCTCAAGGAACTTTTGGAGGAAAACTTCGAGGAAATCAGCCGCATTCAGACCCAGGAACACGGCAAGGTGATCGATGAGTCACGCGGGGAAACCCGCCGCGGCATCGAGAATATCGAGGTGGCTTGCGGCATTCCCAGCTTGATGATGGGCTACAACCTGGAAGATGTGGCGGCCGGCATCGACGAGTACGCTATCTCCCAGCCCATGGGCGTGTTCGCCATCATTGGTCCCTACAATTTTCCCTTCATGGTACCGTTATGGTCGGCCCCTTATGCCGTGGCTACAGGCAACTGCGTTATCGTAAAGCCCTCCGACGAGGATCCCATCAGCCAGATGAAGCTGGCCGAATTGGTGGAGGAAGCCGGCTTTCCCCCCGGCGTCTGGAACGTCGTCAACGGCAGGGAGGAAGTGGTATCCGGCTTGCTGGAAAACCCCGGCGTGGCCGGGATGACCTTCGTGGGATCCACCAAAATCGCCCGCCACATCTACGAGCGGTGCGGCAAGGCCGGTAAGCGGTGCCTGGCCAACGGCGAGGCCAAGAACTTCATGGTCATCATGCCCGACTGCAACGTGGACAACACCATACCGGCCCTCATGTCCTCCTTTTTCGGCAATACCGGGCAACGCTGCCTGGCCGGTGCCAACCTGGTGATTGTGGGGGAAGACGACAAATTCTACAATGATTTCGTGGCCAAGGTGGTGGTCGCCGCCGCCCGCATCGTGGTCGGCTACGGCCTGGACCAGGAAGTGCAGATGGGTCCCCTGAAGGGCCAGGCGAAAAAGGAGCGGGTCCTGGGCTATATTGAAAGCGGCCTTAAGGCGGGGGCCCGGCTCCTCCTCGACGGTCGCCGCCCGGTGGTCAAGGACGGCTATCCCGACACCTGTTTCCTCGGCCCGACGGTCCTAAGCGACGTTACCCCCGGTATGAGGATCGCCCGGGAAGAGATTTTCGGCCCGGTGATGAGTATCTTGCGGGCCCAAGACCTGGATGAGGCTATCGCTCTGAGTAACGCCAGCCCGTTCGGCAACAGCGCCGCCATCTTTACCTCCAGCGGCAGGAGCGCCCGGGAGTTCCAGTACAGGATTACCAGCGGCAACGTCGGGATCAACGTGGGCGTCGTGGCCCCCATGGCTTTCTTCCCCTTCGGCGGCATGAAGGATTCCTTCTTCGGTATCCTCCACGCCCAGGGCCGGGACATGGTTCGTTTTTTCACCGACACCAAGGTCGTTATACAGCGGTGGTTTTGAGGGAGAGGCAAGAAAATGAGGCTTAATACCTGCTCCGCCATCATCGCCCTGGCCCGGGAGATGGAAGAAGGGGCGGCCGTCTTTTACGAAAACCTGGCTAAGACAAGTCCGGCCGATGCCGGCTATTTCCTGGGTCTGGCCCGGGAAAACCGTAAAACAGCAACCAATATTGAAAGATCCTACTACGGTGTCATCACCGATGCCATAGAAGGCAGCTTTACCTTCGACATGGCGGCGGACGAATACTTGATGGATTTCGCGCTTCCCGCCGATTATCGGGCCGCCCTTGCCAGGGCCGGAGAGATGGAAGACAAAATCATCAAATTCTACCGGGATGCCGCCCGGCAGTCCCAGTCCCTGCTGGCGGACATTCCCAGGGTGCTGAGTCTGGCTGCCCGTAAAAGAGAGACCCGTAAAGCGCGGCTGGCGGCCCTCGGAGACGAAGGCCGCTAAGGCGACCCGGGGAGAACAATAAAGGGAGGTAGTGTAGTCGATGACCCGCGAAGAGATTAACGAAAAACAAAAGAAATATGTCTTTTCTTCCGTAGCCAACTACTACCGCGAACCCATAGTCATGGCCTCCGGGAAGGGCCAGTACCTGTACGATATCGATGGACGGGAGTATCTCGATTTCTTCGGCGGCATCCTGACCGTCAGCGTAGGACACGCCCATCCCAGAGTAACGGCCCGCATCACGGAGCAGGTTAGTAAACTGGTGCACGTCTCAACTCTTTATCAAACCGAAAACATGGTCGCCTATGCCGAAAAACTGGCCGGCATCACCCCGGGGCGCCTCCAGAAGAGCTTTTTCACCAACTCCGGTACGGAGGCCAACGAAACAGCCGTCCTGCTGGCCGAACTCCATACCCAGTGCAGCGAGGTAGTGGCGCTCCGGCACGGCTACAGCGGCCGGTCCATGCTGGCCATGACCCTGACCGCCCACTCCGGCTGGCGCCTCGGCGGGACCCATTTGGCGGGTATCAAGCACGCCCTGTCCGGTTACTGTTACCGCTGTCCCTGCGGGCTCACCTATCCGGGCTGCGACCTGAAGTGCGCCCGTGACCTGGAGGAGTTGATCCTGACCACCACCTCGGGCCGGATCGCCGGACTCATAGCCGAACCCATCCAGGGCGTGGGTGGGTTCATCACCCCGCCCAAGGAGTATTTCCAGGTTCTCGAAACCATCGTGCGCAAATACGGGGGGATCATGATCATCGACGAGGTGCAGACCGCCTGGGGGCGGACGGGCACCATGTTCGGCATTGAACACTGGGGTATCCAGCCGGACATCATGACCTTCGCCAAGGGAGCGGCCAACGGCCTGCCCATAGGCGTGACCATCGCCACCCCGGAAGTGGCCGACAGCGTGTCCGGCCCCACCATCTCCACCTTCGGCGGCAACCCGGTTACCATGGCGGCAGCCCTGGCTACTCTGGAAGTGATCGAGGAAGAAGACCTGGTGGCCAACTGCAAAATTACCGGTGCATACCTGCAGGAAAAATTGACGGCCCTGCAGGAGAAATACCCGGTAATCGGCGAAGTGCGGGGCATGGGCCTCATGCAGGGTCTGGAACTGGTCGGCGCAAACAAGGAGCCCGCCGCCGCCGTGGTCCTGGAACTCTTCGAAGAAACGAGGAAAAGGGGTCTTCTGGTGGGCAAGGGGGGTCTCTACAACAACGTCGTGCGCATCACCCCGCCCCTGACCGTCGGTAAGGCGGATGTGGATACGGCGGTGGACATTCTGGATAAGTCACTGGCCGTGGTGGTCAATAAATTGGCCGTCTAACTGCGGAAGAGGGAAAGATGTTGGCGGGGGGCCGGTCCCGCCAAGGGGCCCCGTGGCTAATACCAATCCATTGATTTGGGCCACTGAGGCCGGCTTAACCGCCAGCGCGGCTATCTGTCACATGAACCGTGGATTAGAGACCATATGATGGCGGGAGGGAAAAGTAAAGTGTTTGCAGGTATGAGACGGCGGGACAGGGAGATGGACCGCCCAGAGACAGATGAACTTTTGCTCAAAGGTAAATACGGCATATTGTCTATGAACGGCGAAAACGATTACGCCTACGGCGTACCCATGAGCTATGTCTATACGGGCAAGAGTATCTACTTGCATTGCGCTTTGGAAGGCAAGAAGCTGGTTCACCTTCGAAATGACAACAAAGTAACCTTTTGCGTCGTGGCAGAGGCCGACCCCCTGCCGAATGAGTTTAGCATGAAGTATCGAAGTGCCATTGTTTTTGGCCATGTCAGTGAAGTTGACGACGACGGGGAGAAAAGGACAGCGCTGGTTGCACTGGTTGAAAAATATGCCACCAGCGAAGAGTATGTAGCGAAGGGTAGGATATATGCGACCGATGCCCTTCATAAAACGGTGGTCCTAAGAATAGATATTGAACACATTTCGGGAAAAGCTAGAAGGTAGACAGCCCTGAGGCCGCCAGCCAAACAAGACTGAGACGTTCCGGAAGGAGAAAGCCTGCTTGAGAAGCCAAAAGGTCTGTGCCGCCCTGATTCAGGCGCGGGTAACCCGGGACAAGGATGAGAACATCGCCAGGCACGTTGCCCTGGTTGAAAATGCGGCGGCCGCCGGAGCACAGATAATCTGCCTGCAGGAACTTTTCTACACCCCCTATTTCCCCTACAAGCAGGACGACAGCAGGTTTGCCGTCTTTGAACCGGTGCCCGGCCCAACCGTGCGACTCATGCAGGAGTTGGCGGCGAGGCTCCGCGTGGTCCTGATAGTTCCCCTGCCGGAAATGGAGACGGCCGGGGTCTATTACAACACGGCCGTTGTCATCGAGGCCGACGGGGAAATCCTGGGCCGGTACCGCAAGGTCCACCTGCCCCACCTCGAGGGGTTTTACGAGAAGTTCTATTTCCGTAGCGGTAATCTGGGCTACCCGGTCTTCAAGACTTCGGTGGCCGACATCGGGATTGTCATGGACTACGACCGGTTTTACCCCGAAGTGCCCCGGATCCTGGCTCTCAAAGGCGCGCAAATATTGTTTAATCCCTGTACCACGGTCATGGACCTTTCCCGCTATGCCTGGTTCATCGTGCAGCGTGCCCACGCCGTTGTCAACAACCTGTACGTCGGCACCAGCAACCGGGTAGGAGCGGAAAACGAGTCCGGCATCTACTACGGCACCAGCTATTTCTGCACACCGCGTGG
>Ga0307376_10003957_pt1 | contig 13700 bp, 16 predicted proteins | sample TR2MG_FD_202536 | JGI IMG/M metagenome (GOLD analysis project Ga0307376, IMG submission 202536) | Soil microbial communities from Risofladan, Vaasa, Finland - TR-2 | ecosystem: Environmental > Terrestrial > Soil > Coastal area > Acid sulfate soil | place: Finland: Risofladan, Vaasa | collected...
GGTACAGTGTTCTCGTTTCTGATATACCAGCTGTTGAATTAATGAACGTGATTCTATATTGGACATTCTGATTCAGGTGGAATGTTATACTTCCATCCGAGCCCGTCGAGCCAATCGAGTAAGGTGTTACTGAACTTCCCTCGTAAACAGTGGTGGTAACTCCTGGGTATTTCGTACCCCATATGGTTTGTACTGTGAATTTAACATAATGCCACCATTCAGTATCGGTTAAATCATCGAGTAAGTAGAAGTTTTTAGTTATCGGGTCAGTACCAGCAGTGATTACCGCTACTGAGCTATCCAGATATCTATCTGCTTTCGCTTGTAAACTGTAAACCTGTCCGGAGGTTAAGCCTTTGAAGACATAGTATCCGTTACTGCCTGTTACTGCACTGTCTGACCATGTAGCATTCCAGATTACGACTTCTGCGCCTGATATTAGTGTGTAGCCATCAGCGTTATGATAAATCGAGCCTTCTATTGCGCTTCCTGTCAGAGTTGAATTTCCTGTCAGGTTGAAGTTAAATATATCTGATGAATCGCTATAAGTAGAACCGTAAAAACTGTAAACCCGCCAGTAATATTGGTCATTTACCACTAATGACTGCGTGCTTGTGCTTGTGCCTATAGTAGTGTCTACCTTTATGATATTGAAATTAGCATCTTCAGCAACAACCAGCCTGTAGGACGGTGCACCTGTATTCTGCCAGGTGAAAACGGTATTATATGTGAGTGGTGGATATGTCGTGTATATTGTGCTTGTATTTGATGGACTGGTTAAATTTGGTGGAGCATTTAGTGTGAACTGTGCAGTTGGCATGTAACTGCTGTACTCATAGCCATCATACGCTCTCGCAGTCCAGTAGTAAACATCAGGTTGTGATATTGACCAGTTGAATGAATTGCCCCCTACTGAATCATTATTACCTAAAAATGACATTGTTAGGGGTGATGTGCCACCATAGAAAAAATAAGTTATAGGGTCACTGTCTGCATCGGTTGAAGATACACTTAATATGAATAGTGATGAAGTTTCTGTACTGTAATATCTAAAGAGATTTGATGGTGATATTAATGTAGGGGTGGTTGGATCGTCACCTGATGCCGTACCTATGCTTCCAGCTAAGAGAACAGCCAGTAAAAGCCCGATACATAGTAAATGTTTCATGTTGTTTCTCTTTTTATGATGGTGAAGGGCGCCAACGATGCCATCGTTAGTGATACACGGCGCCCCTGTTATACCGCGGTTGTCATCTTACCACAGTGATAACTATCGATTTGGTGATTTCAGTTTTCTTAATGATGCTCTAACGACTTCCGATTGAGTCGAATAAATACCAGCAATGATTAACCGTCTAACTTTTTTAAAGTCCGTGTCTGTTAATATTACCGATATTCTTTTCATATAAGACTATATAGGTTTTAATAATATATATAGATTATGCCGTGTCTATAGAGAATATTTAGATATGGTTCACGTCAAAATGAAAAAGTGGAAGGAGGTTCACTCCTTCTTTTGTAGCTGTGCAAAATACATACAATGGGCGAGGTGTACACACTCACCACACAATACTATATTTGAATCCGGCTCTAAAGTACGGAAACATCTTGGTATATTATCCAATTATTTCACCTCCTTTTCGGTTGACTAAACTCTGTTTGCAGATATAACATTTCGAGCGTAAAACATATCCTTAGCAAGATTATTTTGCACCAAACCGTCCTTTAAACTTGAGTAAACACCGGCTTTAACATCCCTGTCAATTTCAAGTATCCTGTCCTTTTTTGAAACTTTTATTTCCTTCGGTTGGTTAGCATGGTCCAGCTTTTCTTGATGTTCTGCTATTGAATCCATTTTGAATTTATGAGCGATGTCTCGCCGCCGCTGTTCATATGGTATCATAAATGAGTCGGGGGGACGTGCGAACAGTGCCTTTTGGAACTTCATACCGCCCAGGTCTTCATACATAAAATAGGTCTTATCCTGCCGTGCCTGTCTTACTATTCGGAAGAACTTGCCCACAGTAACGCCGATGTCAAACTGCGGAGTATCCATTACCATTAAATGTTGGCACAATGACCGAGGCACCTTGTCGATGAGTATGGAATCTGGCAAACTCATCAATACGATTTGGTTTTCAGTCCGGGATGTCTGAAGGATATCATTCATCATAATGTTTCCACTATCCTGAAATTTGCGAGAATTCCAGGCCGCACCCACGTCGTCTGGCATGATTATACCGTATTTAGTATCTATTTCGATTACCCGGTATATTTCTTCTTTTGTTAAAATCCCGATGTGATCCAAATTAAAATATTTAGTCCAAGGTCCTGTTTTATATCTGGCAATTTGACGGGCACAATTAATCCCTAACATGATATTAGATGATGATTTTCCATCTCCCATTGAACCCACTGTCATCATGCTTACCGACTGATTCCGGGATGATGTTACTTTCCGGGCAAATGATTTACTTATTGAATATGTAGAATCCGTAATAACCGGGGATAACATTTTTTTAAGTTCTAATCTCAAGTTATCAGAGTTAAGCATCGGTGTTACCTTCCGGGTAAGCTGCTTCTATAGATACGGATATCTTTTTAGACGTGCCCAGGTATAAGTCCATGTATGCGCTGATGTCACCCACTACCTCCAAACATGTTTTGGTAATGATACGGTTTCTGTCACCAACATCCACAATCCCGGCAGTACGTTCTTTTATTAGTGCCTCTTTTAGTTCCCTTAACTTTGCCCTGATGTCATCGTCAGGGATGGAAGATATCATTAATGTGGTGAACATTTCGATTCGATAATCTGTATCTAATTTAGTATCACATATGAGAGCTGCAAACGTGGAGTAATACCGAAGGAACAAACCGGCTAAACCCCTGCTGTCACGCATGGGTAAGTCAAGCGCTATTATATTTGAATTATCATTATCAAAATCCAATCTCATTCCCCCCTAAATGTTAAGAGATGTGCAGCGTACAATTCTGTTTTATATGTGTCAAACAATTTCAACCCGATATGGATATCTTCCGAGCCTGTTAATGTCTTATCTCTCCATGTTAAAAATAATTTCTTTGTTTCACTGTTTATCATATCTTTGTGATCGGATGATAGCATATAGAGATAATTAAACGATTTTTTGAACCTAAGGTAACATGAAACTGGATTACCGCCGGCACGATCTATCAACATATTCCGTATCTCAGTCGAAAGCATAGCGGTGTATGTAAATGTCTCAATAATATCATTAACTATTGTTGAATTGTGGTTTGCTGGGCTTGATTCGCTCATTTTATTTTCAAATCCTTTTAGATTTATCTGACCATATGTAGATATTATATTAAGACTATATGTGATTATGATTATATATAGTTTTTCATTAATCTATATAGAATATATATGTACTGTAATATCGTTATCAGGGGTGTCTTTTTTTATTAGCCATCTGCAAGGGTACGGCCACCGCCCCCGATGGGTCATTATGCCAAATTACTTTTGCTCCTTTTTTTTGGTGACTACCAAGACTGCGCTTTTTGTCGTATGGTCGCTTCAGTTGTTCAAAGTCAATGGTCATGGCCATTCTCCCTCTGTGCAATCTGACGCATCATAGAACACCGACGCTCTTGACCACATACCACATCGACAAACTCTCTTTGTTCTTAATTTATCGGTGGCTTCACTGTTCCCGGTCCTTAAGTCCGTCACATGCGCTTCTATCATTTCTTTTGTAGATATTCCTTTCTTCCATGTCCAGGGGGATGTGGTATTAGTTCTTCTATCATCATGGCAAAAGTCAATGGGCTTGTGTATGCATCGTGCACAACTATGCGGCTGCGGATTAATACGCTTAAGGTTATGTGGCCACATATGAAATGGTTTATTTTTCATTGCCCTGTACTCTTCGCTTGCCATGTGCCAGGCTGTCCCGTCGATTTCAACTATAGCAATCCAGCCAGTATCTTCTATTAGTTTCATGATCTGAACCTCCTGCAGGACTGAACCATAATATCCATCTTACAGTTATCACATAGTGGATGGCGCTGCTGTTTCTGCTTGTTCTTGAAGATGATACCGCAGCGAGGGCATTTTGTAAGGTTCATGAGCGCACCGCCCTAAACGCAGGTGACTTTTCAGATATACGATAATACCAGTTTAACTCATGCGCATTACCCGGAAGGAAGCCACACTGCATCATTGCGCCCTTAAACATACCATTTGTCACATAAAAACCACAAGGATCATGTTCGAAGATATGTTTCATACCATAGCTTGAATGTCTTTTGTTGAGTGACCTTCCGTCAAAGATGTTATTATCTATCCAGGATGTCAATGTGTTTTGTTCATGTTCAGATAGATTATAAAAATCTGATGAGTGGTTAATATCGTTCATCACGCCACCCCCCAAGCATCACTTACACGTACATCCACAATAACAGGAATTGATTTTATAAACTGACTGCCTGCTGCTTCCATTTCTTTTTTTACAATTTCTGCTACTGCATGAGCCTTATCCCTGGGAGCTTCGAAAACCAATTCATCATGAACAGTATTAATTAATTTTATATCCTTGTCTGCAAGTTCATAGTATAACTTTGCCATTGCAGTTTTAAGGATGTCTGCACACACTGATTGAATAGGTAAATTTTTAGCCTGCCTTTTAATACTGCCTTTATCTTTATCATTCATAGGCTCATTAAATTTAATAGGTCTATCAGACAGATTTATCAAATTTAAATCAATTAAACCTTTTTCAGATATTTTATAAAGATAACGAGACACGCCAGGATACGCTTTCATAAAATTGTCAATGATGTCTTTTGCTTCATCTTCGGTTAGTTTAACGCCGGCCTGCTGCATTCTTTTAACCAGTCCATTATACCACATCCCGTATGCAATACCAAAATTAACGGTTTTAGCTGTGCTTCGCTGCTCTTTGGTTACTAAGTTGATATGCACATTAAAAACCTTAGATGCAGTGAGTTTGTGCAAGTCCACGCCGTCATTAAAGGCTTTGATAAACTCTTTATCCTTTGATACTTCTGCTAAAATCCTTAATTCAATTTGTGAATAATCGGCTACAATTATTTTATTACCGTTGTTCGGCTTAAACAATGTTCTCCATTCTGGGCCGTGGGGTTGTTGTTGCATGTTCGGTTTACTTGATGAAAACCTGCCAGAATGTGCACCAAATTGATTAAAATCTGCATGTATCCTTTTGGTCAATGGGTGTATATGCTTTGGTAATTTTTCAATAAAGGCAGTTAATAGTTTTGTCTCGCCTCTATACTCTTGAATGAGCTTACAGACAGGATGATCCACTTTTACCAGCTCTTCATCACCGGTGCTGTGGATATCAATACCAAGATTTTGTAAAGCTGTTAAGAGCTGTGCAGGACTGCTCAGATTGATTTTAAAAATACCATTCCCTGAAAGGTCGTGTTGATTTGATTGTGACCCTGGTTTTAATAAATCAATTATCTGCTTTTCAAGTTCCTCTTTCTTTATCAATGTTGCAAGTTTAAGTTTTTCAAGACCTTGTAAATCCACAGGCATACCAGATAATTCAAGCCAGACAGTGGCAGGAATGCACCCCATTTCAATATTTATGGTGTTTTCCATCCTCTGGGCTTTTATTATTTCTTGCTGTGCTTTATAGATCTTAGGTAGAACCTGAACGTCTAAAGATGCATATTTTATTTGACTTGGTGTTAAATCTTGATTGGGTTGAAACCCGGTTTGCTTTGATTTATCCAATTCAATACCTGCATACTTTAATGCAAGGTCTGATAATTTAGCGCCGGGTCGCCCTGCCTGAAGACCTCCCGATATAACCAACTCTGCCAAATATGTGTCATAAATATTACAAATATTCAATCCACAATGATGCTTCAAAAACTTTGTATCAAATTTCAAGTTATGACCAATAACCAGATTTGATTCCAAAACCTGCTTGAATTTCTGGATATCATTTATGTTTTGAATTAACACAGGCTGACCGGACTTACCCATTATTTGAACTAACGCTATTTCACATTCCAGTGGATTAAGCCCTGTAGTCTCAATATCTAAAAAAATAGGCTGCATTAGTATCCAGCCTCCATTAAAGCGTTGACTGCCTGGTCTGCTTCTGCTGCTGTCCTGACCAATGTAAAATTCTGCTCTTCAATACCTGGGTCCTGTTTGGGAGTTATAGCAAATAGCTTTTCAGCATGTGGCTTAATCTCACCAGGATTTACTTTCAGATGTAACGCACAATCTATACAGAATTTAACAATATTGGTTGAGTTAACAGGTCCATTATTACCAGCCCAGAAATTTGAGTAATAAGGTACTATTTTTTTGCTTATTTCTGTGACATGTGTGACATTTGTGACATGTACATAGGGGGAGTCCCCCTCTTTTTTTTCGCTTACGTTTATGTGGGCGCTATTCCTTAATAAAAAATTATTTTGATACTCCCCTTTAGTGTATGTCACACTTGTCACAGCACCCCTTAATTTATGGTATTTTTCTTCATTAAAAAACGTTAGGCGCTTCAACGTTTTACGTACTAGTTCAGGGGTTGTGACAAGTTGTCGGTTCTGAGACGGTAATATTTCATCACCGTTTAAATTTTTTATATGGTCACATAAAGAAAGTTTTCTTTTTCTTTCGTTGTCTGTTTCAAATCCTAGTCCTTTAATTACCTTTCCAACTCCTTGAGCGGAAATATGATATTTTTCTGGTTTTCCTTTATTGTAAACAGTAGCTATATCCTTTGAAGAGAATATTACTTCATCAATAGTTTCAAAATATTCTAAACCTTTCACTAAAATATCTAAAACTATTAGTCCAATTTTTCCTTCTTTTGATTCTTGGGCCTCTTCAATTAAATTTTCTTGTGACCGACTTGTGTAATCAATAAGAATATTTAGAGACTCTTCATCATTTTTAAAAATTGATGCAAGGGATATAATTTTCTGAATCAATCTTGGATCAACACCAGAGAACCTTTCTTGGAGTGTTGGGTCATATTCAATTATATTGAAATTTTTTAACCTAAAAGCCAGAAGTTTGTTTTTTATAATATCCTGCTCTTTTTCAAACTCTTTTCCTTGTTGGACAGGGATGTCTTCACGTTCAGTTTTTGTTAACGTAGTGGTGTAACATCTTGATTCCAACGCTTTGTCCTTATATGTCGCCCTGGTGGCCAAAACTTTTGGTCCGTATATTTCAAACGTTTGTATTTCATTTACATTATTAGGATTGCACCGCATCACAGGTTTACCACGTGTCCACCCTGAGTTCAAAATTTTCATAATTGACTGGGTTTCGTCGCTTTTATCCATGTCTGCTTCATCCATTACAAACGTCCCTTTATGTTTATCCAAAATTCTAAAAACTGGTGCAGCATTGATTGCTCCAGTTGTAAAAATTGGTTTATAACACAGACCACCAATAGCGTCTAAGAACCTGGTTTTACCAACACCCCAAGTACCTAAAGCCCTGGCATACCCTATAGTCTCAAAACAATCATATAACCATGTCTGTAAAATATAGTATGTGTATAGGGTTCTATCCGCCGTGTCAATATCTAACCACTTATATAAAAATTTGTCAATCTCTACAAGCAGCGTTTTAACTGATGGATATTCAGTAATACCGTTGCAAAACACGACAGCTTTTTTAGTGACTTCTTCGTCAACACATGGGAAATACTCAATTCCTTCATCTTTTATACTATCAAAAAAAACAAATTCATTATTTTGGTAACTTACAAACCTATAAACACCGTCTTGTAATATTTGTTCATATAACACCCCGTTTATTTTAACGGTGGATTTGTATATATCAAGGGTCTCTTCTCCCTCTTCAATATCAATATTAAATTTATCTTTTAGTAGTGTAGGTACATCTTTTAATTTAATTCCTTCTATTGCACTCACAAAATGCGCAGCAAGCCCGCCCTTTTTACATTTATGGCAATAAAATTTATTTGAATCCTCATAAACATAAAGGTGGGGTGTATCAGTATCACCATGAATAGGACACATGGCCTGCCAATAACCGTGCCCTTCTTTCTTTTTCTCACAATACAGCCCTACAACATCACCAATTTTCAAACCTTTAAATTTATTTATATCCTTTCCTTTGTAGGATTTCAGTTTAGGTAGTCTACTTTTGATAAAGCTCTCAGCATCTTCAAATTCTTTTATTTGAACATCTCTAGTAACCTCGTAACCATTACCTATCAAGGTGTTCAATTCATTAACCTTTACTTCAAGTCCTATATCCTGGAATTGCTTTAAAGGCGCTAAAGATTTAATGAAGCCATGGTATCCTCCAGACGGGGACCGTGTTGTTAACGTGTCAAGATCATGGAAGAACTCTTCATAGGTATTTGCTGAATCGAAGTCAAGCCCAATAATTCCGCCGATGCAGTACACCGCCCAGTTAGCGGTAGGATACGTGTTGTAAAGAATTTCTAACGCTTTAAATTCTTGTTTAATGTCTTTATATTGTTTATATTTGTCGAACGGTTTTTTTGTTGCCGGGTCTATGGGTACTAAAGTAATCCCCATGTCGTGATATTTTTTTAATTCCTCGATAGTGTACATTTTACACCACCACCCTCATTTGAAAATATACACAACTCGCACCAGCAGAAGGGGAAGCCTCCGGCTCACAATCTGAAACATTTACTCGCAGGTCAGCCAGTAATTTAACATCGGTGCTCATTTAGACCACCTCGCTGCACTCAATGCACAAAGCAGCCAGGCGTCCAATATCGCCGGGAAAATCGCACAGTCCCTTCATTGAATTAGGATATTGTCTTGCAATCTCTGCAAGCTCACGCCGTGCCTCAATGGGTAAATCGTTGGTGGACATGTTAAGCCACCTCTGAAAAAGAGTAATTACTTTGATTTATTCCAGTAGACCTGCGCTTAAGTCTCTTCATGCTTTTATATAAACGGTTGATGTCCATCACAACAACCGACCTGCCAATACCCAGGATAAACCAAACCTCCTGCGTAAACAGGTCTAATATTATTTGACGGTCAGAACGAGCACTCTCCATTCGTGTACTTGTTTCTTCAAGCTGCTTTTTATTGATGCTGTGCTCTGCTTTAAACCACTTTCTCATTGTTTTCTTCAATTTCTTTAATGTTTTTATTTCATCTTCCAATACCCACTGGGGTATCGTGTTTTTTATTTGGTCAATATATCGTCGATGTAATCTAATTTCTGTCCTCAATGCTTTCTTTTTTGTTTCTACTATCTGCTGGTCAATCTTCATTTTAAATCACCACACTATACGCTTTTTCCACAACTATACACAACTTATAAATAGTATTAAAACAATTATTCAATTGCTTATACACTATGTTGCTTTGTCCGCCCTTCGCACAGGCGGGCATATTCTCTTTTATCATTTCTTTTTCGCTCCTTTTATTTGTCTTTTCTTATTCCAATACGGGCTTTTACACTGTGGACACTGACACGGTAGTGCCGTCATTCTTGGTATCCATGTATGGCCACACCGCAAGCATTTGTGTTTATTCATAATTTAAACTCCGTTGTTTATTGTTATACTTAGTATATCATAATAGTATATATAACTATATCTCTATCAATATATAGATAGCGCCATACATACAAATACCAAAAAAAAAATCAGATATTGAACTTATCACCAGCAGCCATGACCTTTTTCATAATATTTTCAATACCTTCAGTCATCTCTGCTCGTAACTGTTTAATTTCAGCAGCTTGTTGTTTGTTGCTATCATTCAATCTCTTTATCTCGTCATCCTTCAAAACTTCAAAGCTCTTGTCTTCGATGTAAAGCAGGTGCATATACTTCACATATATCTCTTTAAGTTTTTCAGGATCGGCCAAATGATAGTGTGCCCTGACCTCACTTGTCTCGTGAGCCATGCAAAAGTCCACAAACCACATAGGGCATCCATTATTTTGTAGTGTAGAATTAAACCATTTTCTATAGTTATGGCTCCTGGTCTGTGAGAATTGGTTATCGTCCCGTTTAATCCCTAACCTTTTATTCAAATTTTTAAAAATGAATGACCAAGTTTCCTCTTTTATTTTATCACCCATCTGTGTGACAAATAAATATTTATTACTGTCTGTTCGGCTTTTCAAATAATCATTAATTGCCCTGGTAGCCTCCGGACTGCAAAAGGTATAAAAGTCAAATCCCGTTTTTTCCCTTCGTAACCTGAATGTAGTCACGCCGTCGCTATCCTGTGCGTTTTCAAAGTCTGCCCTGATTAAGTTTCGAACTTCTTTTTTCGCCAACCCACTTGAAGATATCAATAATATCAAAGCCTTATCCCTTAACCCTGTGTGTGCTTTCAGGTGTCTACTGATTTCTTCCCTGGTGAACCCTGTCCACTGATTCTCTACTTTAATTCTCCTCTTCTTTTTTGTCTGCCCTATCCGGGGAACAATCACACCATAATTTTTGTAGAAGGATTTTACTGCCGTCAGGTAAAGCGCCCGGGCGTTCGGGCTGTATTCCTGCTCTATCAAATACGAATTAAAATCATTCAACCTTTTTATCAAACGTTGTTTCCTGGGGACTACTTTATTTACCTGATCCTCTTCTGATTCTTCGATTAACTGCTCCATCGTCATACTATGAAATTTAGTAAAATGCTTGAAGCCCTGGGAGTATCCTTTGATTGTAGACGGCTTTGCTTCGATATTCTTAAAATATTCATCAATAATTATTTCAGTCATAATAACATACCAAATTAGTATTGACTGGTATAAATATAAAGGTTTTGGTAAAAAGATAATATATTCTAAATTTAGCCATTAATAAATCATATGTTTTTTACATTTTACAATATTAATATCCTAATGATTATCAACATTCTAAAAATTCCATGACTTACTATATAAAGGTTCGTATTTAGTGAACTGTTAAAGATTCTACCACGGGTGGCATTTCTGCCACCGACGGCAGTTTTTTAAAATGTCCTTTTTTACATTCACCTTCCTCTGATGTCATAGGAACCTGTTTGTAATTTTCTTGTAAATGTCCCGTGCGTCTGATGTCAGACAAACGGGGGGGTTGCCAGGCAAGTTTTCAGCACAACAAGCACATCAACCTTTGGGTTGTGCATCATGCACACCCCTCTTTATTGTTGCCAGGCAAGTTTTCAGCACAACAAGCACATCAACCCTACAAAAACACTTCAAGTATATATACGGTCTAAATCTATAGGCCATTTGGGCACTTTAACACCCTAACCCATACCCAAGTATACCCTTGTTTGTAGAATGCCATTTAAAACGGACTTTTGCCACCCTGTAGCAAAGATTATTTCATTCTATGACCAGATATTGAAGAGTTGTGGTTTGAAGCCTAACGGATATTTTGGCAAATCTGCCATTTTATCTATTACGTCTTTTATTGGTTGTACGCTTATACACAATTCATCTGCTATCTGCTGCTGTGTCCAGCACTGCAAATATAAATCAAGTATCTTCTGTTACACGACCTTTTTGCGATTTGTTTTTTTGTGAAGCAAATATAATATTTTTTTAGCGGGTTTCTTTAAAAACGCCATATATACACCACCGTGTTTTTAGAGAAACCCATATAACTGTTAGTGGTGTTTCTCTAAAAACCCGAAATAATTATATCAGAATTCTCCAATTTCTAACTGGTCCGAAGTCAAACATTTGAAAATACAAGCGACTTTCCCGGCAGTAAAAGGTAATCGCTAAATCCCTATATATGCTGCAAAGGTAACTGCTATTCTAATTACCTTTATCATATTTAAAGAAAATATGAAGTTACCTTATTACACAATAAACTGCGCATTAAAACATTATTATAAGGGTGTGCGCATAAAGCCTACTGCGTCCGTAAATGTGGGTGTTAGGGGTATGTTTTCATGCTTAAACGCATAGCCTAAACACGATTAATTTTTTGAATAGTGATTAAATTTAGGTTTGTTTTTCCCTATTTGCACATAATCTTTATTATCTCTGATATAATAACATTCTTTTTTTTTCTGAACTGAAACCATGTTGTGGGAACTCCTAAAATCATTTATATACTTTTAAGGGAACATATTTTAATGGTATTATACAGTTCCCTTAAAAGTATATATACCATTCGTAATAATTCCCATATATCTAAAATTCAAATAAATTACACTGTCCTTTTTCAAGTCTCCAAACGACAAAATCTTCCAAATCTTCTAATTTAAAATAAATTGCTTGTTTACCGTCATCAGGCTTTGTTTCCTTTTAATTTCCTGCGTATTTCTTAATTCCAACTACCCCTATCAAAATTACACAAACACCAATTATAATCGGGATAAACTTTAACAGACCTATTGATATTATGCTAATGTCAGTTACGGAATTGTATTCACCCTCATAAGCTGACCCACCCATGGATACACCATCATCCACAGCTCCCATGGTCATAACAAAAAAACTCAATCCTATCGTTACTATCGCACCGATGGCCAGTAGAGATACTAACCTTGTCATTCCACTCATTCGAACACCTCAATATCAGGGGATACCTGGAATCTAATTTCACTAATGACCTGGTTAATAAATTGAATAACCATCACCACCGCCACGAATAGAAACACATATGATAACGCAGGCACTTGAATCACCGTCACGCCTTGCACTATGTTTCCGGCTTCATCTATCCCACCGATGTTTTGAACCAGTGTGCCATTGATTATGATTTTAGCGCATAAGAATGATAAAGCAAATGCTCCCAATGCTGATACTATGCCAACACCCCCGGCCGTGCGAAACGCAGCTATTGAAAACAAACCAATTACAAACGCCCCTAGTATAAACATTTCAAGCGGTATGTTCATAATCCACTTCGCCTCTCCCCGATACCCAGCAAAACTTTTATGAAGAACATCACGAACAAACCCAAGGCCATTACCACTACAAAACTGCTGACCGTGCTCCAAAAATCAACACCGGATGGGGACGATGCCCATGCCGTCTCTGCGAAATCAGTACCGCTCAAGATGCCATCCACCGCCACATCAACCAGCATGCCGACCTGTGGGATTAGTACCCAGCCGATGATTATTGTTAAAATACCCACAACCGCACTAATCAACCAGTCGATGCCGCCCTCTGCTGTTATAGGTTTCTTTTTTTTCTTCGGTTCAGCCTGGTAAAAACTACCGCCGCTCGAATAATCACCATCAATGTTTTCTGATGTGTTTTCGTTATACATTTTTAAATACCTCGCTCTTTATATAAACTGTAAACCAGCCCAAACAGTGTCAATAATATTAACAGCACAGATATCCCGATATAATCAGGATTAAACGCACCGAGCATTACCGGAGCAAGCATACATCCTAACACCGCCGGTATCTTAGCTGAGCCTTGACCTACCCACATGAACAGGAATGGGACACCATACAGAATCACATAGAACAGAGAACCCAAAATCGATGTTAACGGCATTGCCAAGGCGCCCAAAAACTTTTCATAATCAGGATTTTCATCACTGAACACCGCCAGTACAGAATCATATGCACTGGTATTAATTTCAGTTATTGTATCCCCTGCACCTGCCATGGCCTGCTCAATGAGTGGATACCATGATATCTGTTCAGTGGATCCGTTTATATTCTCGCCAAATACTGAAATGTTTTTCTGCCCGGGTCCTGTCCATTGAGTA
>Ga0307376_10003959_pt1 | contig 13699 bp, 16 predicted proteins | sample TR2MG_FD_202536 | JGI IMG/M metagenome (GOLD analysis project Ga0307376, IMG submission 202536) | Soil microbial communities from Risofladan, Vaasa, Finland - TR-2 | ecosystem: Environmental > Terrestrial > Soil > Coastal area > Acid sulfate soil | place: Finland: Risofladan, Vaasa | collected...
GATTGGGGAGAACGGGAGCCAAGTCGCAGTAGCTTTTTCGCAGACCACGACCTGACCCTGCCGTTCTTTGCACCACGCCCCAAGATGGTCATAGCTCAGGCTGTTATGTTTGTAGTGGTATCCCCCATCAACATAAGGGGGATCAATAAACCAAGTTGCTTTTTGGTTGGGGATTTGTTTGTAGTCACCAAGTTGGATTTTCCAATGTCGAATTTTTTGGAGGTTGTCCGCGATCCGGTTCAGCTTGTACTTCTGGGCGTTGGGCCGATCAAGAGTCGTCCATTTCGACGGAGTTTTTCTTGGTGTTGCTACTCCCGCTGAAATCAAAAATCCCATCAGCCACTTTTCCTCATCGCACGACCACTCAAAGTCATCAACATTTTGGCCATACTCCAAGCAGCGTATCCCCAGGATATCTAGGGGGCTACACTTTTTGAGCCACTGCCAGATTCGCACAACAACTTCGTATTTATCGACAAGCAGGACTTCTCGGTACCAATGCTGTAAAGCATACTGAGCGCCGCCAGCAAAAGGCTCAATGATCAAGTTCTCCGTGGGAGCAGGGTACCGATGTATGATCTTTGATTTTCCGCCGTAGTAACCAAACATCCCAAACTCCTTTTTAACCTACGCCTGGGCCACAGCGCCCACCGAACCAGGCAGCAACGAACTCATGTATTCTGTCTTGTGGCACTTGGGGCAAGTGGTTTCAATATCTTCCGTAATCTTCCCGCAGTAGCCACACTTATACTTCCCAATCCGAGCGTCATTGATGACTTCGGCAACAAGGTCAGCATTGATACCAACACAATGGTCGGTAACACCAGGAACAGGAGCCACATTGAAAGAGTATGCAAACAGGATGTCGGTTTCAACTTCAACGACCATGCCATCAAGCTTCTTCATGGTTTCGTAGTACTGGCTTTCGGAAGACATCCAGATCCCCTGGGGGCCGATACGTTTGTTGACGCTACGGGCAAACCTCTTGCTGGCGTCTTCATAAATTTTTATCTTCATGGAATTGGATTCCTTTCCTTCGGGTGGTTCGTCTTTTTCAAGGGGTAGGGCCAAGATTCCGAGGCGGCGCGGTGTGCCATCAACCTTTGTGAAGTGGTGGTGGACGCAGTAGCCATATTCGGACTTGGTGGTGCAACCAGGAGCTTCACAGCGATGCTCATGGTCGATGAGATAGGTCTTGATGCCGTCTTTACGGGCGTCGGCCAGGATCTCTTGTACCGATGATCCTGAGTAGATCACGCTGTAGTGGTGTCCCCGACGGCTGTCACGGGCCTCATACCACTTGGAAGAGTTACCGTATCGCGAAATACGGATTTCGGCTTCGTCAAAGGTTTTGACCTTGATGAGTTTAGGGTTTTGTTTCTTTTTGGGAGTGGGATCAGGCGTAGCTTCAGCCTGGGGGGTTGAGTCCTCAACCCCAACAGTGTCGGAGCTATACTGGTACCGTAGGGCCTTTCCCTTGGCAGTGAGCTTTCCCAACACAAGATCAAGGGCGTAAGATGCGCTGAAAGTCTTTTTGAGCGTACGGCCCTTACAGCCTACCTTGCCGTAGTGGATCTTGGCTGTTTGATCAGTGTTGCCAACCACCAGGTAAAAACGGGGTGATTTTCCTTCGTTACAAACGAGGTAGATCTCCCATTCTTGTTTTTCGTCGGTCAACCTTTTAGCTGTTTCGTATGTCACTAACATTGTTCTGGTATCCTTTCACCAGCCCATGTACTGGGCCAGGAGGTAAAGGGTAGAGGCCATTGCACTCATAACCACAACAGTCCAATTGATCGATCTGCGTTTGTAGTTCATCTATTCACTCCTCACATTGAGATTTGGCACGAATCAGACGCCATTCTTCATGGGTCAAATCCAGCGCCACAACTGGGTTATTCAAATTGAACGGTCGGCAATACTCGACAGAGCAGGAAGTTTCGTTGTTGGTGAGTTGCCAGGTAACAGTTTTATACGTCTCAGGGAGAGCGTCGGTTAATCGGTCGATCTTGCCGATGCTTCGGGCCTTTTTGATAATGCAAAGGGCTTCCCACCAGTTGATGGGGATTTCAGGCAGGCTCTCTTCAATCAAGCCCACGACATGGTTCATAGCGTCTTGCATCAGGATGCTTCGGGGGTTGTACCCGCCGTTGTCCATTCGGTAAATACGCTCAGCTTGATCAGGTGTCAGGCAGAGGCCCAGCCTCTGTTCGGCCATGTTGGCGGCCATGCTGAAAGCCTTTTGTTCGCACTCTTTGTACTCACGCTGGGTGTCTTCTTCGTTATCGCCACACTGTCGGCGCTCAAACCAACCAAAATCGTTGGTACAGATGCCATAGCTGTCGCTGACGATAGTGATCAACTCATGGAACATCGGTGGTTCCAGGTGACTGAACTCCTGCATCATTTCGCGAGTCGTTTGCATGATAAAATCTCCTTCTAAGTTGTTTACTCAGAAGACGGCATTTGTTCGAGTTGATGGCGAAAAAGATTAAAATCTACAGGGCATGATCACATGTAGTTCTGTGTCGTTACGGTCGATGCGGAGAGGACACAATCTGTCTGTGATCTGGATCTGTACGGTTCCATCAAGGCATTTGGTGGAAAACGTTCCAGGTTTTTTGGGACAGGCTGTAGCTGTTGTAAGGGCGTCCACCAAGAAAGTACCATCGAACGTAATCAAACGTCCTTCTTTTGGCTTTCCGCCAGTGACTTCACCGTAGACCACATATTCTGTACCGTCGTCGTCAGACCCCCGCAAAAACACTTCGCCATTCTCGTAGTGGAACGCCACGGTCGGGTCGCGGTAGCTGTTGTTGGCGAGCATGGAAACTTTGTTTGTTGCCCGAACGACTTTCACTAACTCGACACATGACTGGGCATCAATTATAACCTGATAGCTTGACCCTGATGGTGGGATAACCGACTCGACATCAGGAAACTCTCCCTTAAGGTCGGAGTCCTCGAACAGTGCCAACAAACCGTTTGGTGGTAGATCATCAGCAGAGATCCGACTACCCACAGCGATCTTGACTGCACGATGGCCGTCTGTGGCGTAGGCATACCCGTCTTTAACTTCAGCTACTCGCAGAAATGCACGAGTCTCTTCTTTGGAAGCAATTGTTTGCAGGCGGTGGATCAACAACTGGAAGTCTTCAGGTGTCAGAATGCTGTCGTTGTCAACAAAATCTCCATCGACCAGATCAAACGAAGGCTCCGAATACGACAGGCGTTTGCGCAGTTTCTCGACAAAGGCGGCTTTGGCTTTGGCTTCTGCCATCAAGGCTTTTTCAAGTTTCTCGGCTTGTCGATCTACGTTCCTGAACTCTTGTTTTTGGAGCCATCGGATAAGCTCGTCCCTCTCAGGGGAATGTGCGATGTCGTCACCAGGGCAGTCCCAATTACGGCGGCGTGTCAGGAAATGCGCAACTTCCAGGGCATTTTCCCTGGTTCGGATGTTACCCACAACAGAACTGAGAGATTGGATGTGTCGAATCTGCCAACCAAAGCTTTGGTACGCTTTATGGATGGCGAGTCCCATCCCAACATAGGCTTCAACGGTAACGTCTTTGTCACGGCGCTCAGGGAGCTTTTTTCCACCTTCGACCTCAACCTTGACCGTTATTCTGGCTGTGTACGAGATCTTGCCCTTCTTGAACTGCTTACGTTCTTCAGGAGTCAACACTCTGGGGTGGCCATCATGCTCGTCCAGTGTGCCTTCAGGGTCGGGGAGGCAGTTGGAGGCGTTGCCCTCTGCCTCACGGGCAGATAGCGCCTCCAGTAGATCTTCATTATCGAGACCCGTCAGATCCCAACTTATTTGAGGCGTGGGATCAACAACTTCGTCTTTATCTTTTTCGGCCATCGGTTGCTCCGAACACTTAAAGAGTTCCTTAATGGTTTCAATTTCAGGGGCATCAGCCAACTTGAGCAGCATACGGGCTGTAAGCTCACCCTTCAGGCCAACAAGGCCACAGCCATACTCTTTGGCTTCTGCATTGGCGAGGGGGTAGGCCCGTATGCCCAGGTTTTCCAACTTGGGGGCGGTTCCTTTGGTGCAGTACGCTACCGTATCGCCGCCCAGGGTCATTTCCTGACCAAGATCGCAAGCCTTGAGGTAACTTTCCCCAAGCAATACAAAGTTCAAGTCAGAGGGCTGTGAGAGGGCTTCACGGACATCCTGGGGGATACCAAGAGTTTTCGCCCAACCTTGAAGCTCTTTGGTCTTCATGCCCACGAAAGAAGCATTGTAGGGGGCCAAACGCCGAGAGCCTTCAACCAACCCATAGCCAGCCGACATTATATATACCCTAACTGAGACACCACTGGCGCGTAGCGCATTGACGCCGCGCATCAACCGGGTGTGTTGTTGGCCAGTGTAAAGCTCTTCCGCAGGCATCAATGAATCATCCAGATCAACTTCACGTTGACGGATGTGATCTGCGCCCTGTTGAAAATCTTCAAGGGTAAGCTGATTGTCATGGGTGGCCGCTTTTTGGCCAGTACAAGAGGTAATAACTGTAACTTGCATTGAATCCTCCTCAACCACGAATTGGTTGAAATATGAATCAGGCACAGGGGCCCAATATTTTGAACCAGGGCCGAAAGTGTCCACGATGGCCATGCGTTTCTTTTCCTGACAGGTCACGTCGTAGTGGTGTTGGAGCCAGAAGTGTTCCAACGTGTACTCCACATCAGGGATTTCGATGTAAGACAGGCCAGATTCGGGGTCTTCGGACTGGAGAAAAGAATCAGGATCTGCACGCCAAACCTTCGTTTCTTGGGGATTGAGACGGGCCATTTTGGGGAAGTCCGTTTTGATCCAAGTGGGCTTCATCCAGTAGGAAGGCTCAGCAATGCAGTCCGTATAATCGCCGCGAACCTGCTCCCCGAACAACTCGACGTTGGGGGGCTCAGATCGACAGGTATCCAAGAACCAATCTTCAATATCCAACTGGCTCTTGGTAAAGAGCTTGGGGCGCTCAGGATCTTTTTGGCCGTCTGTGGTGTAGTAACCAACGATGCCTCTAAGGAGAACGGCGTCATTGCTGATCATCGTGTCGGGGCTATGTTCCTGAATCAAATCGATTGTGTCCCCGAATTGATTGTTTGTATGGCCCATGCCCAAAAGATGAAGTTTGGAGGGCTTATGGTGATTCAGGAATAGCGCGATTTCAGCAAGATCCGTGCAGCCCTGGCGCATCGGGAAGGCAACCACAACTTGGTGGGGGCCAAGATCAAGCACACTCAAGCACTGTAAAAAGAAGTCATGGCGGCTAAGTTCGCCACCTTGGAGAACGATCATGACGTTGACGCCCATACCGACCAACTCACGAACACGATCACGATAGACAGTTAGGCGCTCAAGAGTCGTCACCTGGCTGCCGACACAATCAGGGGCTACCGCGTACAGGCGTTTGCCGTACAGGAGGCCCAGGTGTCGGTACACGTCTAGGCGGCGCAGCCAATCGTCATGGGAGATGGGGTCAACAACAACGGGTGGGCCGTCTGGGCGGAATTCAACCTCGCTGACAGCGCCACTGTCGAGGAACAGCGGGTAAGGCGTACTAAGGAAATCACCCTCAAGGGTGGGCATAGCATTTGACCGAAGACCGGGTACAGCTACACCGGGGGCCATTTGCACTTCGGCAAATCCCATGATTTCCTGACCAGCGTTAGAACCACTGGCAAATGTGAGTACGTCTTTCATGTTAAATAATTCCTTTGTCAGCGAACGAGACATAAGAATGTTCGCAAACGACCAGATGATCTAAGATCGGAATCCCAAGTCCATCAGCAGCCAGGCATAAACGTTTTGTAAGATCTTGATCCTCTTGGCTTGGTTCAGGATCACCGCTGGGATGGTTATGTGCCAGGATGATGGAACGGGCTTCTTCCTTGATGGCTGCCCGAAACACATCAGCGGGGTTCACGGGGCAACTTGCGATACCACCTTGGGAAACCATCACTTCGCCCACAATCCGGTTGCGGTTGTTGAGCAGAAGCAGCCAAAACGATTCTTGAGAACGACCGCTGATCTTGGGACCGATGTAGTTGTAAACCTCTTTGGAACAGGTGAACTTCGTTCCAAACAAGGGCTTGGACAACATGCGGGGCAGCAACATACTCAAGGCACGAATCTGTGTTGCCTTTTTGGGGCCGACGCCCTTGATCTTCTGCAATTCAGCGACGCCAGCTTTACGCAAACCGTCAATCCCAAACTCAGCTACAAGCCGATCAGCGATTTTGGCCGTAATGGCCAGAACAGCTTGAAGGAGTTCCGAGTCAGTGATCTGGTCAGTTTCAGTTTGGTAGAATTTTATTTTATCTTGGATGTTCATCGGATCACCTCTTTTAATCACCCAGGGTTTCGTACGTATCATAACAGTCTTGGCACATCAGATCCGCGTCGTCTCCGTCGCCCAAAACAACCATCTCTTCAGCCAAAACCACTTCGCCGCAAACCAAACAAGTATCTTCGTTCATTAGTTTTTCTCCAACTTGGCTTTAGGCGGTGTGCCTGTGTCGGCCATCTGTTGAATTTCGATTTGCTGACGCTTTTTGCGGTCTTTCAGATCGGACTTGGCACGGCGCTTGGCGCATCGCTTGGCGGCTCGGATACCAGCACCGTACTTGCCCGTTTTGTACAGGTAGCCGATGCCACGTAATGATCCAGAGTCATCGAACAATTGCCAGGTCATCTTGGGTTCATCGGGGGTACTTTTGGTGCCAAGATATTCCGTGAAACATTCGACCGCGAACCATGTGCGGCCATCTTCTGTTTTAAATACTTTTCCAGTAGGGATAATCATCAGACACCTTCCTTAATTTGGACTACCGGAACCTCGGTATCGTTGAACACGACCTTGGTTTCGGGATCATACAGATCGATCTTGATCACATTGTTTGTGGGGAACGACAAAACCATAGGTTCTGGCTGACGCATGGAGATCTTGGGGACTCGCAAGAAATCAGCCAGGGGGTTGTTCTGGATCGACGCCTGCAACAACGTGGTAGTCGTAGCCAAGGGGGTACGATCTTCGACTTTCCGTGCTTTGGGCGGCGCAACCATGTCATCGATCTTGACGAGCTTCGCAAGTTCCATGTGGGGCGAATACCCAGTGATGTGGATCGTTGGCAGCACGATAACTTTGCGCTGTTTCGGAGTTGTGCAGTACAACCCACAAAGAACATTGATCAGGATGCCCACCAAAATAACCGTTGCGATAAGATTGCGATCTGTATTCATTGTTCCAACCTTTCCTTGTTTCTAGGACAGTTCGGGAGATTGCTTGGCCATTCGACTGCGGCGATAGGCGCGGCGTACACGGCGATAAGTCTCATCAACCAAACAAACCCAACCCAACACACCGAGAACGACGGTGGCGACAACCCAAACAATTCCACCAACGGCCAGAGCGACCAAGCCCAAGACCACGTCCCAAGTCATGCAAATGATGACTCCGGCGCACAACAAACAAACCAAAGTGCTTGTGACGTTTGCGGAGGCCAAGACCACCAACAAGATCACCACCAACACCGTCAATGTTTTTTCTGTATTACTCATAATCTTTGAACTCCCTGTTTTTGTGAATCATTATGATCCATTCAATAGTGTTACTTAGATTTGGCGGGGTGTTCGAGTTTTTTGGTTATTTTTTTGAAAAAAAATTACTTTTTTTTCGATGGGTTACATGGGGAGTGGTTTTTATCGGTTTCGGGCTTGGTCAATCAGGGCCTGAGCCTTTTCAAAGTCAGCTTGGACAAGGGCTTCCTCGGCCTGGTAGGCATTGGAGTTCATTCGCCCAGCTTGTTTGGCTAAGATCTCAATGGCAATTGCATAGCCATTGCCATAGGGCAATTCGCCTTTTTCGAGGGTACGGGCTACGGAATCCCGAAAACCGCCACGGCCATCACGGAGGCGGTCGGCATGGGGGAGTAACAGATCCTTAACAGGTTGAAGCGCCATTTCCAAAGCAGCTTGTTCTTCAGCGTACTGTTTTTCCCGAACCTCATAATCTGTGAGGCCGCCATTGCGATCCCGCTCGGCTTGCAATTGGGCCAACCGCTGTTCTTCACGTTTGGCAGCGCGGCGAACACGGTCGCGTTTACGGCGATGGTAGTCCATCCGTTTGACCATGCCAGCATCGCCACTGATTTTGACGCACTCGCTGCCCACGACAAATTTCTTGCCATCAGCGTCTTGGATCAAGTAGTTGATCTTGAGAGCATGGCCACATACGTAACAAGTCCCAATGCCGTATCCCTTGGGTAAGATCGCTAGGGCATTGTTGTATGCCTGGGGGTTGGCCTCTGCTAAAGAGGTGTCAGGAAGCTCCGCAATGCCCTTCAGAGCAAAGGGGGCTTTCCCAAAACCATCAAGTTCCCATTTATGTGCTGTGTCAGACATCGGTACACCCCTCACTCTCTAAAGACAGCATAGCAACGGTGTCTGGATCACAGATTCGTTCTACCAGGTCATACAACTCCAACTCAGGGGCGGTCAGTTCTTTGATCCCTTGTTGCCGTCTTTCCCGATAATAGCGCATATCCAAACGATCCACGCAACGTTTCATACGCTCCCGGTTTGAGTTTTTCCCTTGCCCCTCAAGGGTGATAACGTTCAGAGAGACATATTCGGCATCGACATATAAGGTACGTTTTCGGAGTTTCCCGATGGACGGGAACTTTGTTCGTTTTAGCTGGTTGAATATGTGTCCCGACAGTCCGACCCAATGGGTTTTCCCAAAGCAATCATAAAACACTAGGTCAAATGATTCAAAATCAAAGGTTTGTTGTTCTTGTTCTTGCATAAGTTTCTCCTTGAATTAAAGTTCAACCAGGGATTTTTTTCCCTATATGACCAGTACTCAAAAAAAAGCCGGTGTTCGAGTCACCGGCAAAAAAAGTTTGATCTTTGTTGTTTGGGTAAGGGGGACCAGATCAGTCAGAGGAGTCCATAGCCTTTACATGCCCACAAACATCGCATTTCCAGACGTGCCAGCAGCGGCCAAAATGTGTGTGACCCGCAGCGCGGGCATCCTTGGCTGACATCTCAGTGTACTTGTGGTTGCACCCAAAAGCATAATACCGGACTGTCCAGGGGCTATGGACACCTAACTTGATGAATGGGCCTTGGACTCGCTCTATCGCCACGCCTGTCTGATCATGGTAAAAATACAAGGTTGCGTGAACAGAACGACCGTCAGGGAAAACCCCACTGGGACGGCACATTTGACGAGACTCAAGAGCCTCTGGGGTGTAGCTGAAAAAGATAGATCGCGCAAATTCGTCTTCCGTAATCTCCCGAAAGAACGGGGGGAAATCGTTGAAGTCACCAAACTCTTGGTGCATGGCATCTTCTTGTTCCTTGGGCAAATATTTTGGTTCGTACATAGCATAATCTCCTTGGTTAAAACCCTGTTTTGTGGGGCGAAGTTCTTATATTGATTACTTTAAAAACACACCGAGTTCGATCTTCTAGTGCATTTTTTTGGTGGTCTAAGTGACTGATAATAATGAGATGTGGGATTTTTTTGTTGTTGACAGAACTTTTGTGTGCTTACATCCGTATGTGGTTTTGTTACACAGCAAGATCACAAAATCGGGTATTATATTTGTGAGACGATCTGATTTTTGAAAATCGAAGAGACAGGCATCTGGCCACGGCAGTGAAAGACGGCGGTTACTTCACTTGAAATGAAAAAAACACCGCAGTCGTTATATTCTCCGTGGTCTATTTTTTCCAATGTAATGAGGCTTACAACAAAGGTGCGGAGTTCGAGTCCCGCTGTTCTCTCCGGCCTACTTACAATTTGCACAGCAGTGAAGATCACGCATACTTCTTAAATCCAACTGGGCGTCCGGTGTTCGATCCCCGGCCTTCGCATTCCCCATCACGCGGAGGTAATGTAATGGTTAGCATACCAGTCACAGAAAAAAGCGTTTTCGTGGTTCTCTGTGCAATTACTTTTTTGTCCCAGCAGTGAAGAGGTCGGTTACTTCGTCATCAGGAGACCGAGCCGCCGTGTTCGATTCCGGCCCTCCCGATCCGTCTTTTACCATAAGGTTTGCAAACAAACACCGGGAGGTGGTGTAGTGGCAACACACGTAATAGTACCGCCGATCCCGCAGTTCTCTGGGGCGTTTTTCTCTTAGCCGAAGCAGTGAAGATTACGGATACTTCAAAATCTGTTGGTCGCAGGTTCGACTCCTGCCCCGAAATTCCTAGAAGGTCGGGTAGCTCAGATGGTAGAGTGGCAGATCCAAACACGCCGTTTTCGCGGTTCTCTTCGGTATTTTTTGCGGGGTAGTGTAAGGTAACACATTGGTTTCATAAGCCAAAAACATGAATTTGCTAGTCCAGGTTCAAGTCCTGGCCCCGCATTTTTTGTCCCAGTAGTGAAGATAGCGGTTACTTCGACTTCTAATCGAGCGTTGTGGGTTCGAGTCCTGCCGTGTCCGGCGTAACCCGGCACGTAGTTTAATTGGTAAAACACTATGTACTGCCGCCGTCGCGGTTCTCTGGGGCATTTTTTATTGTATGTCGTTGTATTATTTATGTTTCATGTGTTTGACTCTTTCGGGGATGATTTGGTTTCGACTAGGATGTTACGGGATTCGATGCGCTTCGGGGACTCCGGTTGGCCCCGTTATCAAACCGGAAACATGATAACTGCCAAAAAATCAAATTTAATCCCGTTCCCATCACTGGGTTCTGGGATGGTCGAAAGACCAATGGCAATGGCGGCCTAACAACCGCCTCGGCTGTCCTGCTTCGCCTGTGGGGTGGGACAAGTCGCAAAGTACACGGGCTAGCCGATCTTTTGAATACCCCGCTTGATCGGCGAAGTTTAGGGGTGTAGCCGACCAGTAGAATCTGTCAAGCTGATGACTCTGGTGGCGAAGGGAACGAATGCTTGACTATGAGCGTAATATTCGGATACTAGGGCATTTTAGGACGCGAGTTCGATTCTCGCCATCTCCAAAGCCACGGTAGCACTAAGAGGGTAGCCATATGCCAGAGCCTGTACTCGTTGGATACCAAGTCGATCAAGACAACGGCACCATCAAGATCTTTCAAACAGCTAACGGTGTTGAACAAGTCTGCATAGAAATCAAGGTACTCCCTGAAACCGCCAAGCATCTGTATGCCGGATCTTTCTTTAGGTTCGCCAGTATTCTAGCTGAATCCCTCCGTGACGAGATGGAGACTGCTGGGGTTTGGCACCCTCTCTGTGATGAATGTGACGGCGAGAAAACCTACGAGGTTGACGGTATCGAAGAGATCTACAGGTATCCGAAATGTGGCGGAACTGGCTTGGAGCCTCCCAAGGCCCCCTCAGATCAACAAACAAGTACGGAAGATACGCAATGCAACAAAACTTGAAACGACACCAAGCTATGTCCACCCTGTTTGAGATCCTCTACGGGCCGACAAGGCCCTTGTCAACACAAGCACAGACGACTAAAGAACAAACTGAGAAAGTGGCAGAACGATGGAAAGACACCTCTGGACGATCCTGGCAGGAATCCAAAAACCGACCGCCAGGGAACACATCTACACGTTAGAACTGACCCCTGAAGATCGAATCGCAGCCAAAGCCCAAACACTTTATCCGTTGCCGTCGATCTTGAGCATTACAATTGAGCCAATCCAAGAAATTGACTCGGCACAGTGGGAAACCATCGCCCGGCTCCTGACAGGTTTGGTCAACTTTGAGGTTTTTGACTTTGAGGTGCTGGAGCCCCTAGAAGCTGGTCGGCGAAAGATCATTTACTCAACTCGACTTGGTAAGCCTGTTGCCGGTAACTCTGTACAAGATTACTTTGAAGATGAAGTTGCACGTTTCGATGCGATGGATGTCCCAGATGATCTACTGCATGGGGTGGATACGTATGCAACCGCAAGAGTGTCTCTAGGAAAGTTTCTCAAGAAACCACTGTCGCGGTCTGAGTTTCCAGATGATCTGAAGGTGGTTGTGGTCGAACATCGGGGCAAGATCATCATTGAAACAATCCACCCTGAACGGGATGGCAACTTTGTGCCGTGTGGTGGATCAAACATCGGTTGTACGGTGATCGACACCAACAAATATTTGGGCATGAGCCAAGAGGCATGGGCCCTGATCAAAACGATCCCCAAGAGTCGAGATTGCATCGGCGACCTCACGATTTGGGAAACCGACGATGACCGAGGTTGCTTTGGGTGGATCGGCCACCCCAAACGGCTAGCAGACCCCTCCATGTGTGAGTTGTCCAGGGACGGTACGCCCGATATACCGTTTATCTTGATTGAGAACACAGTCAACCCTGAAGAGCTACCTACAATTGATGCCGCCATTGACGACAGTGAAACTGAATCCATGAATTGAGGGGAGGTGCCACATGAGCTTATACCACATGGTACTTGGCCAAAACCCATTGGCAATAGAATGGCTCAGGATGCTTGCACTCCACCCAGGTGCTCTTGGGCGCTGGCGTGACGCCTGGTTAGAAGACCGCGAGGACAAACTCGTCATTGTTTTATTGACGCGCTGTGGTGGCGGTAATCGCAGAGAATACGAGCATGTGTTTGATGAGTTGGAGGGCCACCCACAATATATCGACAACCAGGACGATCCATACGACAGCACATATGCAACGATCACATTCGATGTCCCCCCAGAGTTTCAAGGCCACATTGACGGACTTCTCGAAGAGCTTGGCGCAGACAAACGCAACATTGTGGTAGACAACCGTTCCCTCCAAGAACGATTCGAGTCCGCTATGAAACGCATGAACCAGGCATCTGCCGCAAAATCTAACTAAAACAGGAGCCCAACATGGCTTGGCAACCTGAAGGCGAAGATCGCAAGTTCCTTGAGTTGATATCATCTATGACCACATCTACGATGTTGGGTACAGGGGTAGACACCCGTGAAACTTACCTGGCCAACCTGCAAATGATGCTTGACAGTATGCAGGGCAAAACGGCTCCGGTGAGTCCAGAACAGCAAGCTGCCTGGGAAGAAGAACTGGATAGACTTGGGTATGGCTCCCAGCCTGAAGAAGATCCTCCCAAGAGCGGCAACATCGGCCCCGGTGCCTGGATCGGCTAGTGTTTTAGCAAATCTAAAACATTGACTCAAAATCTAGGAGAATGAGGTTTGAAACGCAGAAGCTCAAAGAGGCCCTTGGGGGCATTTTCGAGCGCCGCTATGCCCACCACAGTGAGTTTCGGATGGGAGAACCTACATTCGACACCTGTGACCTTGTGGTGGACGACAAGTTTGGGACAGTTCTGGTTGGCCTTTGTTTTGTTACGTTCAAGGTTCCAGAACTATCAATTGAATAGGCCCTGTGTTCGGAGCAACTCCGAACATTAGGTGCGAACATAAGGAACACAGCGAGGGCGGAAGCTCCGTTATGTTGGCAGGTCGGGGGGTGTGAGCAGCCCCCCGACAACCGGCCCCATCGTTTAGCGGTTAGGACACCGGGTTTTCATCCCGGCAACCGGAGTTCGATTCTCCGTGGGGTCATTGGTAGACAATGTCACAGCAATGTGCTTACGATGCCTGTTTCGACTGTGAGCAGCCCCCTGGGAAATCAAAGAGATTGTTTCCACAATTTAAGTTTTGTCCATCCTTACCCGAGTGGATCACTTCTAGTGATGAGGCCGCCTACCATCCGTACAGTCGAACGGTTTATGTCAGAGTCA
>Ga0307376_10003962_pt1 | contig 13694 bp, 10 predicted proteins | sample TR2MG_FD_202536 | JGI IMG/M metagenome (GOLD analysis project Ga0307376, IMG submission 202536) | Soil microbial communities from Risofladan, Vaasa, Finland - TR-2 | ecosystem: Environmental > Terrestrial > Soil > Coastal area > Acid sulfate soil | place: Finland: Risofladan, Vaasa | collected...
AGACCGGAACGCTTGGCCACCGGCATGTAGTCGCCGGGCAGCACCAATTCGTCGTCCGGTGTTCTGATGCGCGTGAGGGCCTCGAAATAGCGGACCTTGCGGTCCGGCAGGACCACGGTCGGTTGGAGATAAAGATCGACGCGGCCCTCCGAGATGCCCTCCCGAACGATATCTAGCATCCGGTCGTCTTCATCCTCGTCGTCGTCCAGGAACGCGGCGGCGGGCATGCCGGATTCAGGCTCCGGCGTTTCTTCAACCATCTCGTCGCTGATCGAAAGCGGAGGCTCGTCCTCCCCGGCCACCAGCTCGACCTCCTCAACCAACATTTCGGGCTCTGGTTCAGGCTCTGGCTCAGGCTCGGGTTCTGGCTCTAGCTCGGCTTTGGGCTTTGGTTCAGGCTCGGGCTCTGGTTCAGGCTCGGGCTCTAGTTCTGGCTCAGGCTCGATCTCGACGGCAATCTCCTTTTCCTCGACCGCGATGACGGGTGCGGCCGATGGCAGATCCCGCGAAGAGAAGGCCGCCGCCGGCTCCGCCGTGGCGGTGGCCGGGCCCAGATCGCCGGAAAGACGTTTGATGAGGCCTTCGAGGACACCGAGGTCGTTGGCAATCCGGTCGCGCTGGGTACGGTTCTCGCTCTGGACCTCGGCGCGCAAGGATTCGATGCGCGCATAGACATTATCGAGCTCCGTGGCGAACGCGGTATTGGCTTGGCCACCGGCGGCATCGCCCAGCGCACCGCCCGCAACGGCCTGGTCCAGTCGCTCCACCTTTTGGGAGATACCGTCGATGCGCGCAAGATCGTCCTCGACGCGGTCGATGCGCTGCAAATCGGTGTCGATGATCTCGAGGGCTTCTTCGAGCTCGTCCAGACGGTCGCCGCCCGTGCCGGCGCCGCGCGACCCGCGTCCCATTGAGAGGAACGAAGCGGCCATGACCAGTAAGAGCGCCGCGGTGCCGATCAGAACCGGCAAGAGCGGCAGGCCGGCCTGGAGCGTCAGACCTGCGGCAAATGCCGCCGCGGTAAAGGCCATGGCGATCAGGACGATCACGTTGAGCATGGCGGGCCCTCCTGAAGCGGCGCCCGGCTTCGCAGACATGGTGATGCTGTCCTGCATGATCGCGCCGCCCCCTGGCATGGAATCATGGGCGACAGTTCGTTGCAACGCAACATCAAATTCGCCGCCGCAACCTCTGTGATAGCAGCCAAGCGCGGCAAGGCCAAGGCAGCCGGAGCCGGCTCAGAGCAAGGGACGCGTGCGGGGCTGGTCCAGATCCCACTTGGCGAGCTCAGCGAGCGGCGCAACGTCCGGAATCAAGCACCAGCCGTGCTCCCAAGTGACGAGACCGTCGGCCGAGAGCTTTTTCAGGGTCTTGTTGGTGTGGACCAACGAAAGACCGAGCGCGTCGGCGAGATGCTCCTGGGTGAAGGGAAAGCGCACTTTGCCGTCGGTGACGAGCCCCACATCGCTCGCCCGCAGATATAGGTGCAAGATGTAATAGGCCGCACACTCGACCGCGTTCCGGCGGCCGAGACTCAAGAGATGCTCGTTGAGGATCGATTCTTGACGTGCGGCAAGCCAAGTGATGTCGAAGGCGAGGCTCGGACAACGCTGGAACAGCTCCCAGACGCGGGCGCGGGGGAAGCAGCATAGTACCGCCGGGGTCAGCGTTTCGACCGAATGGTCCATATCGCCTCGCATCGACCCTTGAATGCCGATGAAGTCGCCCGGCAATAGGAAACTCGTGATCTGGCGGCGCCCGTCGTCCAAGGTCTTGTAGCGGAACGCCCAGCCTTCAAGCAGCGTGAACAACTGGTCGGAGGGGCTGCCTTCTTGAAGCACCGTCGACGCCGGCCCGGTGCGCAGTTTCCCCACCTTCAACGCTGAGATAAAGTCGAGCTCATCGTCGCCGACGGCGTGAAATATCTCGCAGGCCCGGAGCGGGCATTGCGGGCACGAAACGTCATAGCTGAAGGGTGAGACCACGAACATGACCGCTTCACCTGCGGCGCAATCGGACCATGTGTCAAAGTTAAAAGACGCTCGCACGGCCGCGGCGTAGGCTTGCCTCATCATTCCCCCGTCGCCGCCTCCCATTCGCGGCCAAAAGGCAAGAGTTACGGCCTACCTTTCTCTTAGTTCCCAAATGTCGAACGCAAATGCGGGCCCCGGCCGGATGGCCGGGGCCAACCTCCTTTTGGCCGACCCGAAGCGGCTGCTTCGCGCGGTGGAGGCTGGGGACGCTGGTCTTTGGGAATGGGACCTGGCGCGCAACATGCTCAGCATGAGCGCCAGCTTGAGCGCACAGCTCGGCCTTCCCGCCGGGGCCTCGCAGATCCCCGTGGAGACCTTCTTCGAGTGCATCCATCACGATGACATCGCGCTTTTTCGTGTTGCGCTGGGGGGAGCCTTGCACGCCGAGCAGTCCTTCGCTCACGAATTCCGGGTCGATCCTGACGGCGGGGGCGAAATGCGCTGGCTCAGCTTCCGCGGCCAGGTCCTTGATCGTAACGGGGACGGTGAGCCGACGTCGCTCTCCGGGCTCTGCCTCGAGGTGACCGACCGGCGGCACACGCAAGAAGCCTATGATCTCCTGAATCGCGAGCTTTCGCACCGCATTAAAAACCTGTTCTCGGTCGTGAGCAGCCTGGTCAATATGACCAGCGAGCACCGCCCGGAGGCTCAGACCTTCGTCGCCGCGCTCCAGGAACGGCTCAAGACCTTCGCGGCCACGCATGAAGCCCTCGTCAAAGGGAGCTGGCACACGATCCCCCTGGAAAGCCTCGTGGAGAAGGCGCTCTCACCACTCGGCGTCTGGAGCCGCGTTGACCTCCGCAGTACCGGCCTCCTGCTCAGCGCCCAGGACGCGCAGACGGTCGTGTTCGTGCTGCACGAGCTTGCCACCAACGCCATCAAGTATGGCGCGCTATCCAACGGCACTGGGCGCGTCGAACTCAGTTTCAAGTTCGAACTGCCTTCGGCGGAAGGCGGGCCGGCGCTGATCATGGTGTGGTCTGAAACCGGCGGCCCACCCGTTCCTCCCCTCCCGAGCATGCGGGGTTTCGGCATCCGGTTTATCGAACGGCTGACCAAGCGCCAACAGTCGGGAGAGGCGGTGCTGGATTGGCGGCCTGAAGGCCTGCGCTGCTGCATCGAGCTCCCCGTCACGCCTACGCGGCGCTAAAGACGGCGTTTTCCGTATACCCATTCCTAAGGTGTTCAGGCATCAAGCGGACTTCCAGCTCCGCTTGATGTGTCCTGCCAAAGCGTCGCCTTGACAGCGCGCGAAAACGGCCTTTACAAGCGGAGCTATTAGCACTCGCTGAGAGTGAGTGCCAAACGGCAGAGTTCCAGCGAATAGGAGCGAACATCCATGAAATTCCGTCCCCTGCATGACCGCGTCGTGGTCAAGCGGCTCGAGGAGGAGCAGAAGACCAAAGGTGGGATCATCATCCCCGACACCGCGGCCGAGAAGCCGCAGACCGGCAAGGTCGTTTCCGCCGGGCCCGGCGCCCGTGGCGAAGACGGCAAGCTCACACCCATGGGCGTGAAGGCCGGCGACAAGGTGCTGTTCGGCAAGTGGTCGGGCACCGAGGTGAAGATCGATGGCGACGACCTTCTGATCATGAAGGAGTCCGACATCATGGGCATTCTCGGCTAACGCCTCCTCGCCAATTCGAACAACCAAGCGCCCTTCGAGACGCCGGGCACCCCGGCTCCGTGGGGCGTTGATCCATAACGGAGAACATCATCAATGGCAGCCAAAGACGTTAGATTTGCCGCCGACGCCCGCGAGCGCATGCTGCGCGGCGTCGACGTGCTCGCCAACGCCGTCAAGGTGACCCTCGGCCCCAAGGGCCGCAACGTCATCATTGAGAAGTCGTTCGGCGCTCCCCGCTCCACCAAGGACGGCGTGACCGTGGCCAAGGAGATCGAGCTTGAGGATAAGTTCGAGAACATGGGCGCGCAGATGCTGAAAGAAGTCGCCCAGAAGACCAATGAGACCGCGGGCGACGGCACCACGACCGCGACCGTGCTGGCGCAGTCCATCGTGCGCGAGGGCCTGAAGGCCGTCGCCGCCGGCATGAACCCGATGGACCTCAAGCGCGGCATCGACAAGGCCGTGATCGAGGTGGTCGAGGCCATCCGCAAGCAGTCCAAAGAGGTCAGCGGCTCCGCCGAGATCGCGCAGGTCGGCACCATTTCGGCCAATGGCGAGAAGACCATCGGCGACATGATTGCCCAGGCCATGAAGAAGGTCGGCAATGAGGGCGTGATTACCGTCGAGGAAGCCAAGAGCCTCGATTCAGAGCTCGAAGTTGTCGAGGGCATGCAATTCGATCGCGGCTACATCTCGCCCTACTTCATCACCAACGCCGAGAAGATGATCGCGGAACTCGATAACCCGTACATCCTCATCTACGAAAAGAAGCTGTCGGGTCTCCAGGCCATGCTGCCGCTGCTCGAGTCGGTGGTGCAGTCGGGCCGTCCGCTGCTCATCATCGCCGAGGACGTCGAAGGCGAAGCGCTGGCCACGCTGGTGGTCAACAAGCTCCGCGGCGGCCTCAAGGTGGCCGCGGTCAAGGCGCCGGGCTTCGGCGACCGCCGCAAGGCCATGCTCCAGGATATCGCCACCCTCACCGGCGGCGAGATGATCTCCGAGGATCTCGGCATCAAGCTTGAGAACGTCACCGTGCAGATGCTCGGCAAGGCCAAGCGCGTCACCATCACCAAGGACGACACCACGATCGTCCGCGGCGGCGGCAAGAAAGAAGACATCGAGGCGCGCGTCGGCCAGATCAAGCAGCAGATCGAGGACACCACCTCCGACTACGACCGCGAGAAGCTGCAGGAGCGGCTGGCGAAGCTCGCCGGCGGCGTTGCCGTGATCAAGGTCGGTGGGGCTACCGAGGTCGAGGTGAAGGAGAAGAAGGATCGCGTTGACGATGCGTTGAACGCGACCCGGGCTGCCGTCGAGGAAGGCATCGTGCCGGGCGGCGGTGTTGCTCTGCTTCACGCCTCCAAGGGCATCAAGGTGAAAGGTGACAACGACGACCAGGAAGCCGGCATCAATATCGTGCGCCGCGCACTCCAGGCGCCGATCCGCCAGATCGCCGAGAACGCCGGTGTCGAAGGCTCCATCGTGGTCGGCAAGGTGCTGGAGCAGAAGTCTCCGTCCTTCGGCTACGATGCCCAGAACGACACCTATGTGGACCTGATCAACAAGGGCATCATCGACCCGGCCAAGGTCGTGCGCACCGCGCTTCAGGACGCGGCGTCGGTCGCCGGTCTGCTGGTCACCACCGAGGCGGGCGTGGCCGAGTCGCCGAAGAAGGACGACGCCGGCATGCCGGGAATGCCTCCGGGCGGCATGGGCGGTATGGACATGATGTAGGCCTGTTAAGGCTGATCATTCCCGGAAGGGGCGGCCATTGGCCGCCCCTTTTTGCTTTTTGCGTGCATTTTAGTGAACGCGCGCGCCAGGCTTACGCAATCGTAATTTTCCCCGGCCCAGACTTTGGCCCTATCGTCGCCCCGCCCCCGGCATTTGGGAGCGCGTTGAGGTCATCCCCCGCTCATGGCGAAATTCCGCGACACGGCCAAAGAGTTCGCCCGCATCGCCTTCCCCTATTTCCGCGGCAGCGACCGCTTGTGGGGGCGCGGACTGCTGCTCGTGGTCATCGCGCTCCAGCTATTCCAGGTCTGGCTGAACGTCCGCTTCAACGCCTGGTACAACACGTTCTACACGGCGCTCCAGGACAAGAACTGGGAGGTGTTCCTCTACCAGTTCGGCGTGTTCACGGTGCTGGCCGTGTTCTTCATCGTCACGGCGGTCTATCAGCTCTATCTGCAGCAATGGCTTCAGATCCGCTGGCGCGGCTGGCTGACGGAGGCCTATCTCGGACGCTGGCTCGCCGAGGGCACGCATTACCGCATGCGGCTCAAGGGCGACTCGGCCGACAACCCCGACCAGCGCATCGCCGACGACATCAGGCTGTTCGTCAATGCCACGCTGGATATCGGCATCGCCCTGCTCGGCTCCGTGGTCACGCTGATCTCCTTCATCGTCATCCTGTGGAACCTGTCGTCGACGACGCCGCTGATGATCGGCGACGCGTCCTATCAGATCCCCGGCTATCTGGTGTGGGCGGCGCTGATCTATTCGATCATCGGCACCTGGGTGACGCATCTCGTGGGCCGGCCGCTGATCAAGCTCAATTTCGACCAGCAACGCTACGAAGCCGATTTCCGCTTTTCGCTCGTGCGCCTGCGGGAGAACGCGGAGGAAGTGACGCTGCTCGCCGGCGAGCCCGCCGAAGAGGAGCGCCTGCACGACCGCTTCGCCCATGTGATCAAGAATTGGCACGGCATCATGAGCCGCACCAAGAAGCTCACCTTCCTCACCGCGGGCTACAACCAGGCGGCCATCATCTTCCCCTTCTTGGTGGTGAGCCCGGTCTACTTCTTCGGCTCGCTGACGCTGGGCGGCCTGATGCAGATCTCACAAGCCTTCAGCCAGGTGCAGAGCGCGCTGTCCTTCTTCGTCACGGCCTATTCCAGCATCGCCGACTGGAAAGCGGTGCTCGACCGCTTGGCCGGCTTCGAGAACGCCATCGATTGGGCGCAGAAGCTCGGCGAGACAGCGCCGCGGGTGGAGTTCATCAGCGAAGGGGCCGGAACGCTCCATGTCGAGCAACTGGCCGTCGGCCTGCCCAATGGCGAGCAGATCGTGCACCTGTCGGATCTCGTCATCGCCCCGGGGGAGCGCATCCTGGTGACCGGACCGTCGGGCTCCGGCAAGACGAGCCTGTTCCGCGCGCTGGGCGGCATCTGGCCGTTCGGGACCGGGTCCGTGCGCGTCCCCGAAGGCGCGAGCGTGCTGGTGCTGCCGCAGCGGCCTTATCTGCCGCTCGGCACACTGCGCGGGGCGCTCGCCTATCCCGGTCCGCAAGACGCCTTTACCCACGACGAGATCGAGACGGTGTTGGACGAAGTCGGTCTCGGGGCGCTCCGCGACAGGCTCGACACCACCGCCTACTGGACGGACACGCTGTCCGGCGGTGAGAAGCAGCGGCTCTCCATCGCCCGCGCACTTCTGCAAAAGCCGCAATGGCTATTCTTGGACGAGGCCACCAGCGCGCTGGACGAGGCCTCGGAAGCCAAGCTTTACAAGCTGCTGATCGAGCGGCTGCCGGACTCCGCGATCGTCTCGATCGGACACCGGTCGAGCCTCAATGAATTTCACGGGCGGTTCTTCAAGCTTTCGCCAAGTGCCGGCGGGGGGCACCGTCTCGCCGAGGCGGAAAAAGCCGCCTCCCCGTCAGAGGCCGCGCGCGGCGAGGACGAGCCCGAAGACAAACACGAACCGGCCCTGCCGCCGGCCTAGTTTTCCGTGGCGCAGCCGCTTCCCGCATCGAGACCGCTCGGCGCGCCCCAGTCATTGGCGGGAACCTGGGGGAAGGACTTGCCGAACTCTTGCTTCACCATCTCGAACTTGGACGGGACGTTGGAGTTCGCCGGGAAGTCGATGATCCAGAAATAGTCGTGATTGTCTTCCGGCCAGTCGCGCGGCACGCCCGGCAAGATGTCGAGATGAAACAGCTGGCGGAGCGTCACCGCCGCCTCGCGCTCGTATTTGGCGTCGAGGGCTTTGTCGGCGATATGCGCGCGCTCCCATACCATGACCACGGTCTTGTCGCGCAGCGCCGGATTCTTGAGAATGTTTCCGGCCGCCTCGCGAGTGCGGACATTCAACGCCTCGGCCGTGTCCTTCTCGTCGTCTTGCGGCAGCACCGAATAGAAGATCACCGGCTTCTTCCAGCTCTCGACGACCGGCGCGATGAGCGCCGCGGTGGGCGGCGTCAGGGCGAAGAAGAAGGCGGGCGGCTCTTCTTCGGTGAACAGCGACTTGGCGGCTTTGTCGCCGAGATAATTGTATTTGAGCGCCTGTGCGCGCTGCTGACCGACCTCGCACAGCTTCCAGGCGTCGGCCGCTTCGCCGCCACGCAGGATGACGATGCGCGAAGGCGCGGCGAACGCGGTGGCGACAGATACGGCCAGCAGGGCGCCAGCGAGGGCGAGGCGTCTAAACATGGTGCGGAGACTAGCTTCTGCGTCCATCAATCGCCATTCACCTCACGGTGAACAGGCCCGGTCATTTGGTTGAGATGGCCGAAAGGATGGTCTCGCGCAGTTCGTTGGCGCGGGCGCTCCAGTCGGCGCCTTTTGCCGCCAGCAGATGGGCCTGGGATTTCAGGATCAGCCCGTCCTCCAGCACCTTCAAGTGGTTGGCCTTCAGGGTGGTGCCGGTCGAGGTGATATCGACGATCAGCTCTGACGTGCCGGTCGCGGGCGTCGCCTCGGTGGCACCGACGCTCTCCACGATGCGATAGCCGGTGACGCCCTTCTGCGCGAAGAACCGGCGCGTCAGGTTCAAATATTTGGTGGCGACGCGCAAACGGCGGCCGTGAGCCCTCGCAAACTGCGCGGCGACGTCTTCCAGATCCGCCATGCGCGACACGTCGAGCCAGCACTCCGGTACGGCGACGATGACGTCGGCGTGGCCGAACCCGAGCGGCTTCAAGAACTCTATCGTGCCATCCACATCGGGCAGCGTCTCGCGCACCAGATCCTCGCCGGTGATGCCCAAGTGAACCCGCCCGGCTCTCAGCTGATGCACGATCTCGGCCGCGGAGGTGTATTCCACCTCCACGTCGGCGAGCCCTTCGAGCTGGCCGCGATAGCCGCGTTCATGGCCCTTGACGCGCAAGGGATAGCCTGCGCGCTCGAACAGCTCCGCGGCCTTCTCTTTCAAGCGCCCCTTGGACGGCACGGCGATGACGAGGGCTGCTTGCGACATCACGCGGCCCCTTCCACGGCGGCGAGCAGGCGCTCGGTGTGAATGGCCGAGCCCACGGCGGGTACCTCTCGCGGCGCGCCGAGCGCCGCCAGCAAATTGTCGTAGCGCCCGCCGCCGGCAACCGGCTCGGTCTCGTCCAGCCCGGCGGCTTCGACCTGGAACACGAGCCCCGAATAATATTCGAGCTTGCGGCCGAACTCGGTGGCGAAGGTCGCGCGGGCGAGATCGATCCCGTCGCGCTCCAGTCGGGCGAACCGGCGCAACACGGCATCGAGCGCCGCATCGATATCCAACCCGGCCCCCTTGGCGATCATGGCGACCTTGTCGGTTACTTCGCGTGGGGGCGCGGAGACCGCCAAGAAGTAGTCGATAACGGTCGCCACCTCTTTCGGTAGCGGGTCGGCGCGCAAGTCGGCCGCGTGATCGCACAGCCGCATGGTGATCTCGCGCAAGGAGCGATTGCCGGCGAGCGGAATGTTCTGCGCCTCGAGATAGGCCGCGACGATTTCCTCGGCGCCGTCTTGGCTCTCACCTGCGATCTTTTCAGCCAGTGCCGCGGCCAAGCCGTCGGAGTCCGGCCGCTCGCCCTTGGCCAGGCGAGTGAGCAGCGCGTGGAACACGGGCGGCCGCCAGAAATAGTGGCGCAGCTTCAGGCGCCAGCGCTCGGGCAGCTGAAGCGCATCGATCAGCGCGTAGAACAGCGCGATGTCCCCGAAGCGTAGCCAATAGTTCTGGAGGCCCGCGCTCTTCACCGCCTCGACGGCGAGCAGCACGACCTCGATATCGGCGCTCTCCTTGTCAGTGGCGCCGAAGCACTCGATGCCGGCCTGGCGGAACTCGCGCGGGTGCGTGGCGGAAGGCCCCAGCGGCTGAAAGCGGAAGGCGGGGCCGTTATAGCAATAGCGCGCGGAGCAATCGGCATTGGGGTGCCGTTCCAGATAGAGCCGCGACACCGGCACCGTCAGATCAGGCCGCAAGCACAGCTCTTCGCCGGCGAGATCGGTGAACACATAGGTACGGCCGCGCACCTGCTCGCCGATCTGGTCGAGGAACACGCCGGCCGGCTGGATGACGGAGGGCGCAACCGGCTCGTAGCCCGCGCGCGCGAACAGGTCGAGCAGGGCGCGCGCTTGGGCTTCGAGAGCCTCGAATTTCTGAGCGGATTCAGCGGCCATGGCTGGTTATGCCCTGTGCCGGGCGAGAACTTTCTTAACGGCCGCAACGAGATCGGCTTCCGGGACAGCGAACTGCGCTTCCGCCTGCTTCTTGAGATATTCCTCGCGGTCTTCGATGGCCGTGAGACCGGCGCCCAGGACCAGATCCTTGATCTGCACTTCACCGCGTTCTTTCTCGTTGCCGCCCTGGATGACGACGCAAGGTGCGCCGCGTCTGTCGGCATATTTCATCTGCGCCTTCATGCCGGACGAGCCGAGGTACAGCTCCGCGCGGATGTCGGCGCTGCGAAGCGCTTGCACCATCTTCTGGTAGTCGGCCATGCGGTCCTTGTCGAAGACCAGCACGACGACCGGACCCTGCACGTCGTCGCCCTTGTATTTGCCGAGAAGCTGCAAGCCGAACAGGAGACGCGACACGCCGACCGAAATGCCGGTGGCGGGCACCTTCTCGCCGGTGAAGCGCTCGACGAGTCCGTCATAGCGGCCGCCGCTCACCACAGAGCCAAGACGTATCTGCTGTCCACGCTTGTCTTTGATTGGCGTTGTCAGTTCCGCCTCAAACACGGGACCGGTGTAGTATTCCAACCCGCGCACGACCGTGGGATCGATCTTGATACGGTCGCCATAACCAGCCGCGGTGATAAACGCGGCAATGCCGCTCAATTCCTCCAGCCCCTCTCCGCCGATGCCGGTCGCGGTCGTTCCAAGATCGCCGAGCTTCATCTCGCCTTCGCTGATGGCCGCCAGAACCGATGCGATCTGATTGGGCTTGAGTTCGGCGCCCTTCGTGTAGTCGCCCGACTCGTCCTTGCGCCCCTTGCCCAGAAGCGCCTCGACACCTTCCATGCCGAGCCGGTCGAGCTTGTCGATGGCGCGCAGAACGGTCAGGCGCTTCGCGGCGTTCGCCTCTGCGCCGAGACCGATGGATTCAAGCACGCCGTCGAGCACCTTGCGGCTGTTGACGCGCACGAGGTAGTCGCCGCGTGCGACCCCGAGCGCCTCTAGCGTATCGGCGGCGAGCATGCAGAGCTCCGCGTCGGCCGCGACGGTCGAGGCGCCCACGGTGTCGGCATCGAACTGCATGAACTGGCGGAAGCGGCCCGGGCCCGGCTTCTCATTGCGCCACACGGGGCCGACTTGATAGCGGCGCAGCGGCTTGGGGAGGGTCTGGTAGTTCTCCGCCACATAGCGGGCGAGCGGCGCGGTCAGATCGTAGCGCAGCGACAGCCACTGCTCGTCGTCGTCCTGGAAAGAGAACACGCCCTCGTTGGGCCGGTCCTGGTCGGGCAGGAACTTGCCCAGCGCATCGGTATATTCGATGGCCGGCGTGTCCAGCGGCTCGAATCCGTAGCGCTCGAACACGCACTTGATGGTGCCGAGCATGGCTTCGGTGGCGCGGATCTCGGGCGCGGATGTGTCCTGCAAACCCTTCGGCAGGCGGGCCTCTGGGCGAGGAAGCGTTTCTTTCTTGGTCATGGAAATACGGCTGATTCTAAAGGGGCTCCAGCCGCCGCGTTCTAGCCCATCGGTCCCCGGCCAGCAAGCAAGGCCGGGCAAACGACCGGCCTAGTCGGCGAGCGCCCGCTCTTTGGCCGTGGCTTTGGCCATCTCCACCAAGGCCTCGATGGGGTGCGCCGCGCTCTTCATCTTGGAAAGCGCCGGCGGACACGGGCCGCCCGTGGCCCAGTCGAGCAGCTCCACGGTGTGGACGAAGGGCACGTCGGTGCCCTGCTTGAGCTGGGCCATGCAGCCGATATTGCCGGTGACGATGACGTCCGGCTTGATGGAATCGATATTCTTGAGCTTGCGGTCGCGCAGCTGGCCCGACAATTCGGGCTCGAGAAGATTGTAGGTGCCGGCAGAGCCGCAGCACAGATGCCCCTCGGGGATATCGGTCAGCGTGTAGCCCGCCTGCTCCAACAGCGCGCGCGGCAGCGCGTCGAGCTTCTGGCCGTGCTGGAGCGAGCAGGCCGAGTGATAGGCGACCTTCAGCCCCGTCCACATCACTGGCGGATTGAGGCCGATCTCGTCGAGGAACTCGGTGACGTCTCTCGCCAACCCCGAAACATATTCCGCGCGCTCGGCGTAGCCGCGATCGCGGGACAGAAGGTTGCCGTAGTCCTTGAGCATGGTGCCGCAGCCGCCCGCGGTGACGATGATCCCGTCGAGCAGACGCTCGCGCATCACCGCCGTCCAGGCATCGATATTATGGCGTGCGTGGGCCCGCGCCTCCTCTTCGCGTCCGAGATGGTGGGACAGCGCGCCGCAACAGCCTTCGTCCTTGACCACCATGACGTCGACGCCGTGGCGCCGGAGCAGCCGGATCGCCGCGTGATTGATCTGGGGTGCCAGCACTTCCTGTACGCAGCCCAGCATGATCGCCACGCGCTTGGGCATCGGCGCCTTGGGATTGTAAGCGGATTTCGGCTTCAGGATTTTCAGCTTGAGCGCGTTGGGCGGTACGAGCGCCAGCGCGGCGGCGGTGCGGCGCATGCCCATATTGGCAATCACGTTGCGGAAGGGCTTGGCGAACCAGCCGAGCACGAGCATGGCCTTGAAGCGGTTGGGGTTCGGCAGCACCCGGCTCAGGAACCAGCGCGTGAGGCGTTGCTTCGTGGAGCGGTGGCCGCGTTGCTCGATCCGCACGCGGGCCAGATCGACCAGATGCATGTAATCGACACCGCTCGGACAGGTGGTCATGCAGCCGAGGCAGGAGAGGCAGCGGTCGATGTGATGAACCGTGGTATTGGGCACATCGCGGCTTTCGAACATCTGCTTCATCAGGTAGATGCGCCCGCGTGGGCTGTCGCGCTCGTCGCCGGTCAGCACATAGGTCGGACAGGTCGCCGTGCACAGCCCGCAATGAACGCAGCGGCGCAGGATCTCGTCCGCGCGCGCGATGGTCGGGTCTCCGAGCTGAAGGGCGTTGAAATTGGTCTGCATGGCGGTTGCTACATATCCCGATACATGCGGCCCGGATTGAAGATCCCGAGCGGATCGAACGCATGTTTGAGTTTGGCCGAGAGGATCGCGAGCTGCGGCTCGAGCGGATGAAACACGTCGATGCTGGAGCGCGTGGCGTCGTCGGCACGGATCAGGGTCGCATGGCCGCCGAGCTCGGATAGGGCTCTGCGAATATCGACCGCACCGGCGTCGGTCAAGGCCGGCGTCTCGATCCAGATCAGGCCACCCGACCAGTCATAGGCGGCCCGGACATCGATCTTGCGGGTCAGCGTGCCGATGAGCTTTGCGGCGTGCGAGGGCGTGGTGGACACGCGCCATAACGGATTGGGCACGCCCTGGAACATCTTCAGCGTGCGCACGTCGTGCCAGAAGGCCTTGCTGCGCTCGCTATCGAGCTCGAGCGCGGGAGAATAGGCGAGAAGCGCCTGACGCAGGCGGCTCGCGCGGTATCGCGCCGAGGCGGTGAAATTTTCGACCCGGATCGCCGTGACCGGGGCTTCGGCGCCGGCAATCTCCTCATCGGAGAGCCTTGCCGCCAAATCCTCATGCAGATGCAGCGTGCCGGACACCTCGTAGGGCGTGCCCATGGCGATGCACAGCGCCTCGATCGCCGTCTGGTCGGTGAGACCGAAAAAGATCAGGGTGCGGGCCTCACGCTGGGCGGGGAGCACTTTCAGCGCGATCTCGGTCATGATG
>Ga0307376_10003963_pt1 | contig 13694 bp, 21 predicted proteins | sample TR2MG_FD_202536 | JGI IMG/M metagenome (GOLD analysis project Ga0307376, IMG submission 202536) | Soil microbial communities from Risofladan, Vaasa, Finland - TR-2 | ecosystem: Environmental > Terrestrial > Soil > Coastal area > Acid sulfate soil | place: Finland: Risofladan, Vaasa | collected...
ATCACAAGAGCACGGCTGGCTCGCTGAGCTTCAACACATCTACTTCATATACGTCAACAAGAACGCGGTCCGCGACTGGAAAGAATTCCTAGTGCAGTCCGACCCGCTCATCATGACCGAGCTACAGGCGAAGATGCGCGCCGTCATCGAAGCACGCGAGCAGCGGACACTTCCCTTGGCAGCTAGGTCGTGTCCTGACATCACGTGCAAGTCAGCGCGTGAATGCCCTGTGGTGGTGGAGTGCTTCGGAGAGGAACCGCCCGTGAACATCTTCGCCGCCGACTTCGATCCATCCACATTGCGACGACAGCCAGGAGGAAATGATGGCGCAGAGTAGCTACCACAACGCAGCCTATTCGGATGACCGCATGGAAGCGGCACTAACCGCAGCGGGTTACGCCTCTCTCAGAGAGTGCGTTGCAAAGTTGGCGACGCAAGGCAAAACTCTGTCAGAGACGGCTGCACATCTGAATCTCAATGCACAACGCTTCTGCGCCTATTATCATAAGTGGGCGCAACAGAACGTACCACCACTACGACTCGGAGAGTGTGACGATGACGACTGAACCTGATTACGGCGACATGAACCATCAACAATTCCGAGCCTTCGTGCAGCGGTTCCGGCAGTTGGTCGTATCGAAGCGCCGCTCGGATTACGACCTGGGCAAGTGGCTCTACAACGTGCGAGACAATCGACACTACCGCGTCTGGCCCCGGCAAGAGGAACATCTACGCGGCTACGAGACCTGGCACGAGTTCTGCGACATCGAGGTTGGGCTGAAGACCTCGACGGCGTACACGCTCGCACGAAACTACGAGCGCCTTGCCGAGATCGGCATGGACGAGGATGGCCCGACGTTCTCGCGTTGTCTGCGACTCGGTTACAGCAAGCTCTCTCGCGTGCTCAAGTACGCGCGCACCGAAGACGCTCTAATCGAGTGGCTTGACGTGATCGAGGGTGAGAGCCTGAGTGAGATGGCGCTCCGCGCTCGACTCTCAGCGGCTCAGCGTGCGTCAGCGCAGGACAACGTCGATGCGGCCTTCGACGCGGGCGACCCAATCGACGAAGGGCTCATCGGCCCACACGCCCCGCTGACCGACACGAACCCCGCTGGCTACGTTCCGCACAACGTGCGGTTCCCCGATCAAGCTAGCCTGGACACGTTCGCCGAAGCGGTAGAGATGATTCGCCGTCGCTACGATCAGACGCTAAGCGTCGGTCGCTGCACTGCCATGATGGCGTTGCAGTACTTGGCGACCGCACCTAGCGATGCGGAGGGTGGCGCCGTTGTGGAGTTGGAGAACGTCATCCGACTATTCGAGGCGGCTTACGGTGTTCGCCTGCAAGTGGTCACCGACGAGGCTGCGACTGCGGCGCGTTCCACACGCATATCGCGCGCACGCCGGAGTCGTCTGCGCTCCTCAACACGCGCGGCGCGGGATGACGCGAGCCAATAAATCTGATAAAGCACGACTACGCGCCGTTGCGTCCGCGCTCATGTTCTCGCAAGGGCTGGGCGCGTTTGCTGTCGCTGTGGGACATCTCGGACTTGAGGGTGCGACGACTCTTTGTGAGTCGCGCGCCCCATCGCCCGAACTGTCGGCAGCGTTTGACGCGCTTGGTTACACTGTCGACCATCTCCCGACGCAAGCTGACATCAACTTGGTTCTCATCGGAGTAGAGATCAGGCGCCGTCAAGTTGTGTTGCGCGCCAACGGTAAGCTGTGCGCAGTTCGCGACGCAGCGGCTGGTCTGTGCACATCGCACGACGCGTCTCGCAGCCTCGACGCGCTTGAATCGTTCGGGCTGTCCGGCGTGACGTTCAACCGAGTTTTCGATAACGCAGCCCTTGGAGCATTTTGATGTCGACAGTCAACGATCTGCTTCAGTTGCTCAAGGCGCAGGATGAATTCAATTTCGGACTGCACACGCTCATCGAGTCCAACACCCTTTATCAGAGGCTGCTCAGCGTGTGGTCGAACGTGCGCCGTATGCTCACCGCTGACCAGCACCCTACCGAGCCGGTGCCTAATGGGCTGACCCCGGAGTATCACTTGCGATGGCTGTGGGCTCGCATCGAGCCGGATCCTGCGCTGTTGTGGTTGCGTGCCGCTGGACTTCCGCACGCTGAGCACACCCTTCGCGCCGTCAGTGTGCTGCAGGAGAATGCGGCGGTGTTCCCAGACGGGACGATGTCCAAGTGGGTCACCATCTGGCTGCAGAAGAGGGCAGGCGTGAAGGTGTCAACCGTTGTTTCTGACGATATGGACTCGGATTGATGCCAGCGCCCGCGCTCAACGAGTACCAGTATGACGTCATCGTCCGACTCGGCGGACGTCGCAAAGGCGTGACGGTGCCCGAGCTTGTCGAGCGTTTTGACATCCCTAGGTTGCTCGCGTGGCGCGCCATGCAGCGTTTAACCAAGGCTGGGCGCCTGCGCCGAACAAACATGAAACGCCGTCGTGATCTTGTTTACTACAATGCCGGGCGAGGCAGCGACGTTTACAAGGCCCACCCACAGACCCAAGAGGAACTGAGATGAGAACACCACTGTCCGAACTGGCAAATGCGAATGAGTTACGCGGCAGCGTCGGAGTCACCAACGTGAGAGGCATCACGACGATCTACCTCTGCGAGAAGGACGCTTGGGAAGCCTGCCAGGGTATGAAGCTGGAGCACCGACGCGGCGCCTTTTTCGAGGTCGCCGAAGAGCCTCGGAGCAAGAAGACGCCGCCCGGTCGTCGGCGCTCCGAGCCAGACTTGAACTTGAATGTCTAGCTAGACATCGCTACTCTGCAGAGCGCGTCCCCGTCGACAAGAACCCCAACTTTCCCCCTGTTGAACCTGTCGGCGGGGTCGCTCTATGTGCGCGTGGCTTCGACCACGGACTCCTGCGTGAAGTTCCGCTCGTACTCTTCAGCGTCGTAGATGCCGATGTTCACGTAGTCGAAGCCGTACAGGATGCACGCCTTCTGCGGGTTCGGGAATTTCTTGCGGACGATTGCGTAGGTCACCTGTCCGACCACTTCACTGAACAACGCGGGCAACGCGGCCTTGGGTGCGATCTTGGCGTGCCGGTTGAACGTGGCAAGCTCGCCGTTGAGCGAGAAGTCGTGGTGACCACCGATGTGGATGACGTAGTCGTGCACCGCACGGAAGATCCAATTCTCGCGAGGCGTCCAACCGCTGACCAAGTTCTCGCTGAAGTCGGTGTTGACCAGCAGCACGCCTGTCTCGCGCACTCGACGCGTCATGTCTGCCGCATCTTTGTACGGCCCACCGCTCACGCCGAGTTCGTATTCGTCAGCGGACTCTCCGCTGAACACGACCTTCACGCGTGACTGAATCTGCTTGAACATCTTTTTCGCGTGTTGGATCAGCGCGGCGTACGAGGCACCCGCAGCAGAGTCACGCACCGGCCGCGCATCGTAAGCGTCGGCCACCAGCTTGGCGTAGGCTTTGTAATTCCCCTTGAGCGACATGCGCTCATCGACTGTCGGCCCTCGCGAGCCGCGAGGTATCTCGCCGCGCGCATTGCGTAGCTGCGCCTCGCTGAACGATCCCGGTGCGGACTCCAAGAAGAACGCGCGATTTTGACCGCGCAGTTTGCTGAAGATCCAGTTCATGTCTGATGGTATGAACTTGGTGAATTTCACTTCGACTTGACCGAACGTCGCGGGCCGCGTCGAGAGCACCTCGCCGCGTCCACCGGCTTGGACCACGAGCACGGAGTCTTGGTCGTACTTCTTTCCCAGGGTCAACGTCAGTTTGCGCAGTAGACCGATGTCTGAATCCGCGTCAGGTGCGTGCCGCTCTTTCAGCCCGCGCGTGGCTGGCACCAGGATGGACGGTTCGTCGAACGTCTTCCCGCCCTCCTCCCGCCACACCGATTCCAGAGGGATGTGACCAAAGCCCGCAGCGCGCACGGAACGCTGAAGCGCCGCGAGCTTCCGCTTGTTGACACCAACCGGGATGGGCTCGCCAGTCTCGCGGTCGAAGTGTCGCCAGGATGTCAGTGCGGCGAAACCGCTGTCGAGCCAGTGGTGGTAAACGCGGCTCAGAGACGCCTCTGAGAGCGGTTCAGGGCCTTGGTGGACTAGGAGACCTCTGGGCCTGCTCATGTGTTCTCCGGGGCTGTGAGGCTGCGGGAGGTGGCATTCTATGCCTTGGCTGGGAGTGTTGCGAGGATCCGCTAAGGAACGCCCTCAGCAGACCCTCGCAACGGAGAGAATCAGTCATCCTCGCAGCAGTGCCAGGCGTCAGCTTCGGTGTCGTGGCACAAACCACACTGCGAGCACTTGCAAGTTTCGGTGTCATCGTCATCGTTCACCGCGTTCACCGCACGTTCTCGCAAGCCAGCCATAGGCTTCGCCTTGACCTTGATCGAGCACTCGATGACGCTTGGGTCAGCGTCGGCCATGAAGGACCAGCACCCGACCCGGTCACCGCGCGTCACCGATGTGTGCGCGGTCATCGGCTTGCCCAGGTCACCTGAGTTGTTGAGCACCCAACCGCTCAGGATCCACGTTGCGTGGCGCGCAGCGTGCAGCGGGGTTATGTCAGGAATGAACCGACGCCAACCGTACATGGTGCGGTAGACGAGCGGTGCGACGTCGATGAGCACAGGCTCGACGTGTCGGTGGTCGTACGCCAGCACTGCGTAGTAGTCGCCCCAGTGTTGGTAGATGTCGTTGCTGGGGTTTTCGCGCAACTTGCCGCGCACGTACTCGCGACCCAATTCGGTGAGTGGGTTCTCCAAGAACTCACCGCACGTACCGCACAAATTCGGCGCGTCGGCGGCACCACCGCCATCCTCATTCGGACCCTGCGGGTAGGTGAGGCTGTCCCCCGTGTCCTCAACCTCCTGCGCCTCTAGATCGACGATGATAGCGTTGGCGCAATCGTCGCAGTAGATTTTGCTGTTGTAATCGTAGGCGATCATCCGTGTAACTCTCCCGGCAGCACTTTTTCTACTGCCTTTGTCTTGCGGTGTTGAAGCTCTTGTTCCAGCGCCTTGCGTTGCTCAGTGGATGCGGTGGCGGGTTTGCTTGACGTGCTCCAGTAGCCGCGCTTGATGCCACGGAGGATGCGTTCGATGTGCAGCGTGTCTAACGTGTTGATGGGGTCGGCGTACCACTTGACCTTGCTCGTGTCGATGACTTCGCTGATCTTCGCCACGCTCTCATCGTCGCCTGGCTCAATTTCGCAGTCAGCAGGTACCTGCTTGGGCATGACCTGGATGATCGACCCACCACCGTCGTGTTGCGGTAGCGTCGTGGTCCCGTGCCGCCGGAACAGGCGACCGACGATGAACGCGGGCAGCGTGATCGGGAGCAGGAGCCACCAGCGGATACACCACCAGGCGCGGCGCAGGATTGAGGGACTCATCAGTTCATGCCTGGGTTTTCTGGTCGGTCTAAATTAACGGAGGTAACCTGTAGGGGTCGCTTAAACTCGCGGAGGTCTTGCTGCGACTGACGTCGCCGCGCACCAAACAACGGGATGACGCGCCGATACAGCTTCGTGATTCGCGCCGTCTCTGACTCGATGGTCAGGCCATGCATCGCGTGGATGCCGATGCGTTCCGCGCGGGTAACGACCACAGTCACCAGACGGTCGATGTCTTTGGCGATGATGATGGTGGCGCACCGACCACACGCCGACCACGCAGCAGACGCTGTGACGGGCACTCCCTCCAACTCTTTCGGCAACTCCCCAGTCTCAAAGAAAGTTGAACCGCACTTGGTGTCGAAGGACCACTGCGGGTTTGGCACGAGGCAAAAGTCACACACAGGAACTGGGGGGTAGCTCATCTTTGGATGACTCCCTTGTGGTCGATTTGACCGGCTTCGATCAGGCGCTGCGCTGTGCGCCCGTAGTGGCCCTGCAGGATCCACGCGTGACCAGACTTGATGAGGTCCGCGAACAGGCCGAGCGTGTCGCTTTCGTCAAGTTCACCTTGCTCGTAGGCGACGATGTCGTCCACCGTGTAGCCGCCCGCGACGAACGTAGAGGTCAGCAGCAAGACGTCGCCTGTCTTGGTGCCAGCGCCGCCCAGGCTCTGGTCCTCCTTGTACTCGCGCCCCGTGCGCTTGTTGGAAAGCTCGTACGCGATCTGATTGCCATCGGGGCCGGTGAGGGGGAGACCGAGTTCCTTCACGACGGCGGGCAGTAGTTCGGCGATGCTCGCGTCGTCGGGAAGCTCGACGTCAAACTCTTGATTGGTGTCCGCTCGCACGAGCGTGATGCTGACTTGAGGCATGATCTCTCCTAGTTGGTGTCGGGATTGGTGTGAGAGCGGGAAGCGATGATGACCATTGGCGAGGCGTACGGGCACGCGGGGCATCCGAGATAACGGCCTGTGCCGATGCCACCCACGAGGCGCGGTTCGGGAACCACTACGGTGAGTTCGTGGATGGCGTCGCACCCGCAGTTCGGGCAGACGGCGTTGGGGTCATTGAGCAGGCGCGCCTTGGGCGGTGCGATTGGCTCGCACGGTTTGCCTAACCCGTAATCGCGTTCGGGGTGGTTCATGCCTTCACGTCGGTGCGCTGGCGTAGGGTGTGCGTGCGCATCACTTCGAGAATTTCGGCAGCAAGATCCATGTCGTCCACACGGATGTTGAGCTTGAGCGCGTCGTACCCAACACTGATACTCCCGTGGATGTTGTTCCAGTCCGTGACGGACAGGAAAGGGTCTTGGTCCTTGTCGTAGCTACTGGTGCGGAACTCCGTGCCCGCAGCTTTGCCCAGACGCTTCGCGTTGGTGAGCGTCGCGGTCTCGCGCTGCGTGCGCGCCGCGAGCACCGAGCGCTCGCGGTCGAACATGGGGATGGCGTCGGGGAGCACGCGCTTGACCAGCGCCTGCGCCACCGCTTTCGCACCACGGTCGTCGCGCACCGTCGCGTTGGGGGCCGACTCGTTGTAGCGGATGATGTTGTAGTCGAGCTTCGCGTCGATGACTAGGCGGTGACCACTCGCCCACGTGTGGCCCACGCGGTAGAAGTCGGCCCCCCCGTCGCGAAAGTGCTTGACGTCGATCCCCCACTGATCGTTAAAACGCAGGGCGACTCGCGTCGTCCACGACCCAGGGTGAATCGCGACCAGCCGCGCGGCCAGGTCGCGGTTGATCGCGTCGAGGATCGTCTTCTGTTCTTCTTTGCTTCGGTCCGTGTCCATGTTCTCTCTCCTGTTGTTGATCTTAACCAGCGTTGGTCGCACCGTCAATACTACTTCCAGCCGCGCAACTTGCCGCCGTCGCGGACCTGTTCAAAACCATCCTTCCTCATATTCACGGTGAAGTTCGCTTTGTTTAGCGCGCGGTGCAGCCGCAGCAGCGTGCGCAGCACTTCGGCCGAGATGAAGCCGTCCTCGTTGCGGCGAGCCAAGAAGCACGCTAGCGCGCGCTGTTTGGCGCGAGCACTCACTTGCGCCCCCACCACTTCGGCAGCGACGGCAAGCTCTGCCTCGTCGAGCCCGAGCACTACGTCCGGCTTGCGGACTCCGGCGCGGACGCGGATAGGCGTCACCGCAGCCGCAGCAGGCGTCACCGCTTCCGCCGCGATGATACAGGGCTCACATCTCAGGCCCGCCTGCTCCACAGGCTCCCCGCAGGGGCAAGCTGGGAACAGGGCGGCGCGCAGCTTGAGGATGATCCCAACGAGCACCGCGTGGTGCTCTTTCTGTCGGCAGGAACCTCCCAGACAGCGCACCATCGTCCGAAGCTCCTGGCGGGTCGACCCGCGCAGCGCGGGTTCACTGCCACCTTGCGCGAGCAGTTCGATGCGCGCGGCCTGCCGGATGCGCGCGCGGTCACTCAAGCGGTAGACACGCACCGAGCGCCCCGAAGCCGACTTGCGCAGCGCGCTCGCGACGTCGCTGCCAAGCGCGCTCAACGCGGGCTTGACATCACCAATCCGCGCGTCAATCAAGCGCGCCAGGCCGCTGCTCGTGAGGGGCTTGTCGGCCCCCGCGAGCGCGTCTCGGACGCGCGTCGTAGTAAGGGCTGCGGCGGTTGCGGTTGCGGTTGCGGTCATTCTGTTCTCTCCTGCTCTCATACTAGCCGACATAGGTCGCACCGTCAAGACTGATCCGACCGTCAAGACTGACCATCATTAGCGTGCTTAGCGCACCGCGAGCACGTCACCTCGCTCGCCAGTTCAGAGGCGAGAATCCCGAGAGCGCGCGAGCCGCAGGCTATCCGCGAGCGCGACACGGTAGTCCTCGTGCGGTAGTCCTCGTGCAGCGTGATCCTGCGCCAGTGGCAGACCTTGGTGCGCCTTTTATTGTCAGGCTTGCCGTTGCTAGGGTTCTCGAAGTGATGCTTGATCGCGGCCTGGATCGCGGCGCGCTGCGCAGTCAGCGCGGCCTCGCAGACCTTCAGCGCAGCGATACATCCGGCGCGCAGCGTCTCGTAGGACGGCACGGTTAGCGCGTGGTCGCTCGCGTGATGCGCGCGCGCCGTCATTACATCCTTGGTGACCGTAAGCTCCGGCGTGCCGCGCGGCACCGTGATGCTGAGGTGCCGAGTCGGGCGGTAGTACACCCTGTGCCCTTGTTCCCGCCGCGACCTATCCGTCGCTATCACCGCCGAGTACTTCGTGTTGAGGAATTCCTCCAGGCGGGCGCGGTCAGCGGTCTCGAACGAGTAGACAACGCGCTCGTACTCCCACGAGTACTCGGAGAGACCCACAGTGTGGTCCTCGACAGACTCGGCGAGCCGCGCGAGAGACTCTTCCAGCCGCGCGAGAATCACGACCGCGTCGGCGTCCGTCTGTTCCAGGGGTCGAAGAGATCCCCCGTGGCAGGCGCCGAATTGGAACCCTTGGCCGAATTGGCCGACGACGCGCCCGCTTTCACGCCACCCGTGCCGTACCAGCGTGCCCCGCTTGGTGGAGCGATGCTCCAACAGGCAACAAGAGCACTGACCGACTTTATCTGCCGGGACCGGCGCGCGCATGTACGACGCGCTTGAGTTTGAGTTTTTTCCGCTCGGCTTCATGGGGTCTCTCTCCTCTTCCTGTGTGCATCCTAGCGCCCCCTGATCGCACCGTCAAGACTGATCCGACCTCCCAGATTGAGTCATCGTTTCCGACGTTTTTCCGCCACGCGTGTTTTGTCATCGCCAGCAAGTGCCGTGCCAGTGGTCATCGCTTTCGTGTCAAGGTGTGACATGGCGGATTCTTGGCGGGCAAATGTATTTACACGCCAGGCGCACTGGGAGCCGCTGTGAGCGACGACTGTGAGCGCGCGGCAAACCACCCTCATCGAGTTGAGAACGTCTAGCCAGCGCGCCCCTAGCGATGACCCCCTCCAGGCTAGACGATGACCAGGCTCCGCGCCGCGTCATCAAGTCGAGTTAGGTCATCGTTAGGGCGTCGCAGGCGCAGTTGAGAATGAACGACTTAGCGATGGCATCGTCTCACGTTTGGGTCGCAAACGAATCAGCCAGATGTCCGCCTAGGCCCGGTCATATTGATGATGTCTCTAGGATTCCAGTCGGATCAGTCTTGACGGTGCGACCAGGGGGCGCTAGGATGCGTATAGGAAGAGGAGACGCCCTGTGATCGAGACGACCTACCCCCGCCTGACTGCGGTCCTGACCAAGACCGACTCGATTAGCAGCATCCGCAAGCTCGGTCGACGGGGCAGCGCTCGCGCTAAGCAACGCGCCGCCTGCCTCTACATCGCCGGGCTCGGGGGAGGCTACGTCACCAAGCGCACGCTAGAGCGCGCCTGCATCTACCTGGGCTGCTACAACGCGGCCAACTTCACACAGAACATGAAGAAGGATGCCGGGCGCGGACTCTGGGACATCGACGAGCGGACCTATGAGCGCGGACCGCGCGGCTGGCGCCTGACCGAGAAAGGCACGGCGCTCGCGCGGATCGTGACCGACACCATCGACGCTGGTTGGTCGCGACTACAGGACAGCATCAGCAAGACGCTGGTCCTGACGGTCTCGCGCTGCGTCTGCTCCTACTGCGGTGACGACGTCACCGACGACGACAAGGCATCCTGCAGCGGCTGCAAGCTCTCGGTCCACGCCTCATGCTGGAGCGAACTCAAGCGCCGCGACGATTGTTGCATCGCAATGGGCTGCCGCTCAAACCTCCGCATCGTCGCGATCCCCACCGAGTTCACGGTCGAGCGCACGACGGTCCAGCGCTGCTACTCCTGCAAGAGCACCGGCACCAAGACCGTCGCACGCAGCGCAGACGTCGTGGGCTGCACGGGCTGCTACGGCACGGGGTGCCAGGAGCACCCCTGCAGCTTTGAAGAGGTTCACTGCGAGCACTGCGAGCAGGGTCGGGCTCTCGCTGCCGCCGTCGAGGCTGCCGCCACCGCCGCGACGGTCGAGAGTGAGCCGGTCGCGGCGGCAACCCCCCGCACGGGCGGGCTGGTCATCCGCATCCGCGCGGTCGGCGCGGTCGACGCGACGCTACCCGCCGACTTGGGAGACGATGTTTAATCTTGACGGTGCGACTGGAGTCGGCTAGTATGAGAGCAGGAGAGAACAGAATGGTCAGCATCAAAGTCACACAACCCACCACACGCGCGAGTGCGCCCGTCACGCGCGAGCAAGCGCTCACGAAGGCGCGGGCGCTCCTGGTCGCACGCGGGATCGGTGACCCCTCCGGGGGTCTCGCTGAGCATCTCGCCGACGAGGCTATGAAAGTCCAGGCGCGAGGCGTCGCATCTGCACCTGGCAAGGTCGCGGGTACGCGCGGCATGGCAACTGGCGCGGGCGGTCCGCAGCGCGCGCTGACGGCAGCGCAGAAGCGCATCGTCAAGTCGACCATCGACTTGGTCGAGGGCGCGCTGGTCGCGCTTGACGCCGACTTGCTCAGCGCCGACGTGCGGGTGCCGTACATCACCGGCCGGTGGGTGATCGCCGACATCACCGACGATGCTCGTTTTGTTCTTCACCGGCTTCTGCGAGCGAGCGACGTGACGCTCGCTGAGCGCCGCGACGCGCACAACACAATCACGCTCTCGCGGGCGCGTCTCGCTGAGCTACGGGTCGCCGCCTACTCGCGTCTCGCGTTGGTGATCCGTGAGACCTTCGACGGTGTCGCACGCACCAACGACTTTGTCGACGCCGTCGACACAATCGACGCGAGTGTCGAGCGCTTCAAGCTGCTCGACCTTGACGACACCGTGGGCGCCAAGTCCGTGGGCGCCAACTCAAACCCCAGTGTCGAGCGGTTCCTTCTGCTCGACCTCAGCTAGAAAGCCGACACCATGGACCACGCCGAAATGATGGAAGGGCTCGGGCGAGTCGCCCAACGAGCAGAACTGCTCGACATTACGGTGCGCGTCTACACGGCGCGGCTCACCGCCAACGCGCAGCGAACGGCGGTCGTCGACCTCGCGAGCATCGTGCTGGAAGCGCGCGACCTCATCGCCGCTGTCGAGTACTCCATCGAAACCGATGGGCTCCCAGGCGAGGAGGAAGAGGAGGAGGAGGAGGAGGAGGAGGAGGAGGAGGAAGAGGAGGAGGAGGAAGAGGAAGAGGATGAAGAAGAGTGGGTCGGCTGCACCGCGACCACCGGCTGCGCGATGAGCACCGGTCATCGTGGTGGTTGCTTTCCCAGCATCTCACCCAGACCCAACGCCATCCAGTACGAGTTCAACACCGTCGAAGACCTCTGGTAGCTCATGTTCAACGCCACCCGTGAATCTGACGATCCCGCAGAAGAAGAGGGCGACTGCCCGGACTGCGGGGAAGACTCGTGCGGATACGAGGAATTCAGTCACTGCGGACACGATCTTTGCGACAAATGCAAAGAGCACGCAGACAACTGTGACTGCGAGACCATGACGGAGGATAGGTAACATCATGTTCAACGCTTCGATCATTGTTTCGTGTAACGGCGTCGCGATCCTAAAGCACGGATCGTACGGCGTCTTTGTTGATGCCACTGGTCGCACTCTGCTCTGCTCTGAGCACAGCGCGAGTCTTGATCCCAAAGGCGCTGTCGACTGGCTGCAGCGCCGCTACCCTCATCTGTCCTTCGCTTTGGTGATGGACGACGGCGCACAGTACCGCGCCGACTTGCACGCCGACTTGTTCGGGGAAGGAACTACCGATGTCATCTAACAAAGCGTCGTTCGACGCACGCAGAGCAGAGGCGTTCGACGCACAGGGTGTGCGCGCGGACAACATCGACGGTGTCGACATCTACTACACGGGACGCCACGAGGAGAGCCAGGAGTGCGTACTGTGCGCGCACAAGGGCATCAAGCATCTGTTCTCTCTCGACCTCAAACTCACGCAGGGCGAAGCGCACTTCGACCCCGTGGGCTCATCGTGCATCCGCTCGTGGGCGACGTCGCTTCCGGTGTCGGCCGCGCAAGCCGCGATCATCGAGAAGCTCGACTTCGCCATCGCGGACATGGAAACACTCAAGGGCAACCTCCGCAAAATTAACGGGTGGCACACCGCCGACAAACTCAGCGACTCGGAACACAATATGCTCACGGCGTACTTCATGGCGCCCGCTGCGATCCGCGAGCAGGAGACCCTGAAGAGCATCGCTAACAAGGTGCTGCAGTGGGGGCAATTCGCCAGTGACACGCAGTCGGGCCTCTTCGGTCGCCTTCTGGGTGACAAGCTAGACGGCGTTGAGGCACCCATCTGCGGTGACTGTGGTGGTGAGACGCGTAAGCGATCCAGCCGTTACGGCGAATTCTGGGGCTGCACAAGCTACCCAAAGTGTCGGTGGACCAAGGACGCCAAGAAGGATGTGGACGCGACCAAGGACACCAAGGCAGGCCCACCAGCATATAGGGAGACCGACGCACGGACGGACGAGCAGGTACCTACTGCGCCGCCAGCACCAGCGCCGACTCAGCTAATCATCGCAAGCGGATGGACCGACCCGGCAGAAGCTGACGAGGATGACTTCGCGTTCTAACCGCATCGGATCAGTCTTGACGGTGCGATCAGTGGTGGTTAAGATCAGGGCAGGAGAAACGACATGAGAGCACACGGCGCGCAGGCGCAAGCAAAGGCAACAGCATGATTAGCGAACGAGCGACCACGGCGAGCTACGCCGAGCAGATCGAAGCGAACTACCAGGCCGCGCGCACGGTGGCGAAGCGCTGGCGCGCGAAGCTGCGGTTCCGCATCGCCCCGCGCTGGGGCTGCGGCTCCCCCGCCGACCAATCCATCGACGTCGTCACGCGCGCCGCGTTGGACGACGTGCGGAGCCACTACCACGCCATCGAAGGCGCCTACGGCGAGGCGCAGCAGGAGACCGCCAAGGCTGACGGCGCGCTGAAGGACATCGCCTACGCGTACTGGTTCCGGCGCTGCCACTGGCACCGGGTCGACCTCTTGACCGGCGAGACGACTCTGTCCCCCGAGAACACGTACGCCAAGCGGTGCCAGCACACGCGCATCACCGTGACCGAGTGGGACAAGCGGCGAGACCAGGCGATGGCCGACATGAATCACGACGCGTTGGCTGACCTCTTCACCTACCGCGCGCAGCTACTCGGAAAGGCTAGGTAAGCCGTGAGCCTCATCTACACGAAAGAGTCAAAACCTCGACGACCGGTCGAGGCTGAGCACGCCGTCATAGCGGTTGCGATGTCCGTCCTCACCGACGACGGTGGCGGACCTTTGACCTCGCGCGCGATCTACGAGCGTGCGTGCGCGCTTGGGCACGTGGTCAACTATCACAGCG
>Ga0307376_10003965_pt1 | contig 13692 bp, 19 predicted proteins | sample TR2MG_FD_202536 | JGI IMG/M metagenome (GOLD analysis project Ga0307376, IMG submission 202536) | Soil microbial communities from Risofladan, Vaasa, Finland - TR-2 | ecosystem: Environmental > Terrestrial > Soil > Coastal area > Acid sulfate soil | place: Finland: Risofladan, Vaasa | collected...
TTATAGAAAGATTATAGAAATTTACGCTTTTAAGTATTTTTAAATGATGGATGGGTTTAAAATAGTGAAGAAATCTTATTAAGTGTCAATGATTTATAAAATTAAATCAAAAATATCCAATAACGAAATCTATCGATATTTTCTGGTAGATAGAGACAAAGTTAAGAAATTTAAGAAAAAAAGAAATACATTAATTTAGAAATTACTTAACATCTTTTTTTTCATAATCATGATCTTTAAATAGAAGGTTAAATGATCCCAATTAAGAAAGTTGTGTGGTTATGCGGAACTACTATCACAACTTAAAAAAAGAGTAAGATAGTAAAAAATGACTGAAAATGACTTGAATAAAATCCGGCTAAAAAAGGCCGAAATGCTGTTGAAATCGCAACTTATGCCAACAGAAATAGTTAAAATTCATTCAGCAGAAGAATTTGCTAATTTGAAAAAGGAATACCCTGACAAGATTTTAATAATAGATTTTTGGGCAGTATGGTGTTCACCGTGTATGATGTTCGCCCCAGTATTCGAAAAAATTCAAAAGGAGCACTATCAAGAATTTATTTTTGTTAAGGTAAATGTAGACGAAGTTGGTGCTATAGCTCAAGAGTATAGAATTACTGGAATCCCAACAACGATGTTCATAAAAAACGATAAAGTGATTCACAAAATTGTTGGTGCGGTGAACGAGGAGTATATAAGGAAAGTATTAGAGAAGTTAAAATCGTTTACTTAATTTTTTTATTTGTAATTTTTTGAATTTGTAATATCCAACTAACTAAATTGGTGGAAACCCTTGGAAAGCATTACAGAACAACTAAAAGGTATGGTTGAAGAGAAGAAAGTTTTTAAAAGCGGGAAACTGTTTAAATGTATATTAGGACTAAATGTTATTGAATCAAACATCTTTTCGTATTTATTGAAGAACAACAATGTGACTACTATGGAATTAACTGGAGTATTTAAAAAAGATCGTAGTTCAATTCAAAGAGCACTTCAAGTTTTAAACGATCTCGACATCATAGAAAAGAGATCAATGTCACTAAAAGATTTTAATGAGAATTTACCAGAAGAAGAAAAAAACACACACGGATATCTGTACGTATATGGTGCTAAAGATTTAGAAATAATCAGGAGCCAACTACGCGATTTACTTGATAGATGGTATAAATCTATGATAAATCATATCGAAAATTTAGATAGTATTTTTGATTGTTACGAAAAAGATGGTGAAACCTGCTAAACTGTATTTTGTAAAATATCTCCTAACCATATAGTCTAGTGTAATATTCCCTTACAATTTAAGCTCTGAATTATTAAAAAAAAAAAAGAAATTAGAAGGGTAGAATTATTAAAGTTACACCTAATAATATGCCAAGCAATATAGCAACGATAATATAGAGTATAAAAGCAAGGATGGTTACCACTATTGCTCCAAAGAATCCTGTATTATGTCTTGCACTAATTAACAACCACGCCGCAATTAAAACAATTACCCATGCTACCCAACCATTTAGGAACAAAAATGTTAGGGCATAAATAACCGTTATTACGAAAGAAGTTAAAAATACTGATCCAAACTCCGTATTCCTTGCACTACTGAAGAAACTCAATGCGATTTTAAGAAAAATCGCCATGACTATAAGAAAGATCAAGTATAAGAGAAGAAACCACATGATATCTTCAAGCGTGCCAAAAGTTTGAGCCCAATCTTCGTTAAAGATGTCAAATAACATAATAGAACCTCATTTTATATATAACATTTCTTGATATATTTATTTATTACTATTTAAAGATAAAATTTTAATCTTTTCAATTATAACTATCAAAGACGAGCTTAACTATTTCAATTTCTTGACTCGCTTAGCTATTTTGTTCTTAATACTTTCGTATGATGGTGGGGGTCCGGTTCTAATTTCCTTCCCATCGATAAAAAGGGCATCAGCAATACCCCATTCTGAAAATACCTCCCTATTAAACGTATCTATTTCTGTAAAAACTACGTTATCTCCGAATTCTGAGGCTGCTCTTTTGGCTTTTTCAAACACGATGTTCTGAGCAGGACACCATCCGTTTAAAAATGCTGTTACCGATACTTTTCCCTCTATTTTCTCAGGTGTTTTTTTCTGTTTTATCCATTTAGGGGGAGTAGCATCGTCGGAAAATGGTTTCCAGAGTAACGCTGCCATACCCTGTCTATCAACTTTTTCATATCCATGTTTTTTGAACCAAGAAGCTTTCATCCAAAAAGGTAAAGAGACCCCCCATGCTACTATACCTTTAGCTCCTCTACTTCGGACATCCTCTTCAGCGGCTTTTATCAGTTTAGTACCTATTCCTTTTTTCTGAAAGTTTCCGACGCCTTCATCGTATCCGTGTACCCATATACAATTAATATAGTATAAATCTTCTCCTTCTGCAAAAGAATATTCGATAGGAATGTATTGTATCATTCCTACCACCTCTTCTTTTTTGTTTAACGCCAATTTTACGCCAAGACCTTCATTTTTCATCTTATTGTACCAACGTTCTTTATGGTCACTAGCTTCTTTCATTTCGTCGCTCCAATCTTCTAAACACATAAAATAAAGATCGTTGTATTTTTCTTCTAAATCTATAATCTGCAATTTTTCCTTACCATTCAGATTTCAAATTGAATAACTAATGAATAATTAGTTGGCTAATTATAAAAAGTTAATATACCTTAAATTTAGAATTACATCCAAGAAGCGACTTTTAGAGTTTGTGCTAAAATATCCACAAGGTCTTCGTAATCAATACACTTAATTCTAAGATCAACAGTATTTGGTTCAATTCCTCGCGCTAATAGATCAGGTAACAGGGCAAATACCGATATTGAGAGGTTTAACAATTTATCTAATAAGCGTGGTATTACACCTTTTTGTGATGTTCCTATTACCCCATCGTGAATTAGAACAATTGCAATACTAATATTATTTTCATTTTGCTCACTTACAATCCCTAATAAATTGTCTAGATACGTCTCTCTTCTAGTACTGAATCCGTATAAATATACTATATCTTTCTGATTTTCCATTTTAATCACCTCATAATATCAATACCTATACATTACATCTGCTTCTATGATAAATTTTGAAATTTCTTGGATACTTGCTACTTTTAGATTGTCGAATTCTATCAAATCTGATTGGTTAATGCCAGCAATTTTTAAAGCAGAGTCTAGAGCGTAAACTTCTAAATCAGAAAGTTCCATCAACCTGAAAATATTCGAAGGGGCGTCCCTATTGACCTTCTCTGGGTCAAAACTTTTAGATAAAAAGTAGACTGAATCACCCATAAAGATTATCTTACATTCATCTAGATCTCCTACTGCCATAATTCCCGCACCCATGCGGATTGCTTCGACAGCTGAGTTCTTACCAATGGGAGAATCCTCGCATAAAATTACTACTGACTTAACCATGATCTCATCCTCCAGGACCAAAGAATATTACTCTATCTGATTCTGCCATCCACTCTGATAACCCTCCTAAACCTAATTGACATACTCTTTCGATTAATTCCTCAGATTTTAAGCCAGTAAAGTTCATCCATGTGCTACAAGCAGATAGATTTATCTGATTCTCGTTGACAAAATTTTCTAGCCGTTTAGGTAAATTTCTCATCGAAGAACTTATATTTATTTCCCGTTTCGCGCTATACACACCGCTTCCATAAAAAAAAATACCCAATATTTTATGACCCTTCTTTAGGATTGCTTCTCCTAAGTTAAGCATAGTGTCTAGTGCTTCGAATTTATAGGGCTCAGCACATACTACAAAGGTAAAAACAACCATATTAACAAAATAAATTTTTTTAAATAAATAGTTAATGCTAATATATTTGCATCAAAAATAGAAAAAAAAAAAGAATTTTATTCCCTTAGGTTACTTTGATTCTCACCAATCAAGCGGTCTTTGAAAATCAATAGAAGTGCTAATAAACCTGCAGCAAGCAACGCTCCTATTAGATAATCAAGCGTTTTCGTTCTAATAATCTGTGTTGGAATATTGATCGTTACAATGGTTAATGCTGCAAACAATGCAAGCCACCATCCATTCTCTTTACGCTCTGCCATCAGAGGAATGGAACCAAAAAGCATAAGAACGGCAATCCAGTTGACCTCACCTGAGAGAGTTAAAATCCACCATTCCAAACCATCAAAAAGAGGTGCTGCTGCTCGTGTGAGCAACATTCTTTGTGCTCCAATACCTATAACGAACGCATGTGTAGCCAACATGCCGATAAATGTGTAAGTAATGATGTTCACTATTTTTTCAAAAAGACTATCGTATTTATGAAATAGAAATACGCTCCAGAAGCCCAGCAATCCAACGAAGGAAATTATCATAGGGATCGGGAAACCTCCCACGAAACTTATGTAAGGGAGAAACATAAACATCCCACTAACGGCTGGCACGGCATAAGCAGTTAGCTCCACCTTCATAGTCCATTCCTTACCTTTATAGATTGATGGGACAATGGCTAATAGAACAATTCCCGCCACATATCCTATAGCTCGCCACAAAGGATAAAATAATGAGAATAAAGTAATCCCACTACTAAACTGAGGTTGAGTCACAACCACAATGAGAAGTTCATTTAAGAGAGCTTCCAGAGATATCTGCACTAGAATAGGCGCGACAAGGAGCATGAAGAAGCCAACTACAACTGCGATAATACATTTAATCAATTGAATCATATTCATTTATTTACCACCAAACAGTATTTTTTATAAGTTAATTTTTGTTTGTTATTTATGTTAATGAAGTAAATAAAGATATTACTTTACCTGTAAAGTTTGTTTTTGTTAAATGGTTTTTTATATTCTAAGTGCTGTAAATAAACGATACAATTATTTGTAATTGGAGTTTTTTATTATCTTTTATTTAAACAATTAAATATCACTTTTATTTAATAAATTTTAACGGTTTAAAAGAAAACTCTTATTTCAATTAAGATTTCTTTTTTTATATTAGATAAGCCTAAAATTTAAATCTCTAATCTATTTCTATTTAAATAGAAAACTTAATTTAAAATACATTATATGGTGGTTAAAACATGATAAATCAGATATCACTTGTTGACTTATCAATCCCGATATTTTTAGCATTGAGAGAAGGATTGGAAGCTGTCTTGGTCGTAGTAATAATTTTGCTATACTTAAAGAAGACCAATCAAAAGATTTATTATAAATATGTATACTTAGGAATAATTTTAGCGATAATTGCAAGCATTGTATTTGCTATAATATTCTCAATAGCATTTGGTGGATTTACCGGTATACTTGCACAGATTTTTGAGGGAACAACCTTTATCATATCAGGGATTTTCATATTGACGTTGGTTTTATGGGTTAGCAAGGAAGGTCCAAAAATGAGAGAAAATCTCGAAGGAAAGGTAGAAGATTCTATTAAAACTCAAAAGGTATTTTCGATTTCGATTACTGCATTTATTATTATAATTAGAGAGGGAATTGAATTAGTCCTACTCACAACAGGTGCCGCATCCATAGGTTCCTTAAATCAACTGAGTGTAATTTTGGGTTCAATAATTGGATTAGTAATATCTATTCTTATTGGATTACTAATATTCTATGGAATTAAATCAATAAATTTAAGAATATTTTTTAAAATAACCAATGTAATGTTGATACTATTTGCTGCAGGGCTAATTACATATGGTATTCACGAATTTATTGAAGCGGGAATAATTAATCCGATTATTGGAGAGGTTTGGAATATTAAACATATTTTACCTGAAAGTTTTCCTGATGGAAATCCCGCAACCCCTGAATTTTTAGAGATTATCGGCGCATTACTAAAAGCTCTCTTTGGTTATAATGCGAATCCTTCATTACTAGAAATAATTATTTATCCGGTGTTATTAGTCTCTATTGGCTTGATCTCAGTGCTAATATGGAGAAGAAATAACACCTAATTTTCTTTTAATTAATTTTTATGGAATAGAGAAATTAAACATACACTATTATTTCGAAAACACTTAAATGATTCTCTCCTTTTAGTATTAAGTACCAATTTCTTATTTAGAATAGTGTTCAGGTTCAGGATGCACTTTTTGTATAAAGGTAAGATCAAAAATATCATTAATTCTGAGCTCCTTTTTAATGTAACCTAAATTTTTGAGAGTCCTCACGAATTCCATTGTAGATTTAATATATCCTTCTGAAAGAGCTATACAATATTTTGGTGAGATTTTTAACACTTCTGAAACATATCTTTCGGTTAAAATTTCAAAAGTATTTGATATAATGCTAGCTGCCCTTGAGGGAGATTCCCTAAGCATTAAAGATGCAACTTTATTATGATTTAAGAATTTTAATATTATTTCTGGCTCTTTGTCAATAATATTCTCATGAAAAAAGATTCCATAACTTGGATTATCCTTCCATAAAAATTCTGGAGGAATTATCAAATGAGAATCAAAAATTGTTGAAGAAAAAACCGCTAAAGCAGGAGTACCGACACCTCCTGCCAAAATTCCTTTTTGCATATCTGTAGCTATAAATTCTGCTTGTTTATAATGTTTTACTTCAACATCTTCTATCAGATTGTATTTTTTTAAATAAAAATTAAGGATTACATCATGGATTGATCCTTTACTTGGAACACCAATAGCATTTCCTTTAAATTGAGAAAAAACATCAGAGATATTGTTATGAAGCTGAGCCAATGTTTTATATTCTTTGTTAGCAATCATAATAGTCCCTTCTACATGACCACCAGCTACACATTTAATAGAAACTTCATTATCTATTCCTATAATGGCTGGAGGTAATCCCATATAGCCAATATCTAACTTCTTGTCTTGAAATGCCTTAACCATCGCTGGACCTGTACCAAACAATTTCCATCGAATCTCCATATTAAAATCATTACTTAAGTCTTTATTTCCCATTAATACGAAATTCGCATGGTAGGCTGTAGAGAGATGCCCAATCCTTAATTTATTTTTTCTAATTTAAAGCACCGCTTTGATTAATATAAAATTGCACTAAGAATATTATATTTTCAATTTATAACCAAAATAATTAATTTCTTATAATTTTTTTATGTTTATGAATATATTAATGATATAGCAAAAAAACCTAAAATTATCCAAATGATTGATGTAAAAATAAATTTCTTATCGTTATTAGCGGATATTACTAAAATTAAAGAGTTAATTATATCAGTTCAAGACAACTCTACAATTAAAGAGATTTTAGAAAGACTTGTATCTAAATTTGGAAACGATTTCGAAAGAAAGATTTTAGACTCCCCGGATTCTTTAAGTAAATATATACTTTTAGGTTTAAACGGTAAAGATATACGTACACTCCAAAATTTAGATACAATTGTCAACCATAATGATGAAATTCTACTATTGCCGGCAATAGCTGGAGGATAAATAGAATTTGATTAAGGCAATATATCATGTTTATTACCCTTCCTTTAAAATTGAACTAAAGAAGATAGGGTATTAAGAATCCCTGAGTTGCTTTTTCCACTGTTAAATGCTCATTCAGGAAGTTAGGTTCTCGACCATATATTACTTCTCCTCGTGAATTTAAAGCATCTGAATATCTCAATGTCAATCTCGCAGCAAAATTTATTACAGCCTCTTCAATATTCCCCTGAATAAGGGTTGTAGGTCCCATTACATTGGAAGCTTCCATTATAATTCCATCTGGCCCTTTTAGATGAATTAGATAACTATTCTCTAATTCATTTCTTCCAATAATGATTTTAGCCCCATTAAATCTGAAGTGTCTCCCATACTTTAGAAGTCTTACCCCTTCCATTGTAGGATTTTTACTAAATTTAAGAAAATCTCTCATTCTATTTGCAAATCCTTTTTCTGTGAGGAGACATCCTCCACATGCATTATATTCGTTCAGAATTCCATGAGTTCTCGCGAGTTCTAATTGCTTTTTTCTACTCCTCCCTTCGATCCCTAGTAACTTGGATCTATCAATTAATCCTTTTTCTTCAAAAATAGTTGGTTTTAATAATAAAGCAGATAAAGGTCTAAGCAACTTTCCTTTAAGATTTGATTCTTCCTCGATTATTCTTAACGCTTTAAGATTTTGAGACATTGGTCTTTGGTTTAAGACTTCACCTGTGAAAATGAAATCAGCATTAATTTTTTCAGCGAATAATTTTGCCTTCTTTAAAATGTAAATTCTACAATCTATACACGGATTCAAATTTCTACCGTAGCCAAATTTAGGATTTTTAACTACTTCTAAGTAGTCATCTTCTTTTTGAAGAAAATAAGTTTTTATTTCTAACTTATCGTAGAAAAGATTTAATCCGCATTCTGCATTTTTATAAGCATTATCACAGATGCAAAATGGAGATTTAAAATTTAATCCAACCACTTCAATATTCTGTAACTTTAAAACCAAGCATGCAATTAAACTATCTAAACCACCAGAAATCAGACCTAAACCAATAGGGGTATCATTATTATTATCATTCAAGAAAGAGCTCACCGTCATTCATAGTTTTTTCAATATCATTATCCATTCCGGTTTATCAGAATGGTGTTTTTTTATTTCTACTAATTCAGCAATATTTTGTCTTTTACAACTTTCGGGAATATTCTTGAGAGCTGCAGGGAAATCTAAATATACTTCTAGAATCCTACCCTTCTCTAGTTCCTCTAGTGCTAATTTAGTGTAAACAAATGTTAATGGACACATTTTACCTCGAATATCTAATTGAGTGCTATCTTTATAATATGGTTTATTTACACTACTCATTGCAAGCATCTAAACCCCCATAAATCGCTTCTTCAACTAAATCCTTAGCATCATCCCCACAAGCTATGCATTTGTTATCTCTGTGTATCTCAATAAAATCAAAACTGTTTCTTAAAAGATCCACGTACATTATTTTGTTTGTTAATAAATCACCTATATTTAGTATGTATTTCAGCGCTTCATTGGCTTCCAGGCAACCTAAAACTCCAGGAACGAAACCAATTACTCCCGCTTGAGAACACGACATACTTGAATCCCCCTCGGTGATATCACCGAATACGCACCTATAACACGATGTCTTATTTTCCGGAACAACAGTCATAATTTGTCCATGGAATCTTAATACACCCGCAATCGTGAAAGGAATTTTTAAACTAATACAAGTATCGTTTATGAGCATTTTGGTTGGGAGGTTATCAGAACCATCAATAACAAAGTCCGAATCCTTAAGTAAGGCTTTAGAATTTCTAGGAGTAATATGATCGTTGACAATTTCAATAGAACAATCAGCATTCAAAGAGTTTAGCTTATCTGCAGCACTACTAGTTTTTTTACTGTTAATATCCTTTGTAAAATGAAGTATTTGCCTATGCAAATTTGATATTTCAACAGTATCAAAATCAATTATCTGTAATGTTCCAACTCCAGCAGCCGCTAAATAGTAAGCAGTAGACGATCCGAGAGCTCCTAATCCAACTAATGAAATTTTCGAACTTAGTAACTTTTTTTGCCCAATTCCTCCAACTTCCTTTAGCACAATCTGCCGGGAATACCTATTAATTTGTTCGTCAGTTAAATCCATTTTTATTCATATAAAAAAATTATCTACTTAGAGAAATTGTTTTTGATTATAAAAAAAAAATGCATTTATTACATATTATTTGAAACAGGTTAGATATATGTGAAAAAAAAAGGGATTTCTATTTAATCAAAATATTTTACTATTTCATCTAACGGTTTTCTGGGTCTTGGTTTTGGAATGTCACCCGCAGGATATCCTAATGGAAGAACAGTTAATAAAAAATCTTTTTCATTTAGCCCCAAAAATTTTTTTACATTATCCCGATTTACATTTCCTATAAAACAGGTACCAATTCCATAAGTCCATGCCGCCAAAGCTAATTGTAAAGAAAGAAAACTCAAATCATGCACATACCAATTTGGTTGTGCTTCAACATCACCGACAAGAGCTACTAGCACAGGAGCTTCTGCAGCGAATGTCCCAGTAATACATTCCTTAGCTATTTGTGAAATAAGATCGCTGTTTCTGATGATATAAAACTTCCAGGGTTGACGATTTACTGCACTCCAACACCATCGAGCAGCATCAAGAATTTTAGTGAGAATTTCATCCTCTATGGGTCGGGAATCATAGCTTCTTATGCTTCTTCTTTCCTTTAATAATCTTATATCTTTATCTTCACTCATAATAATACCTAATTAGAGTAGAATAAAAATTTTTAATATTTTTTATCTAATTTTTATAATTGATTATTTTCTTATCAATACTCCGATTTTTCCCCCAATTTTTTGCCTTGAGTTGCCTTCCGCGACATCAAACACATTCTCGTCAATAAGATCGTAGATTGAATGTTTTAAAGTAATTAAAGGTATTTTTTGAATTTCATTTATTTCAATTAACTCATCGATCGTAATAGATTCTCCCGGGGATATAAGTGATTTGATAAATTTCTTGATTTCAGCTAAATCTGTTGTAACGGTTAAGAGATCCCGGTCGTTTTCTTTCATTACAGACACCTTCGATACGCTTATTTCTGACATCAAAAATTTGACCTGTTCTTCAAGTAGTTTAACTCTACCTTTTAACTCTGAAATCACATCTTTACTTGTCTTTTTCGGTGTGGATTTTTGCCCATAATATTTTTGTATTAATTGATTAAGTTGTAGTTCTTCAAGACCAGCGCTTTGTATTTTAGAAATTTTATCTGGTTTCTTATCTTTTTTGTTAAGTTTGATACCAATTTCCTTTGCTAATTTATCCAGTAAGGAAACGGTTAGATCGCTCAAATTCGCCATAATAATTCATCCATTGAGATTTGGTGGTAGCAATATGATCTGGGTTTAGAGAGTTATTATTTTAAATCAAATCTCATATATAACTTTTTAATCTCGATTTAAAAACTTTAGTTCATAAATTAATAAAATTGTAAAAATTTCAATCAAAATCTATTTCTATTACTTTCTTATAATCAAATTTAACAAGATTTATTATTAATGGTTGTTACTTCAAAGGTGAAGAGTACAGATATAGTGATGTACTCTATATGGTTCAAAGGTTTTTTCGATGGTAAAAGGAACAGTAAAATGGTTTGATAGCCGCAAAGGCTATGGATTTATAACTCGAGAAGATGGTTCTGGTGATATTTTCGTTCACTTCTCTGCGATCAAAGGAGAAGACGCTGATTTTAAAATCATCTACGAAGGAGATATTGTGGAATTTGAAGTTACTGATGGCCAAAAAGGCCCTCAAGCAACAAATTTAACTGTTGTAGAAAAAGGACCACGCCAGAGTTTTAGATCAGAAAGTCGTTATTAAAAATTAATGTAGTAATTAATTTGGAACGCAAAAAAGAGAAAGAAGTATACAAGGAAACATCAGAAAAATAGAAACGCATAAAATGCCCAGGGATGAGATTTTTACTTTTTATCAGTTTTGATTTTTCCCCTTTTTTTTATTATTTTTTCTATAAAAAAGATTGCAAGAGTCAAACAGCAATAAATCAAAATTATAATTATAATGTAAAATTATATATGACTAAAGTTCTATTATTGAAAGTGAAATGGTAATCCTTTTCGAATCCTTTGGTAATTTTACTACGGGACAAACCTCATATATGGCACTTGTCTCAAGAAAGTCCAGAGGTACCATTACTTTAACAGAAAAAGAATTTTTGTTTAAATCTGAAAAAGATAAAATAACATTCCACCTGAGAATTAGCGATATTCAAAATTTCGCGATAAAAACTAGATTTCAGCTTCCAACCATTGAACTAGTAAGCGTTCTAGGAATATTATACACATTTTATCCTCATAAGAAAGAACAAAGTTCATTTGCAACCTCTAAGAAAGCTACTGAAGATCTTTTTAGGGAGCTGACGAGATCGACATTCAAAAAAGAGAGTCCGATATTATTTGAAACAACTGGCAGCTTTAGAGATTACGATTTAAATGGTGGAGAAGAGGTGTCAGATTCTCAAAGGGGTATTATATTTTTAAACGAAGATTTTTTATCTTTTAAACCGTTTACTGTAAAATTAATTTATCAGATACCAATTCTGAATATTCTTAAAATTTTAATCGATACTTCAAATATCGGACCAGCAGTAAACATTCACACAAAAGAGGGTAAGTCTTACACTTTGATGGCACTCAAAAAACAATTAAAGATGTATGCTAAAGATAAGTCAAAAACAGTAAAAGTTTACGAACTCTTAAACCAAGCAAAATTATACAAAGCATCTGAGCAAATCCGTCTGGAAAAGGAAGAGCAGGAAAAAGTAGAACGAATAAAGTCGATGATGGAAGTTTCTAATCGTTTAAGACTTGACATGATCAGAGTTGCTTTAGAGATGGACGAAAAATTATTCACTCAAAAGGTTTTCCAATGGGCTAAACAATTTAACTTCTTAATCGATGGAGATTATTTGATTATTAATCAGGATACTGCTAAGGAATTTATCGAAGACTTATCAGGGAGAGCGAATATCTTATCGCGAAAAGGGTTAAAAATGAAATGTCGCTTTTGTGAGAACCTTATGGAATATGGTCTTAAAATTTGCCCCTTTTGTGGCAATGAAACCAATTATTCATAAATTGTAAGATATTAAAGACTTTTTATTCTCTAACAGTATTTTTTCTTCATTATTCTATAATTTGATTTCTCGTCTATAAACAATTTTTTTTCATGGATGAATAAACTATATATTTCAATCTAACGTAAGTTTTATTTAGTTTTAGAATTACAATTCTGTAAAAAGCACGAGGTATACGAATAAATGATGTATAATAATCTAGATAACTTACCGCAAGAATACGAGGAGGAACTTAGCCAATTAGAAACACAGATTTCAGAATTATTCGCACTTCTGGATAAAAGTGAAATTCAAATAAATCTGTTAAAAGATGAAAATTTCCAGCTTAAAGCTCAAATCCAGAAATTGCAGCAACAAACAAAACCAGTTCAATATGAAAGCCCCCAAGTCGAGACAATTAAAGTGCCAAAAGATATTGTTGCTACTAATTCTCCTTCTGATATAAATATCAGACAAAATAAAAGAAAATGTCCAAATTGTGGAGCAACGGGTTTTTCCATTAAAGAAGTAGACGATAAAACTCGTATTATTACTTACGTCCCAAGAAGAATTTACATGAAAAAGAAAGTTTGCACTAAGTGCAGGTTTGAGTTTTAAATCATTCTAATTTGAAATTTTATTCTTCCACCAATCAGGGTTAGGTATTGAAAGAAATCGATCTTTATCAAACACATTTATTTCGTTTTCAGTTAAAATAAATGCAACACCACCCAAGAAAGGAACCCAATCTTGATCAGGAGGCAATCCAAACCACCCGTATCTTAACGCGATTAGAAAGATGTCGTGAGTGATGTGAATATCTATTCCGCTTTCTTGAGCATTGTTGATTCCTTTCCAGATGATGTCTGCCGCATTTTGACTGTATGATTGAAATGGGGTTATTTTATCAGGAGAATAGAACCCAACAGCCCAACGGTACACAAATTCAATGGGGGATTCATTTTTAAAAACATTTAAAAAGAACTTTGGAGCTGTTCCCGCATGAAATAGCGGTGTTATTGCTCCTTTTAAGGTTCCTTTTCCTCCAACACCTTCAAATCCCGTTAAAATATCTTCTGCTGTCTCTTGACA
>Ga0307376_10003967_pt1 | contig 13689 bp, 17 predicted proteins | sample TR2MG_FD_202536 | JGI IMG/M metagenome (GOLD analysis project Ga0307376, IMG submission 202536) | Soil microbial communities from Risofladan, Vaasa, Finland - TR-2 | ecosystem: Environmental > Terrestrial > Soil > Coastal area > Acid sulfate soil | place: Finland: Risofladan, Vaasa | collected...
TTCACATTTTTTACCTGATTGTTTTGCTCGACGTACCATATCCTTAGTTCCTTTACTCAAACTTATATTTTTATGGAAGGCTATTACCATATCAGGATTGCCTTCTTTCAACATTTTTTCATTTCTTAGTGGTCCTGCTGCTTTCCCATATTTTTCCCAATCAGCAGGAAATTCAAGAACCTCTATACCCATCTCTTTACCTATTTTCCCAGATATCCTATCTGCTCCTCTAGCACACCCATGAATAATAAGACTAGGATTATATTCTTCTATTTTCTTCCTAATAGATATTTCTGAAGTCCAATTTCTATCACCACAAATTAATATTTTCATAGTTTCTATTGTACCATTTCTTTTTCACTTTAAAATCTTTTTATTCATCTAAAAAAATTATATTATTTCAAATCCCCAAACTCTGGCTTTACCATCTTCACGATCAACTTCTAATCCCCAGTCTTCTACTTTTATTTTAACTTTTGTATTACCTTTTGGAAATATACCTAATCCAAAAGAATTTTCTTCTTCTTTTCTCATATCACAATGCCAATCTTTATAATATTTTCCTTTTTCATAAGATATTGTTTTATTAAAAAGTCCTCTTCCATATTGATCATGTTCTCTAAAAGCATATAAAAATTCACCATCAAATTTTAGATCATGTTTTTTTGCATATCCTTTCATTTCTTTTTCTTTTTGTCTTTTAGTTTTTGTTTGATGTACTTCTTTGTAGAGTTTAATATCTACTTTATCTTTAAATTCTCTAATAAAATTTTCTGATAATGTTTGATATTTAGAAACCCATTCCCAATGAACTTTATCTTTAAATTCTCTGATAAAGTCTTCTGATAATTTTTGATATATAGAAATATTTATCCAATCAACTTTATATTTAAATTCTCTTATAAAATCTTCAGATAACTTTTGATATTCAGAAATTCTATACCAATAAACTTTATATTTAAATTCTCTGATAAAATTTTCTGGTAAATTTTGAAATTGAGAAATACATTTCCAATGAACTAAATCTTTAAATTCTCTAATAAACTCTTCAGATAATTCTTGTTTCCAAGAAATATTATTCCAGTCAACTTTATCTTTAAATTCTTCAACTATACAATTTAAATTTAATTTTTCAATTATTTCTTTAATTTCTTTTTCAACTGATTTTTTCATTATAATACCTCGAAACCCCAAACTCTGGCTTTCCCATCTTTACGATAAGTCATTATTTTCCAGTCTCCTAATTCTACTCCCCAGTCCTCTACTTTTACTTTAACTAAAGTATTACCTCGTGGCCATATAACTAATCCAAAAGAATTCTCTTCATATTTATCCATATTACAATGCCAATCCTTGTAATATTCTCCCTTTCTATGGAAAATTGTTCTATTCCAATTCCCTCTTCCAAATTGATCATGATTTCTATAAGCATAGAGAAATTGACCATCAAATTCTAAACTATGGTTTTTAGCATATTCTTTTACTTCTTTAAACTTTTGTTTTTGGGATTTTTTCTTATGCAATACATAATAATCGTTAATATTTATTTCATCTTTAAATTCTTCAAGAAATTCTTCTGTAAGTTCTTGAAAAGTGGAAATACAATACCAATCAACTTTATCTTTAAACTCTCTAATAAAATTTTCGGATAACTTATTGGGGCAAGCAATCCACTTCCAGATAATACTGTCTTTAAATTCTATAATAAAATCTTCTGAAAGTTTTTGGCAAAAAGAAACATTTAACCAGTCAACTTTATCTTTGAATTCTCTAATAAATTCTTCTGATAATTTTTGATGATCAGAAATGAAATTCCAATCAACTAAATCTTTAAATTCTCTAATAAAATCTTCTGATAATTTTTGATTTGTAGAAATCCACGTCCAATCAACTTCATCTTTAAATTCATTAATTGTACAAGTGAATCCTAATTCTCTAATTAAATTTTCTATTTCTTTTCCCAATTCTATATTCATCTCTACTCCAAATCCATTAATTGAAATCTATTATTACATTTATCTTTAATTTTTATTTCATCTACAATATTGTCGAATGCTTCAGATACAATAAAACCTTTTGTATTCTTTTTAAACTTTTCAAAATCTATTTTATCTTTGAATTCTTTTATAAAATCTTCTGATAATTTTTGATATCTAAAAATATAATACCAACTTACTTTATCCTGGAATTCTCTAATAAATTCTTCTGATAAGGTTTGAAAAAAAGAAATTCTTTCCCAATTAACTTTATGTTGAAACTCTCTAATAAATTCTTTTGATAAAACTTGAGAATAAGAAATTTGATCCCAATTAACATATTTGGGATATTTCCTCATATAATCTTCTGATTCTTTTTGATTTTTAGGAGTAAAAGATAAATAAACTTGATATTTAAATTCTCTAATAAAATCTTCCGAAAGTTTTTGATATTCAGAAATATAATACCAATAAACTTCATTTGAAAATTCTTCTATTGAACAATTTAAATTTAATTTTTCAATTATTTTTTTAATTTCTTTTTCAACTGATTTTAACATCTTATTTTTCTATCCAAATAAATCTACGGAATCTATTCCTTTTGCAAGTGCTTTTTTCAAATCTTTTCTTATTTGAGAAAATTCATCGGATATTTTTTCTTTTCCTTTTTTACTACGTAAAAATCCAGCTTCGACCAATCCATTTATGACATCAGATGTAACAATAGAAAAATCAGTTTTTTCTGCTAACTCTCTTATGTTTTTATATGGACTATTTTCTGCTATATTTTTTGCTACTGCTGTCGATACACTCTTACAAACCATACTGGGTGATATTTCTGTCTTTAGTATACCTTTTTTCTTATCACTTTTTTTAACAATTGTATATTTTTCGTTGCATGAATTTATATTTCTTGGTAAAAATTTAATATTCATTTTACGAGAAAATTCTTTTTCAAACTGAATTACCTTATCATGATGTGCTCTATGAGATTCTACATTTAAAACAGAACACACGAATTCATCTGGATAGTTAGATTTTAGATAACAACAAATATAGCTTGTTAAAGAATAGGCCGCGGCATGGCTTAGATTAAACCCATAGCCAGCAAAAGGAACTATAAATTTTTCCCAATATTCTTCTGCTATTTTTTCTGGTACATTATTTTTCAAGCAACCTTCAATAAATTGCTTTTTAAACTTATCCATCAAATGTTTTTTCTTTTTGCCTATGGCTTTGATAACCACATAACCTTCAGCAATAGAAAAACCAGCTAAAGAATTACATATTTGCATAATAGATTCTTGATAAATTGCTATTCCATACGTTTTCTCCAATATAGGTTTTACAAATGGTTCAATAGATTTATGAAAATAATCTACTTCCTCTTGTCCCTTCTTGCGAGCACAATATGAAGTTATTTGATCCATAGGACCAGGTCTAAACAAAGAAATTGCAGCCATAATATCATTAAAACTATCTGCTCCTATTTCTCTCATGGTGTTTTGCATACCATAAGACTCACATTGAAATACCCCTGTTAAATTTCCACTGCGATAAAGATTGTAAGTTGGTTCATCATTTAGAGGTAAATTTTCTATATCAATATCTAAATCATAATTATCTTTTATCATTTCTAATGTCTTTTTAATTACACTTAAAGTAGAAATAGCTAAAATATCAAATTTTATTAAACCTATAGATTCTAAATCTTCCATTGGATATTGAGTAGCTAATCCAGTTCTAGAAGTACGAAGAGGTGCTAATCTTTCTAAGGGAACATCTGATACCACGATTCCTGCCGGGTGGCCCGCAAAATTTGCAAAGGTATCCTGCAACATAGGAACATACTCTTCCATCTCTGGATACTGGTTCATGTAATACCTAAACTCATCAGAATAGGTACAGGCATCTTTCATATTTTTTACTATATGCTCTTTTCCTTCCTCATCCATAAGCTTTATTACAGATGATTTAGGAAATACAGAAAGTAATTCGGAAACTTTATTCTCATTTTCAGTGATGTAAGAATCTTTTCCTAAATGATAAGCATTAGCAATATCTAATACTTTGCCCACTCTTCTAACACATGATTTGAATTTCAGAAACCCATGGGCTCCTATGTTACCTACATTTTCTCTACCATATTTATTGATAATATATTCATATACCAATGGTCTTCCTTCGTCATCAAAATCACAATCAATATCGGGAAAACCTACTCTAGCAAATACTCTTTTTCCATCTTTTTCTTCGAAAGCCAGGAACCTTTCCCAAATCATATCGTGAGCCAAAACATCTAACCCATAAGTAATACCTAAACATCTTAATAAAACACTAGCATAACCTGAACCACGGCCCGGACCAGTTAAGATGCCTTTACTACGGGCAAATTGCATATAATCTCTAACTATTAAGAAGTAAGTGGAAAAATCATATTTATTGTTATCCCAGGCTACTTTTACATCTCCTAATTCTTTTTTAAGTGTTTCAACATGATTAGAACTTTTATCCCAACCAACTTTTTTTAAACCTTCCCAAGATAATGAACAAAGATATTCATAAGGAGATTTATATTCTTGAGGAATATCAAATTTTGGTAATCTCATCCCTCCAAATAAATTATTTTTAATATCATCAAAATCTATTCTTTCTGTCATTGCTACTGAATTAAATAATACTTGTGGAGTGTTTCCAAATATTTTACCCATTTCCGCAGCAGATTTAAGATAAAATTCCTCATAAGGAAATCGTAATCTTTTATCATCTTTTATACATCTACTCGAGCTCATCGCAAGCAAAACTTCTTGGGACTTAGCTTGACTTTTATAAATATAGTGTGAATCATTAGTACATATAACAGGTATATCTAACTCTTTACTCAATTTGAATATATCTGGTATAATTCTTCTTTCCTCAATAATACCATGATACATTACTTCTAAGAAAAAATTCTCCCCAAAAATATCTTTAAATAAAGTACATGCTTTTTTAGCCTCTTTATAACGTCCTATATATAAATTAAAATTAATTACAGAAGAAAGACATGCACTACCACACATTATTCCCTTAGAATATTTTTCTAATAGAGATAAATCAATACGAGGGTCTGAATAAAATCCATCTGTCCAAGATTTTTGTGACAGAGTACAAAGATTCTGATATCCCTCCCAATTCATAGCATATAAGTTAAGATGTCTATTCCCTTTTCTCCCTTCTGGTTGATTTTTCTTTGGTTTTCCTTGCTTATGTGCTTTTTTATCATATTGACCAATATCCATCTTCCTTGATAAATAAAATTCGGCTCCAAGAATGGGCTTAATAGGATCATAAGGAATAGGTTCATCTTTTTTATTTTTAATAGAGGTACATGCTTCTATAAATTTTATCCAACCCATTATATTGCCATGATCAGTCAATGCTAAAGCTGGAAAACCCATCTTCCTAGCTTCCATAACCAATTCATTTAAATTAGCCAATCCATCAAATTTACTAAAATAGCTGTGGCAATGAAAATGAACAAAATCTTTATTACTTAATTTCATAACCTCTTCAATCCTTTTTCAGGAATATCTATAACTCTGTAACTTGTGCTATCTATAAAATTAACTTTAATATCTTTTTCTTCTGTAGCCAAATATTTTAATTCAACAATATCTTCATATAAAATATTTAATTTCTTTACAAAAGACTTCCCCTTTTTTACCATAATATTAAAAAATTGATCATCTATAGGAAACACTAAGCAATCAGAATAGAATAAATTAGAGAACTCATATTCACTTATTTTTTCGTGTAGAGTTAAAGAACAGTAAGACTTGTATTGGGAGATAGATTCAATTATAGACCGAATTATTGTCAGATCTTCAATGTCATCATCACATAATGTTGTGATTATATGTTCTTTTTTAATATATCTCATCAGCAGTGTTTCGCAGAATCATATCGTTCCCGATGTCCGTCTTTGAATTTGACATATTTTGGACTCATTTTTTTACAATAATCAGAATCAGCTTCGAATACTTCCTTATTACCCTTCCATCCAGAAAACTTTGTTGGTACTTCTAATCTCTTGCACAATACTCCATCCTTAGCACGATACTTTTTATTACGATCTTTTACAGACCTAATAACATCAAATATTTCTCCAGTCTCAGGATGCTCATATTCATACATTGGACTCATTTTAAACCTTTAATTACACTTAGAAATCAATTAAACCTAATCTACCAGTTTTTTGATCATGTTTTTCACAATTATTTAATTTTTGTATTTGTATATTTTCCATATAAATCTCAATAAATCTCTCAACTTTATCAAACAAAACTTGCTTAATAGCCAATTCTACACTTTGTCTATATAATTCAAATTTCTTCTTATTAAAGATTACACTTTTATTATTCACTTTAAAAAACTTTTCTTTTATATTTAAATTATTTAAAGCTTCTACAAAAACATCTATATTAAGAGAAGAAAAAAAGAACGGCAGATATTTATCTATTATATCTTCTGTTCCCCTATTTTTTCTAAAAAGATATTCTAGGCTCATACCGTAAGCGAATTCTTCTTCTAAAACCTTACTAGAATTTGACATTCCTTCATCAAAATAACAATAATGAAGCATCTCATGTACCATAATCTCATCAATTTCCATTGCTCCTTGTACCGACAAATTCCCATTTTTTCCTAAAAATAATTTTTCCTTTCTCACACAATCATTTGCAACAACAATAGATTTACTAGATATATTATAAAAACCGGCAGCAGCAAAAGGCAACTTTTTATCGCCATAACCCATTCGTTTATATAATTCCTGATAAATATTTTTTATTTTAGAACGAGAAAGTGACAGTATAGATAATTCTTTAATATTTTTATTAGGAAAAAGACTATCAACATAATCAAAAGGTAATGGCATATCTTCATAATATATATGATTGCATTTTTTACCAACTTCTATAAGGATATCACAAACATATTGACTGGCTTTACGTCCAGCAATGGCACTATCATAAATAGACTGTTCTGTTTCTCTTTCCCATGCTTTATATCTCCAATTCATTGATAAAAGCCTTCACATTGTATGACAATATAAACATTTTGCCCTTTTGCAATAACTCTCATTTCACGTTTTATTCCCAAAATACTAACCTTACGATTTTCTACAGAATTAGTACAATCACGAGTAGTACACTTGTCACATAAACTTTCTACCAACCCTTGAGTACTAAGAGGTACTTTAGAAATAGAAATTGTTTTACAATTATATTTCATTAATCAACTCTTTTTATTGATTTGGCATCAGTATCTTTCATTGATCTTCTCAACTGAGCCGATTGTTCAACACTCATATTTCCATTAAATACATCTCTTTTAATCATAGGAATATCTTCTTCTAAATCTTTTTTATTATTTTGTTCAGTATCCTGTTCAGTATCCTGTTCAGTATCAGTATCTGCCTCTACCTCTACATTACTGGAAAAAGTCTCAAATGGCTCATCCTTAGATAACTCTGGCATTTCAGGAGGAGATATTTCAGAAACTAGCACATCAGAAGAATTAGTTGATGAACCATCTCCTTTTGTAATTACTGGTAAAGGCAAATTAGATTTTTTATTTAAAGAAGAAGTTCTTGATACTAGTTTATCACTTTTTACTAATCCGTTTTCTCGTAAGAAGTCTGCTATTTCACAAATCATTTCAGCATAAATTTGTATTTCATGATTTGAACCTGCATTTACATAAACCCTACCTTCTTTTCTACGAAATTCTAACTCAACGGTACACCCCTTTCCATCCTTATCTGGTCCTGATATATACTCAAATTTAACTACTTCTGGAATTTTTTCATACTTTATGGTCATCTTTATTCTCCTTTAACTTATATTTAATCAAATTTCTCACCATAGATGCTAATGTCTTATTACGTTTTCTAATATGCATTGATAGCCCAAAAACATCATGAGGAGAAAGTTCTGCTCCACAAAATTTACAATGTAACAAATAAGAATCTCTATAAAAACTATGCTTTTGACCACACTCTTGACAAATTAAACGATTTTTCATAATTCGTGCTCCCTTTTTCCAAAAATATCATCAAGATAGTCCGAATCAATTATCAATGTTTCCCAAAAATGTTTCCAAAATTCTAAATTTGATTTAATTAAAAAGTTTTTAGGTCGTGGGACATTCCATCCTGCACTTTGTGCCCATAATGTCAAACATCTTAAATCAGGATTATAAAAAACATCACTAATAGAAGGAATATAATTTATAATATAAATATTTTTATCGTGATAAAAATTTAATTCCATCTGACAAACTCCAAAAGGAGTAGTTATAATAACTTCTGTATTAATCATCCATTTTTCTACATAGGGAAATTCAGATGTCATAAGTTTATTGGTCAACTTATAATTACCATCTGTTTCTTTCATGGTATGATCTGTAAACTGTATTTCAAACTCAATATCACCTTGCATTTTATTTCTCTAAACACATGCCCTTAAATTCTTCAATAAAATCTTCTGATATCTCTTGATATATAAAAATCCAATCCCAATAAACTTTATTTTGAAATTCCTTTATAAAATCTTCTGAAAGTTTTTGATATATAGAAATATTATACCAATCTACTTTATCTTTAAATTCTTTTATAAATTTTTCTGATAATTTTTGGTATCTACAAATATTCATCCAACTAATTTTATCTTTGAATTCTCTTATAAAATCTTCTGATAATTTTTGATGTCTAGAAATATCTCTCCAATTAATTTTATCTTTAAATTCTCTAATATAATCTTCTGATAATTTTTGTGTTCTAGAAATATTTGTCCAACTAACTTCATTTTTAAATTCTCTAATAAAATCTTCTGATAATTTTTGAAAATAAGAAATATGTATCCAATCAACTTTATCTTGGAATTCTCTAATAAAATCCTCAGATAATTCTTGATATCCAGAAATATTTATCCAACGAACTTTATCTTTGAATTTTTCAACAGTACAATTTAATTTTAATTCTTTAATTAATTGTTCTATTTCTTTTTTAACTTTATTATTCATTGTTTATTCCCAAACTATTCAAAAACTTAATTTCTTTTTCTTTTTTCCTATTAAATGCTTTTAGTCTCTTTACTATTCCTTTCTCACAAAAATATTTATACATAATTTCCATAGATTTTAAATCCATAGCATGTAATTTATTATCAAATCTCTTACATATTTCTTCGACAAATTTTATTTCTCTTTTATCAAAATCAACCTGAAAAAGATAATTATAACAACCTCTACGTAATAAAATAATTAATTCTTCTGGAGAATAACCCTGATCAGATAAAAAATTTTCACTAATATCTAATTCTATCTCTTCACTTATGTTTCCACTATCAAAATTTTCATCTTTTAATAATTTATGTATTACTACTTGAATAGATACCTTTTCTATCTTAGCCTGTAAATATAAAACATTTCCCCAAAAACCACACCCAAAACATTTACACGTTTGATGCTCCTCACTTAAAAAAACATAAAATGAAGGATCTGTATCCTCATGAATTGGACAAACATAATTATACTTGTCTCCACTTGTCCTTACAGGTTGAATTCCCTTAGAACTTAAATAATCTACAATAGAAATACGGTCTAAAAGATATTTTACATGAGGAGGAATCATTAATCTATTCCTTCAATTTCAATACCATCTAATCCCAAAATATCATCAAAACCATCATTCATTTCACTAAAAGTAGTATCAAAAGAATCATCTACCTTCTTTAGTACGTCTTCAATATCACTCTGCCCAAAATAATCATCTTTTGATTTAACAAGTCCTATTTGAGGTTTTATTTCTAATATTGCTTTTATTTTTCCATCTCCAAATGCTCCTCTCCCCTGACGGGTTTTTACCACAAAAATTTGTAAATAAGCCGTAGGTTGATTAGGGTCTTTCATCAAAACAAAAAGATTATCAGAATTAGTACTATATTCATGACTTCCTCTGATATCTTCTGAATTAAAAGATGCTTTTTCCTGATTTTTCCTTATTCTTTTTAATGCCTCTCTCCCTACTTGTGCCGCCGATATAATAGCAAAACCCATAGCATCTCCCATTCTCCTTAACGCTTTTATCATATCTCCAATTTCAAGATCATTACGACCATCTCTAAATTTATCTGGTTCCATAAGATCTAGATAATCAATCACAACCAATTTGGGCTTAAATATATCATAATGTTTTTCTATGTCTCTCTTAAGTTTCTTTACACTAGTAGGAGCCGTTTCTTCATTCATCATATAAAATCGATTCTTAGGAGTGTCAAATTTATCAGTTGTTTCTTCTGTTATGGCAATTTGTTCCTCAGCTAAAGATTTAAAGTTAGAGAATAGCTCCATACTAATTCCTGTTTCTCTGCTAAGGGCTCTATTAATTATTTGTGTCTTTGACATCTCTAATGGTAAAAACAAAACATCATTTCCCTGTTTCCAAACATTTAATGCTATATTTAACATAATTGTTGACTTATATGTTCCCGTGTCAGCACAAAACAATGTAAATGTACCCGGAGCAAAACCAGTAACCATTGCTTCGTCAATTTCATGTATCCCACAAAGTAATTTCTCTTTTTCTTGCTTCTTACCTGATCTTACATCCTTCCAATATTGAATAAGATCTTTTGCTGGTTCAAATATATTACCATAAGTATTTTTACCAATATCTCTATTGTCGCTAACTAATCTTTCAAATTTATCAGTTATTTTAACTATAGATGGTTGAATTCCATTCGTCTTTGATTCATTGTTAAATTCTCTAACTATTTTGATTGATTCTCTAGATAAATAAGCTTCATACACCTTGTTGCAAATAGTCGGAAAATTATTTTCATTTACATCAAGAGACCAAATTGTATTAAATAATAATTCCTGAGTAGTTTGTTCTTTTCTGGAAATAATATATTTTTTAAGATGATCTATAAAAGAAGTTCTAGTTAAAAGAACACCGTCAGAATGTGATCTTATAATTGCTTTTAATATAACATGATGTCTACTATCAAAGCATTCACTACTAAGATGACTGTCAAAATATTTCTCAACAGACTTATTAGATGTAATAAGTAAATTTATTAATTGTTGTTCCCAGTCTATATAATTTGTCATTTTTTATTTTCAATACAAATACGATGTGATTTATCACTAAAAACAATTTGTTTCATAGCATTTCCAAATATTTTTTCAAAATCTTCTTTATATGTGTCACAAAAAATATTTTGTTTAAATACCAATATTGTACTACAATTCTCTTTTAATCTGCTATAAAAAAAGGGTTCAATAGTATCTTTCAAAAATATTTCTTGGGCTGCTGTTCCATAATACCTTTTATCTATATTATCTATAACTAACCAATCTGCCACTTTATACTCAAAAGATTCCTGAATATTTTCTTTATTAGTTAGTAAATTTTTTAAAAGTGTATATTCTACCCATTCGTAACTTTCTAAATAACGAACAGGATATACTCTTTGACGTATAGCCATTTTCATAATTAAGGCAGCTATCATACTACGCCCAATTTTTTCTTTTGATTCTCCACAAATTATTATATTTTCCCCGTTTTCCCGTCTTTCCCCAAGAACACAATAAGAATCTAATTCTCTTGGTTTTAAATTAACAATTTCTTCTGTTGTTTTATTCCAGCATAATTTAGAAATTTTATCTTTTATATTTTTAGATTCCTGTTTACTTAAAACAACATCTCCACCTTTCGTTACTCCATTAAAATCCTGAAGTGAACAAGATTGAAACTCCGAAGGTATTATTCCCTCTATGTAAGCAGAAATTTCGGCTGCTAATTTACAACTACATGGGGACTTCTTACATTGAGAAATATCATTTAGTTCACAATACTTACGAGCATATTCTGCTTTATATTTATTTACTAGAGTAGTAATATTTTTCATCAAATATCCAGTTGTCTTGTTGTCCTTATGTTAAGACTAGATGACTCTGTATCGTCAGGAGAATTTGCCAACAAACAACGAGAATTGGCCCATTCTCTCATTGAATCAAATTCGTCTTTTCTCATTTCATACAAAGGTTTAAATGCTTTTAAAGAATATATTATATCGTCAGTAGTTATTTTTCTTTTATTGTCTATAAAAGCTACAAGCATCGCCTCATCAATAGATTTCTCTATCTCTGCACCACTATAATTTTTAGAATTACTGGCAAGATATTCAAGATCAAATTCTTTAGGATTGTATTTCTTCCTATTTAAAAGAACTCTATAAATATCTATTCTTTCCTTAAGAGAAGGAAAATCTACAAAGAAAACTTCATCAAATCTTCCAGCCCTCTGAAACTCAGGTGGAATTGCACTGTGATCATTAGCAGTAGCAACTACAAATACAGAAGCAGTCTTTTCTTGCATCCATGTTAAAAACGTACTAAGAACACGAGAAGTTGTACCTCCATCACTAGCACCACTGCTTTGTAAACCTGATAAACCCTTTTCAATTTCGTCAACCCAGAGACAGCAATTATGACTAACCACTCCATTTGCTATATAATTATGAGGATTATCGCAACAAGGATCATAAACATATTCTATATTGTCCAACTCTTCTATTTTTACTATTTTTTTAATTTGCATCATTACCACCTTTTTTTATATGTTTTAAAAAATGACATCTTCTACACAATGTTTCCCCATTATTTATATCAAAAAAAACAGGATCATTATAGATATTGTTTTTATCAAAACCATGTTCCATTACAAAATTATACATAGATTTACCCATGTGGTGTACTGTTATTTTTTTTATAGAACCACACATCTTACAAACATATTTATCTCTTTCAAGACAATTTTTCTTCCATTTATAATATTTTTCAGTATGTCTTATACTCCTTATAAATTTTTGATACTGAAGATTATAGTTATTATTCTCTGTTAATTTTCCAATCAACCCATATTTCAAACGGCATTCATTAGAACAATAAAAATTTTTATAATATTTTTTTCTAGAAGGATATATTACCATGTCTTTATTACACCCCGAACACTTCACAAACACTTTGGGACATCTTTTATTATAACATTTCTTAGAACAATAGAATTTTTTGCTTTTATTAAATTGCCATTTCTTTTTTATAAACTTCTTTTTGCATATCTCGCACACTTTTTCCGTATCTGAATCATTAAATTTCTTTTTGCATTCATAAGAACAAAACCTAGCTTTATCTTTTTTACTAAAAATTATCTCAAATTCTTTGTTACATTGTTCGCATATAACTATCCCTCGTCTACTTTTCTGATAATCTTCTCTACATTTCTTAGAACAAAATTTAGTTCTTTGTTCTAAAGATTTCCGAACTCTAAATTCTTTAAAACAAAACAAACATTTTTTATATAAACTTTTCCCAAAATTAACGCATTCTCGACAACAATATTTTCCTTTTTGTCCCCTATAATTTCTAACTTGAAATTCTTTTCCACAACTTAAACATTCTTTTTTTACCATAATATTATCACCTTGTATACTGTTGATGTTTACAAAGTAATAATTCTCATATTCTCTCTAATATCCTTTATTTTCATCCATTTTTTTTCATTATTATCTATCACTAAAAATTTATGATCCTCAGAAACCTTTACAAATGTTCCGTCTTCCAATGTCACTTTATACGTTTTTTTGCCATCACCTATTCTTCTGCA